>RCUI01000024.1_pt1 | contig 59035 bp, 51 predicted proteins | sample 2166121 | NCBI WGS metagenome assembly RCUI01 (sample SAMN09932700, study PRJNA488358) | compost metagenome | feature: garden; material: soil; isolation source: compost soil in succinic acid-enriched culture | place: Germany: Experimental Botanical Garden Goettingen | collected 2016-01-27
CGCCACGGTGCTATCTCGCTACCTGTACCAGCGACAACGGTTGGTGAATGGGCTATCCACGCCTCCATCCGCATCAAGAGCGCCTACCAGACCAACGCCCAGGCCTGTGGACTGGTCGCCCCCCAGGTCCGTAACCTGCTCTGGGGTTCGCAGCACACGCTGGAAATGAGCCTGGCGCTGATCGAGGCGTTGCTGGATGAAGTAGAAGCACGGGCGGCGACGTCAACGGTTCTGCAGCGCTCGGTTGAAGCCTTTCAAGCTGCAGTGAAGTAGTGACTGCGGGTTGACCAGGGGCCGCCGATGCGGCCCTTCGCACGCTGCGCATTGGCGCAGCAAGGTGGCGAACGGGAGCGAGTTCAGCCCGGCGCAGCAGTTTTGGCACGGCGGTGATTTGAACCACGACCGCTGCGCGGCCGATCGCAGGCTGGCGCCAGCGGCTACACCGGCAGTCCGTAGCCGCTGCCGAGGAACGAGGCTGCGATCGACTGCGCAGCAGTCGCCAGGTGGGAGGCGGTGCGAAGTCTCCACTTGTCCCGCGAGAGGCCAATACATCCAGCAAATCCGCTGTTGCCTGGAATACGACCGCTACACGGCCGATCGCAGGCTGGCGCCAGCGGCTACACCGGCAGTCCGTAGCCGCCCCCGATGAACGCATTGAACCCATTGTCAGCCGCATTGAACGGCGTGCACCCTTTAAAAATCATCGACCTCGGGCGCACGGAACGCCTTGCTGTAGTAGCCGGACGGGTCGAAACAACAAACCTGCTTCTTGCCGGCTGCAAGCATTTCGCAGGCATCACCAATTCGTTTTGCGCGCGTCTTGAGTTGCTTGGCTGAAGTAATCCAGTGAATCCAGTCGACGCGTGCGATGGTCGTCGTATTGTTCCAGACTTCACGAGCCTCGGGCGTGGCGGCCAAAGCCTCTTGAAAGTCCGTTGGGATGTCAGGCTCGGGTTCCTTCTTCACAGGGGCTAGCTCGAGTGTAACGATATCCCCAACGGCCGCGCCTGCGGCTTCGAGTAACGCGCTGCCAACCTGCAGCCAATGGCTCCGCTGGCCATCTGGCTCAAGGGTTGCCTGGAAAGGATGACCATTGATTGTGCCTTCGACCGTCGTCCTTCCTCGCCTCGGAAGCTGTTCACTCGCGTCTCTAGGCAGTACGACGAACGCCCACGACGTATCATTGCCAGGCTGTGCCGGACGAAGAAGCTTTGCCTCGAATCGGGATTTCGCGTCGATTGTTGTCATTGCTACGCCTCCAACTAATTCACCTATCTACACTATCCAGCGGCTGCTACTGACCGATAGCAACCACCGCAATTCCCGCACCGATCGCCCTACCCCTCAAGCACCTTGCACATGATGATTGTTTGCTCGGCACCGTAGAACTCGTCGCGCACTTTCTGAAAGCCAAGCGCCGCGTAAAAGCCCTGTGCCGTGATTGAAGAAGGTACGTGCACAATCTCAATTCCGGAACGGCGGGCGTCTGAAAGAATCTCGCTCATCAGCCGCCTGCCAATACCGCCGCCTTGATAGCACGGATCGACAAACACGCTTCTGATGACATCCATCTCCAGGCTCGCGGTGGCGATGATTCGCTGGTCGGCGGAGGCCACATAGACGTGACGCTGTTTCAGCAAACGCAGGATGGCCTGAGGGGAAAAGCTCTGCTCCACCCGAGCAATCACCTCCGGCGAATAGTCCTTTGAATTGCTTTCGCGCAGGGCGCTGATCACCACCAGGCTGATGCCGGATGCATCATCGTCAGTGGCACGACGAACATTACAGTTCATACCCGGCGCCTCATTGCTGCTGTTTTGTGTTGGATCGGTACAGCGCAGAGGGTAGCGCATGCCGGTGGGCAATCGTAAGGCAAGCCACAGAGGATGCGAAGGTGCCGGGCGAGCAAAGGATGGGGCTGATATCATTCAAGCATCCACCAGCCGGGTTAGACCATGAACCGTCAAAAAAAGATCAAGCAGCTACTGAAGGCGCACGCCAAAAAGGCCAGTGCCAAATTGGCACCGAAGAACAAGCCTAAATACATCAGCAAGGCTGATCGCTTGAAGCTTGCGGCTGAAACCGGCCAGGACTCAGACATTCCCACCGAGTGAGTAGCCCCGGACGTTGTGGGAGCCGGACTTGCCAGCAATTGACCGCACAGCGGTCGTCATTCAGGCCCCGTGACAGGCAAGCTGTACTGGCCTCATCGCTGGCAAGCCATCTCCCACACGTTTTCTAGGTACCCGCTCCTGCTCAGATTGAGCGCTGGTTGACGCGGTTCATCAGTTGCTCTGCAGTTTCTTTGCGTTCCGAGTAGCGATCGACCAGAAATTCCTGGCGATCGCGCAGCAGTACGGTGAATTTCACCAACTCTTCCATGACGTCAACCACGCGGTCGTAGAACGGCGACGCTTTCATTCGCCCCCCTTCGTCGAACTCCAGGTAGGCCTTGGGCACCGACGATTGGTTGGGGATGGTGAACATCCGCATCCAGCGCCCCAACACGCGCAACTGGTTGACCACGTTGAACGACTGCGAGCCGCCGCAAACCTGCATCACTGCCAGCGTCTTGCCCTGGGTCGGGCGCACGGCGCCCAGTTCCAGCGGGATCCAGTCGATCTGTGCCTTGAACACAGCCGACATCGCCCCGTGGCGCTCCGGCGAACACCAGACCTGACCTTCCGACCACAGCACCAGGTCGCGCAGTTCCTGGACCTTGGGATGGTCGGCCGGAACATCGTCGGGCAGTGGCAAGCCGGACGGATCGAAGATTCGTGCTTCGGCGCCGAAATGCGTGAGCAGGCGGGCAGCCTCCTCCACCAGCAAACGGCTGAACGAGCGCTCTCGGGTCGACCCGTAAAGCAACAGGATGCGTGGCTTGTGATCGCCGGGACTCAACACCTGGACGTTGTCGAACAGGCTGGGATCAAGGTTGGGCAGATGCTCTGACATGGGTCCTCCGGTTTAAAGCGTGCCGATGCGATCAAGCTCGCGCTGGCGTTCATCGCGGCCAAGTCGGCCAAAGGGAAGTGCGAGAAAGGCTTGGCAGCGTCGTTCAATTCGCGCCAGGGTGGAACGGAAGGCAGCATCTATCGCCGCCTCGTCACCCGTCACCTCGGACGGATCTTCCAGCCCCCAATGGGACTTGAGCGCCGGGCCGAAATACACCGGGCAGGCTTCGCCGGCCGCCCTGTCGCAGACGGTGATGACGATGTCTGGCGGGCTGTCTTTGAATGCGTCGTTGCCCTTGCTGTGCAGGCCGTCGATGCAGATACCGGCCTGCTGCAACGTGGTAAGGCTGCGTGGCAGCACCTGCCCCTTGGGAAAGCTTCCAGCACTGACGGCTTCGATGCCTTGCGGTGCCAGGTGATTGAACAGGGCTTCGGAAAGAATGCTGCGGCAACTGTTGGCCGTGCACATGAACAGGATTCGCATGAGGGGAGGCTCTCTGGATCAGAATTCAACAACAGGCAACGTCGCGCACCGGACGACCATCCATGTGCTGCAGGCGTAGGGCGTTGTTCTTGAGCCAATCGGCATTGGCCTTCGCGGTGACGTGCAGGATTTGCCGGACCCACTCGGGCAGGTCCGGATTGAGCCGGTAATACACCCACTGGCCCTGGCGGCGATCGAGCAGCAGTCCATTGCTGCGCAACTGTGCGAGGTGACGGCTGATCTTCGGCTGGCTGTCACCGAGCGCACACATCAGCTCGCAGACACACAGCTCCCCCTGATCGGCAATCAGCAGGGTGGCGCGCACGCGGGTCTCGTCGGCCAGGCTCTTGAAGACTTCGGGGGGCGTGATCATGTAGCGCACTCTATATATGGGCTGGCGAATATACGCATTTCCATATATTTAATGCAACCCGCCCCTCCTTTGAATCCCATCCCAGAGCCTCATAGCCAGGTCGCGTAATCCGTGTAGCCCTGCGCGTTGCCTCCAAAGTACGTGCTGCGATCCGCCTCATTCAGTGGCGCATCCGCCTTCAGGCGTGCCACGAAATCGGGATTGGCCAGGATCATCTGTCCATACGACTCCAGATCAGCGAGCCCCGCGGTGACATCGTCCCCGATCTGATCCCGAGGACGACCCGGGCGATTCAGAATCAGCGTCTGCTTCCAGCGCTTGCGGATATCTGCCAGAAGCGCCTCGTCCCCCTGGTGCATGATGTGCAAGTACACGAGCCCCAGCTTGTCGAGTTCGGCCACCAGATAACGGTAGAGGTCAGGCCCTTCCACACCCTCGTCAATGCCCCACAGCGCCATACCGGGCGACAGGCGAATGGCCGTACGGTGCGCACCGATTTCTTCGGCGATGGCAGTGGCGACTTCGATGGCAAAGCGCGCGCGGTTTTCAATCGAGCCACCGTATGGGTCGGTCCGGGTATTGGCGCTTGGGGCGAAGAATTGCTGAATGAGATAAGCGTTGGCACCGTGAATCTCCACACCATCAGCGCCGGCCTCGATCGCGCGGCGAGCGGCAAAGCGGAAGTCGGCAACCGTCTGGCGCACCTCGTCGGTGGTTAAAGCACGTGGCGCCGGAATGTCCTGCATGCCGTTTAGCGTGAACATGGGCGTGTTCGGGCTGATGGCCGAGGGTGCGACACCCTGGCGATGATGCGGGGTGTTATCGGGGTGCGACATGCGTCCGGCGTGCATCAGCTGGATAAACAGACGACCGCCCTTTTCGTGTACCGCTGCAGATATTTTCTTCCAGCCCGCAACATGGGCGTCGGTGTAAATGCCGGGGGTGTTGAGGTAGCCCTGTCCGTCCTCCGAGGGCTGCGTGCCCTCAGCCACGATCAAACCGACACTGGCGCGCTGCGCATAATACTCGGCTGCCAACGCGCCTGGACTGCCATCGAATTCGGCGCGGCTGCGGGTCATGGGCGCCATGACCAGGCGGTTCTGCAAAGTGCTATGGCCCAGAGGGATGGAATCAAAAAGTTGGCGCATGAGGATCTCACTTCGAAGCAGGTAAGGATGAGTGGTGAAACGATCATCGCCTGCTTACGATTTGGGATAAATACGCTATTTTGGAAAGAATTAATCCATTAATGGCGCAATCAATGATCCCACTAAATGACATCGCGCTATTCGTCGAGGTCGTGCGAACCAAGAGCTTCGGCCGGGCGGCCGACGCCATGGGCATCCCCAGTTCAACGCTGTCGCGCCGCATCAGCGCGCTGGAAAAGGCCATCGGCTTGCGCCTGCTGCACCGCACAACCCGCAAAATCGAACTGACCGAGGCCGGCCAGCTGTACTTCGATCGATGTAAACGCATCGTTGACGAGGCTCGCCTGGCGCATGAACAACTGAGCGAGATGCTGGACCAGCCCAGCGGTGTGTTGCGGGTATCGATGCCGGTGGATTTCGCCAACATTTACCTGGCGCCCCTGATCGCCGAATTCGCTGGTCTTTATCCGGGTATCAACTTTGAATTCGACCTTTCGCCACGACGGGTCGACCTGGTCGCCGAAGCCGTGGATGTGGTCATTCGCATGGGAAACCCACCGGACTCTAACCTGATCGCGCGTCCACTTGCTCGTTTACCACGATACCTCTACGCCTCACCTCGTTATCTTGCGCGCTTTGGTGAGCCTGGCCATCCCTCGGAGTTGGTCAACCACCAATGCTTGCGATTGAACACGCCAAGCACCAATACGTGGGTATTGCATCAGGAACAGGAAGCTGTCGAAGTCGCTGTCGGCGGCCGGTTTCTGCTCAACAGCGTGGGGATGCTCAAGCGCCTGGCAGCGCTGGACCTGGGCGTCATCATCATGGAGAAAGAAATCGTCGCAGACGACGTGGAGAGTGGCCGGCTACGTCGAATCCTGGGGCAATGGCAGGCAAGCGCCGTTCCGGTTTATGCAATCACCGAGACACGGCTTTTGCCTGCGAAGACTCAGCGGTTCATCGAGTTCTTGCGGGATCGTTTGAGTGGATCGGGGGGTAGCGCATAAGCAATTGATCGCGGGGCAAGCCCGCTCCCACCTGGGCAACACAAAACCGCTAGGAGCGGGCTTGTCCCTCGATCGACTGCACTAGCGACGGTAGTAGCGGCGGTCGTCCTCGTAACGATGACGCATGGCCCGGTCATGGTGGCGCTCCCAATCACGATGGCGGGCAGCTTCGCGGCGCGCCTGCTCCCTGCGCCATTGATCCCGGCGCCAGTTGTCGCGGCGCCAGTCATCTCGACGATCATCCCAACGGTGGTCATGCCGGTAGCGGTCGTCATGGGCCAACACCGGCCCCGCCTGCTCACTGGCCAGGGTAGCCCAGGGGTTACCGGCAACCTGTACGGCTGCAACTTGCACAGGTGCGGTCTTGATCTGTGTTGCCGATGCCGAGCCCATTGCCGCGAACGCGAACAGGCCAAAGAGCACCATCCGTGGGACATGGAATTTCATGAGCGAGACAACCTCTGCTGATCGTATGAATGTGTGGCCATCCGGCTGCACCTTGCAACCGAATGTGCCTATCCACATAGACCGGCAAACCGGAAAAAGTTCTAAGGCAGCTTCGCTTTAAATGCCGTTGATCAGCTCGCTTACCCGTCGTAGGTCACCTCGACCGACGCCACTCGCGCCTGCCCGTACGGCATATGCGGTGTGGAACTGCCTGGTCGAGTACACGATCGACCAGCACTGGCCCGCGCAGGTCAACGCCAACAACCTCTTCGACAAAACCTACTACCAGACGGTCAACTCCAGCGATGGCGGCAACGGGTACGGAGCGCCGCGCAACTACATGCTGACCTTGCGCGGTACCTTCTAGAAACGACTATTGCTGTGACCCCAGGGGCGCGGGCTATGATCAGGCAATACCCACCAGGCGTGCCTGACCTATGCCCGTTGACCTCCAAGCCCTTTACCCCAAGCTGATCCACCTGATGCTGGACACGGTCTTTGTAGTCGACCGGGACAACCAGATCGCCTTTGTCAGTGATGCCTGCCAGACGCTGCTCGGCTACCGTGCCGAAGAGCTGGTCGGCACGCCGATCACAGACTATATGCACCCTGACGACCTGGCGGCCACGCGTGCCTCGATCATCCGGGTGATGAATGGTCATTCCCACGTCGATTTTCGCAACCGCTATATCCGCAAGGATGGCAGTATCGTGCACATCCTCTGGGCGGCTTTCTGGTCCGAGGATGTGGGCGCGCGGATCGGTGTCGCCCGAGATGTGACGGCCCTGTGGCAGGCCGAAGAAGAACTGCGGTTTCTCGCCCACCATGATCCGCTGACAAAACTCATCAACCGCTCGGTTTTCAATGACCGGCTGGGCACAGCCCTGCGCACGGCGCAACGCCACAACAGCACACTGGCGTTGCTGTTTCTCGACATCAATGACTTCAAGGGCATTAACGATGGCCACGGCCATGCGGCGGGCGACCGGGTGCTTTGCGCCATTGCCCGGCGACTGGAGCACTGTGTACGGGAGACCGACACCGTGGCCCGGATGGGTGGTGACGAGTTCACGATACTGTTGACCGATGTCCAGTCTCCGGATGTGGTGCATGAGGCCGTGGCGCGTATCGTTGCAGTGATGGCCGAGCCGCTGGGTGAAGGGTTTGACGGCATAAGAATGCCGTCCTGCAGTGTCGGCGTGGCCTGCTACCCCCAGGACGGGGAAGATGCCGATACATTGCTCAGCCATGCCGATGACGATATGTACCGGGTAAAGCGGCAGCGATCTGCTGCCGGTTGAGAAGCTGGCGCACAGTACCCCGTGGGCGCTAGCGTGCCAGCGATGAGACCAGGGCGGCATGCCGATCACGTGGCGTGTGGAATGCGACCGCTGAGCGGTCGATCGCCGGCAAGCCCGGCTCCCACAAGGTCACCCTCAAAAACTCGCCTTGACCGACACCATGAAGTTGCGCGGTTCGCCATAGTAGTTGCCGAACGCCTCGGTACCGATGGTGGCGTAGTAGCGTTTGTCGAACAGGTTGTTGCCATTGAGCGCAACCGACCAGGTGTCATCGATGCGGTAGCCGATGCGGCCATTCCAGATCGCATACCCCGACTGGCTGATTTTTTCGTTACTGGAAGGTGAAACCCGGAAGTTGTCACTCTGTGCGTTCACGCCCGCACCGAGGGTGAACCGCTCCAACGAGCCGCCCAGTGCATAGTCGCCCCACAAGCGCAGCATGTGCCGCGGCACATAGGTGTTGAAGGCAGCGCCATCCAGGCTGGTGTCGATGTCTTCGAGGGTTTTGGTCTGGGTGTAGGTGTAACCGGCGAGCAGTTGCAGGCGCTCGATGACTTCACCGCTGATCTCGGCCTCGAAACCCTGGGCGCGAACCTTGCCGGCATTGACATAGCAATAGCCATCGGACGACGGGCAGGATGAGTTGTAGTCGGTCTGCGCCTGGTCTTTCTGGATCGTGCGGAACAGGTTGAAGGCGCTGTTCAGGCGACCGTCGAACCAGGCGCCCTTGATCCCCAGTTCATAACTCTGGCCCACCAGTGGCTTGAGCGTCGAACCGTCCTCGGAACGGTAGTTGCCTTGGGGGGTGAAGATCTCTGCATAACTGGCATAGGCCGTGAGGTTCTCGTTCAGGTCCAGCAGCAGGCCGGCGAAGGGCGTGACCTGGCCGGTCTCCGTGGTGCTGGCGTGCTGCGAAGTGCCGGTGTTGATGAAGTCGTAATCGGTGTCGGAGCTATACCAGCTCACCCGGCCACCGGCGACGAACGTCAGTGGATCCGCCAGTTTCAGGCGCAAGGTCGAGTACACGCCTTTTTGCTTGGTCACCGAATTGACCGGCCCGCCACGGGATGAATTGTCGATGAAGTAGCTGTCGCTCGGCTCAGGAATGTGTTTGTCGGGGTTGAACACATTCTGGCGCTGCGGCAGAAACGCCACCGAGTAGAAATCGTCCTTTTTCGCCCGGCTGGCATTGAGGCCCACCACCAGCTCATGCTGCTGGCCAAAGCCCTCGAATCTGCCATCCACGTAGGCGTCGAGGCCGTAATCCACCTGGTCGTAGTTGTACAGGCTGCCCAGCATGCCGGTGGTATCCACGCCGGGTGTGACGGCGCCGGAGGCGAATGCGTACTTGATGTCCTGGGTGTTTTTTGAATAGACGCCGGCAACCTTCAGGGCCCAGTCGTCATTGATCTGGTGCCTGAGGTCACCAAAGAAGGTGGTGCGCTTGCTGCGCCAGGTGTTCCACGAAGGGTCCAGGCAGGTCGAGCGGCTGAGGTTCAGGTCGCTGCGGTCGCGGTAGCGCGGCAGCCCACCCCAGCATGGGTTGGCATCGACATCCTCATAGGCAATACCCAGCCCGACCGTGGTGTCCGGGTTCAGGTCAGCGTCGAGGGCACCGTAGTAGACCTGGTCCTTGCGACTGGCGTCGTCGATGAAATAGTGCCGGCTCTGCTCGGCGGCGACCGCCCGGCCACGCAGCGTGCCGGTGCTGTTGAGCGGGCCACCGGTATCGACCTGCGCGCGATAGTTGTCCCACGTGCCAGCGGACAGCGTGATGTCGGTATGCGCGGCCGCCTGGCCGCGTTTGCGCACGAAGTTGACCCCGCCTGCGGTGCCCCCGGCGCCTTTCATCATGCCTGCAGCACCGCGCAGCACTTCGACCCGATCGTAGTACGCCATGTCGCCACTGAAGCTGTCGGCCTGGACATAGAGGTTGCCCATGTCCAGCGGCACGCCGTCGTACTGATACTGCCCCGACATGCGAAAGCCGCGCGAATAGAAGTATTTACCGCCCATGGTCGAGTCGTACACGGTGATGCCCGGGGTCTTCTCCATCACCTGGTCGATGGTGGTGAGGTTCTGGTCATCGAGCAGCTTGCGGGTCATCACCGTGACCGATTGCGGCGTTTCCTTGAGGCTGTGCTCGCCCTTGCCGATGGTCACGGCACCGGTGGTGTACGAGCCGCTGTTCTCCGTGGTGGCGCCCAGCGTTTGGCCATCGACGTTGGTCACACCCAGCTCCAGTGCCGAACCGCTCGTTGCCACTGGCAACAGTACATAGGTGCCGTTGGCCTGGGGGACAGCTTGCAGCCCGCTCCCGGCCAGTATCCTCGCGAAGCCTTCGCTGACCCCAAACGCGCCTTTGAGCCCCGGCGAGTGCAAGCCCTGGGTCTGGCGCGCATCGAAGGAAATCGCTGCGCCTGCGGCACTGGCGAAATGGCTGAGCACCTCGGTCAGGCTGCCACCGGCGATGTCGAAAGTTTGCACCCGCTGCTGCGCCGGCACCTGCGCTGCCAGCGTTGCCGTCGACCATCCACCCGCCGCCGTTGCCGCCAGCAGCCCGACCGCTACTGCGCTCCCCAGACGACCTTTTTTGAACACCCCGGACATGCGTACCCTCCCCCAACAATCGATCAATAGAAACTCATTGAGGGATGAGCCGAACGATGCGCAGCAAAAGTGCAAATGCAAAAAAATTAGGTGCTGTAGCCGCTGCCACCAGGCTGCGCAGCAAGCGCCCTGTCAATGCACATCATGGCCTGAAACACTGGCCCAATAGCGGCTGTACCGGGTAACCCGTAGTGAAAATCCGCTCTCCAGCGCCGCCAGTGCCCTGTCGGTGTCATCGATGGGAAACGCGCCGGACACCTTCAATCGGGCAATGCGTGGATCACAGCGCAAGATGCCACTGCGGTAGCGCGACAGGTCGGCCAACAGTTCTGCCAGGGGGCGGTCGATGGCGATGATGCTGCCCTGTTGCCAGGCCCCCACCGATGCATCGTTGTGGCGCAGCCCACCCAATGCGCCGCCGCCGAAATCAACGGACTGGCCTGCCTCTACACGCACCGCGGAGCCACCACCCGGCACGCTGACCTGCACCGCTTTCTCGATCACTGCCACGTCACGCATCTGCCCCAGGGACCGAACGATGAAGCGGGTACCCAGCGCCAGCACCTCGCCATGGCCGGTCACGACCTTGAACGGCCGCTGCAACGGATCGGCTGCAGTACTCACAAGGATCTCGCCGCGCACCAGTTCCAGTACACGCTGTTGAGCGTCGAAGCGCAGATTGACGGTGGTGTCGGTGTTGAGCAGCAAGGTACTGCCATCGGCCAGGCGGAACTCACGGCGCTCGCCCACTGCGGTACGAAAATCGGCAAACAGGCTCCGCGAGGTTTCACTGCGCCAACCCAACCAGCCTACGGATGCGGCAGACGCCAATACCAGCACACTGCCCAGCACCTGGCGCCGGGAGCGATCAACCCCGCGCAATGCAGGCCCCGCCAGCGCGCCCGGCACATTCGCCATCTGCTCACCCACCGCCGCCATCCGTTGCCAGGCCTGCCGGTGCACAGGGTCGGCGAGCAGCCAGTCGTTCCAGGCAGCCCGATCCGCGTCGCTCGCCACACCGGAGCGCAGCCGCGCATACCACTGGGCCGCAGCGCGAATGGCTTTTGATTCGGCGGGGGAAAGGCTCATGCCTGCTGCATCTGGACTTGCATCAGGCAGCAATGCTCCATGGCCTTGGCCATGTAGGTGTTGACGGTGCGAGGGCTGATGTTCAACCGCTCGGCAATCTGCGCATAGGTCAGGCCGTCGAACTGGGAAAGGATGAACGCCTGCCGGACCTTGGTGCCCAAGCCGTGCAGCAGGCGGTCGATGTCCACCAGCGCCTGCAACAAGATCGCCTGCTCCTCCAGTGAGGGTTGCTGCGCTTCGGGCATGGCGGCCAGCGCGTGCAGATACGATTGCTCCAGCGAGCGGCGGCGGAACAGGTCGATCAACAAGCCCTTGGCGATCCTCGACAGGTAAGGCCGCGGCTCGCGAATCTCCAGTGCGTTGCGCGCCTTGAGGACCCGTACGAACGTGTCCTGCGCCAAGTCCGCTGCATCGCAGCGGTTGCCCAGGCGCTTGCGCAGCCAGCCATTGAGCCAGTCATGATGGTCGCAATACAAATCATTGACGGCACTGCGCAGGGAGAGATCGTTGGCGGGCATGACGAGGGAAAAATTCGCGAGTGATAATGACTCTTATTGTCACGGCTAAAACAAATGATTTGCAATAGCCTCTCCGTGTTTCAATGGCTCGCCTCAGCGCCTCTCATCAAGGATCATGCTTGTCGCTGATATTCAATTGCTCACAGCTGGCCTGTAGGAGCGGCGGTGCGACATCTCGACTTGCCCCGCGAAAGCGATCGCACTGGCACACCGCATCGCAGGGCAAGCCCACAAGAGACTGACTCTATCACCCCCCAACACTCCCGCTATTAGCCCTCGCCCTTCTCCACGACTAGCCTATATTTATCGCTGCACTGATCCGGCCGGATGGCTTCTGGGAAGGCGGTAACACAGCGGCGACAGCCGCCCTCTCCCGCAGTGGACATCAAGCCGATAACGAGATTGCCGCTTCGCTTGCCTGTCCGTGATAGCCATCCTGAGGTGAAACAGTCATGTCAAACGAGTCAAAATGCCCGTTCAATCATGCCGCTGGCGGTGGCACCACCAATCGTGACTGGTGGCCCGACCAGCTGAACCTGAAGATCCTGCATCAACACTCCAGCCTGTCCGACCCTATGGATGAAGGCTTCGACTACGCCAAAGCCTTCAAGGGCCTGGACTTTGCCGCCCTCAAGCAAGACCTGCGCGCGCTGATGACCGACTCCCAGGACTGGTGGCCCGCCGACTTCGGCCACTATGGCCCGCTGTTTATCCGCATGGCCTGGCACAGCGCCGGTACCTACCGTATCGGTGACGGCCGCGGCGGCGCAGGCTCGGGCCAACAGCGTTTCGCCCCGCTCAACAGCTGGCCCGACAACGTCAGCCTCGACAAGGCCCGGCGTCTGCTCTGGCCGATCAAACAGAAGTACGGCAAGAACATTTCCTGGGCCGACCTGATCGTGCTTACCGGCAACGTCGCGCTGGAATCCATGGGCTTCAAGACCTTCGGTTTTTCCGGTGGCCGCGCCGATGTCTGGGAGCCGGATGAAGACGTGTACTGGGGCTCGGAGAAAGTCTGGCTCGGTGGCGACACTCGCTACGGCAAGGCCCAGCCGCCCGGAGACGCCCCACTGGTGGCGGAGCCGTCGATGCACGGCAAAGAAGAAAGCCGCACCGACAACCCCGGCCGCAACCTGGAGAACCCGCTGGCCGCCGTGCAGATGGGGCTGATCTACGTGAACCCGGAAGGCCCCGAAGGCAACCCCGACCCGATCGCCTCGGGCAAGGACATCCGCGATACCTTCGGCCGCATGGCCATGAACGATGAAGAAACCGTGGCGCTGATCGCCGGCGGCCACGCCTTCGGCAAAACCCACGGTGCGGGACCTGCCGACAACGTCGGTGCCGAACCTGAGGCAGCAGGCCTTGAAGAACAGGGCCTTGGGTGGCGCAACAAATTTGGCACCGGTGTCGGTGCCGATGCCATCACCAGCGGCCTGGAAGTCACCTGGACCTCGAAGCCTACGCAATGGACCAACGAGTACCTGGAAAACCTGTTCAATTTTGAATGGGAACTGACTAAAAGCCCGGCCGGCGCCAATCAATGGAAACCGAAGAACGGCGCAGGCGCAGGCACAATCCCGCATGCCTTCGACCCGTCGAAAAAGCAGGAACCGCGGATGCTGACCTCGGACCTGGCGCTGCGCTTCGATCCGATCTATGAACCCATCGCCCGGCGTTTCAAGGAAAACCCCGGGCAATTGGCCGACGCCTTTGCCCGCGCCTGGTACAAGTTGATCCACCGCGACATGGGCCCGCTGTCGCGCTACCTGGGCCCGGAACTGCCCAACGAAGAACTGCTGTGGCAAGACCCGCTGCCCAAGGTCGACCATGCCCTGGTCAGCGACGCCGATGTCGCTGCGCTGAAGGCCAAGGTGCTGGGTTCGGGCCTGTCGGTGTCGCAACTGGTGTCGACTGCCTGGGCGGCCGCCTCAAGCTTTCGCGGCTCGGACAAACGCGGAGGTGCCAACGGTGGCCGCCTGCGCCTGGCACCGCAGAAAGACTGGGAAGCCAACCAGCCAGCACAACTGGCCGAGGTGCTCGGCAAGCTGCAGAGCATCCAGAGCGAGTTCAACGCCGGCGGCAAGAAAATCTCCCTGGCCGACCTGATCGTGCTGGCGGGCAATGCGGGGGTGGAGCAAGCGGCGAAAAACGCAGGCTACAGCGTCACTGTCCCCTTCTCCCCCGGCCGCACCGATGCCTCGCAACAACAGACCGATGTCGAATCCTTCAATCTGCTGGAGCCGGTTGCCGATGGTTTCCGTAACTTCATCAAGGCTGGGGTCAAGGTCAAGCCCGAGGCGCTGCTGGTGGACAAGGCGCAACTGCTGACCCTCACCGCGCCGGAGATGACCGTACTGGTGGGCGGCCTGCGGGTGCTGGGCAACAATGCCGGCAAGAGCGCCCACGGGGTGTTCACCAAACGGCCGGAGCAGTTGACCAACGACTTCTTCCAGAACCTGTTGGACATGAGCGTGGAATGGAAACCCACCTCCAGCGCCAACGACACCTATGAAGCCCGCGATCGCAAGACCGGCGAGGTGAAATGGAGCGGTACTCGCGTTGACCTGGTGTTTGGCTCCCATGCCCAATTGCGGGCACTGGCCGAGGTGTATGCCAGCAACGATGCCAAGGACAAGTTCGTCCATGACTTCGTGGCCGCTTGGACCAAAGTGATGAACCTGGACCGTTTCGACCTGGCGTAGGAGGCACGCCAAAACGCCCCGGCTTGAGGGTTCAGGCCGGGGCGTTTTTTTATTCTGATGCGTATTTTTCTGCGCTATCTGCATCTGTAATGCATGGCCTGAGACTCCGACAATAAAGCCCTGTAAGGCGCGTTTGCCTCTTTCCTGTTCAATTCGGAGTTCCTATGGGCAAGCTTGCATTTTTCGTGGTTGGCTTTCTGGTGCTGGCTATCGGTATCGGCGCGCTGGGCACCATCTCTCCACTGTAAAAACCCTTGGTGCAATTGTCGTGAACCACGACCGCTGTGCGGTCGATCGCAGGTTGTCGCCAGCGGCTACGCGGGCCATCTGTAGTCGCTGACGAGGAACGAGGCCGCGATCGACTGCACAGCAGTCGCCAGGTAGGAGTAGCGGTGCAACGCTCCTACGCTGTCATCTTCATGTCATGGATCGAGTGGCAAGATCATCGCCCACGCTTTCAGCGTTACCGATGAACGAGCAAGGAACACTCGATGAAAAGCGACACCTCCCTGTTTGCGGCCATTGACCTGGGGTCCAATGCGTTTCGCATGATGATCGGCCAACCGGTCAAGCGGAACCGGCAATGGGTCATCGAAGAGGTGAAGTCCTTGCGCGAACCCGTCCGTCTGGCCGAGGGCCTGCACGGGGGTGCCCTGGATGAACTGGCGCTGGACCGGGGCTGGCAAGCCCTCGCCCGCTTCGGTAAGAAACTGCGCGGTTTCGAGCCTGGACGCGTGCGCGCAGTGGCCACCAGTGCCGTCCGCGAAGCGGCGAACGCCAGGCTGTTTTTGAGCGATGCCCAGCGTCACCTGGGGTTTCCCATTGATGTGATCTCGGGCGAAGAAGAGGCCAAATTGGTGTACGCCGGCGTCAGCCATCGCATCCCTGCGTCCGATGCCATGCGCCTGGTAGTGGACATCGGCGGCGGCTCCACCGAGCTGATACTGGGCCGGGGCGAGCAGGCCCTGCTGACCGAAAGCCTTACCATCGGCAGCGGCACCTGGAGTACACGTTTTTTCCCCGGCGGCCTGGTATCGGCACAGGCACTGCTGGACGCCGAGCGCTGCGCCACGCTGCAGTTCGAGAAAGTCGCCCGTCGTTATCGTCACTTGGGCTGGCAGCAGGCAATCGGCTCATCCGGCACCGCCCGAATGCTGGCCAAAGTGCTCAGGGCCAATGCCTTGAACGACTGTGGCGAAGGTGGGATCACCTATCGCGGCCTCTTGCGCCTGGCGGTGTTGCTGCTCGAGGCCGGGCATGTCAACTGCACCCACCTGGGCGGTTTGCAGCCCCATCGCCAGAACGTGTTGCCCGGTGGCCTGGCAATCATGCTGGCAGCCTTCAAGGCGTTCGGGGTTACCGAAATGACGCCATCCGAGCCAGGGCTCAGGTTTGGTCTGCTGCATGGTTTGATGCAACAGCGTTGAGGTCAAACGGACACAAGCGTTGGCATCCGCGAGAAAAATCAGTACAGTCCCGAACGCTACATGACACGCTCACCTGAGGACGACCTCAGGCTCGAATACTGATCGGGGACGGCCCTGGACTTCCAAGGAAGCAGGCCGTGACCGATCTATCCGCACTCCCTACCTCCCCCCTGTCATTCACCCCGGCGCAGCGCTTTCGGTTCTGTCCGTCAGCCCCGTGTGCCTGTGGCTAACCCGTTCCCGTACGAAGATTTCAATGGCTTGAGCAACGCCACCTTGATCCATTCACACCGGGGACTGAACCATGACAGACACAGCCACTATCTCGCACAACTGGGCGTTCGGCGTCTTCTTGCTAGGCGTCGTCACGCTTTGCCTGTTGATGCTGGGCATCTCCAGATTCCTGGGCGGCAAGGCCTGGGGGCGGAGCAAGAACGAACCCTTCGAGTCCGGGATGCTACCCGTGGGTACCGCCCGCCTGCGGCTATCAGCCAAATTCCACCTGGTTGCGATTCTGTTCGTGATCTTTGAAGCCGAGGCGCTGTTTCTGTTTGCCTATGCCGTCTCGGTGAGGGAAACAGGCTGGGCCGGATTTATCGGAGCGGTAATCTTCGCCGGCATCCTGTTGCTCGGGTTGGTGTACGAAGGCGCGATGGGCGCCCTCAATGGCGGCGTTGCAACAAAGCCCCGGGGTGCCGGCAAAAACGTCAACCCGCCAGCGTGCTCGCAGGGAGACTGACCCATGAACACAGCGCCAAGCCAGAACACCCTGTACAGCGACGCCATCAAGCGCCCACTCATTCCCCTCTCGACCTGGATACGCCTGACCGGCGCCTGGCTGGTGGTCGGCCTGTTCATGCTGCTGGGTGCAGACCTGCTGGGCAGCACCTTGAACTCGTTGACCTCGACCTGGGTGTTTCTGCTGCTGTTCTTCACGATCCTGATGGCGTCTTCTGGCGTGGTACACGAAGCCGACCACCTGGCACAGCAGCTGGGCGAGCCCTACGGCACACTGATTCTGACGTTGTCGATTGTCTCGATCGAAGTGATCCTGATCGCCTCGGTATTACTGGGGCCCGGCGAGTTCCCGAGCATTGGCCGGGATTCGATCTTTGCCGTGATGATGATCATCATGAACCTGGTCATCGGCATCTGCCTGCTTGCCGGCGCGGCGCGCAACGGCGAGCAGGCGTTCAATATCCAGGGTGCCAATGCCTACATTTCCATGATCGTGTTGCTCACCGCGATTGCCTTGATACTGCCCAACTACACCTCCAGCACCGGCGAGTTCAGCGTCACCCAGGCGGTTGGCATTTCGGCGCTGACCCTGGCGCTGTACGCCGCATTCCTGTGGATGCAGATGCGCAGCCACCGGCGTTTCTTCATGCAACCACCCGCCGGCCAGATGAGCATTGCCCAACCGCAAGCGCGCAGCGAGACGCTGCAGAGCAGCGACCACACCTCGCTCGATCGCAAAGAAATCCTGGTACGTTCCCTGGTGCTGCTCGGGCTGATACTGCCCATCGTGTTGCTGGCGCACTACCTGGCCGTGGTGACCGACTACGGCATCGAGGCCGTCGGCGCCCCTACTGCGGTGGGCGGTGTGTTGATCGCGATCATTGTCTTCACCCCCGAGTCCATCACCGCCGTGAAGGCAGCGATCAACAACGAGATGCAACGGGCGATCAACCTGTGCCTGGGTGCATTTGTCTCGACCGTCGGCCTCACGGTGCCGGCGGTGCTGGTGATCGGCATGGTCACCAACAAGCAGGTGGTGATGGGGATTTCCAACACCGAAATCCTGCTCTTCGTCATCACTGTGGTGCTGACCATGCTGAGCTTCAACAGCCAGAAAACCTCACCGATTCAGGGCCTCATGCACCTGGTGGTCTTTGCAGTGTTCGGGCTTGTGCTTTTTTACCCTTGACTGTGGGAGCGGCCTAGGCATTGAGTTGCTGCAACACCACTTCCAACGGATGGCGCAAGGTGCGGTCGGCCTGGCGCTTGACCTGGCTACGGCATGAATACCCCGTGGCCAGCGCCTCCCCTTCCTTGTCCAGCTTGCCCGCCCAGGACTGCTCGAAGATGACCTTGGAGGTGTCCTGGTTGCGGGCTTCGTGACCGTAGGTACCCGACATGCCGCAGCAGCCGGTGGCTTCGGTGGACAGTTTCAGGCCCAGGCGGGCGAACACCTGCTCCCACTGGCGGGTACTGGCCGGGACGTTGGTCTTCTCGGTGCAGTGGGCCATCAGCCGGTAGGTGGTGGTGGCGCGGGTCGGCTGCTCGGGCAGTACGTCCATCAACCACTCCTGGGGCAGCAGCACGGTCGGGCAGCCACCCAGGCCCGGCACTTTCTGGTACTCCTGGCGGTACACCAGGGTCATTGCCGGGTCCAGGCCCACCAGCGGTACGCCGCATTCGGCCAGGGCGCTGAGTTGGCGCGCATTGCGGATCGCCGCCTTGTTGAAGGCACCGAGGAAGCCCTGTACATGCAACGGTTTGCCGTTGGCGCTGTAGGGCGCCAGGTACACGCGGTGGCCCAGGCGGTGGACCAGGTCGATAAAGGCCGCCAGCACCGGGGTCTCGAAGTAGCGAGTAAAGGCGTCCTGGACCAGGATGATGCTGCGCTCGCGCTGGGCCGGGGTCAGTTCACGCAGCGCCGGGATGCTGGCCATGCGCACATTGCAGCGGGTCAGCGTGGCCTGCAGGTTGTAGCGGCTGATCAAGGGGCTGTCGAGCATGCCGACATGACGCTCCAGCAATGTGCTCACCCACTTCGACCCCATCACGGCGTTGTACAGGCCGGGGGCATGGGCCAGGTACGGAATGCTGAACTCCAGCGAACCGATCAGGTAGTCACGCAGCGGCCGCTGGTAGCGCCCATGGTAGAGCTCAAGAAAGCGTGAGCGGAACTCAGGCACGTTGACCTTGATCGGGCACTGCCCCGCGCAGGATTTGCATGCCAGGCAGCCGGCCATGGCGTCGTACACCTCATGGGAGAAATCCGCCTCGCCCTTGTTGCGCGCCAGGTTGTTGCGCAGGCGCGTCGGCAGGCCCTTGAGCCAGGCAGCCTTGCCCTTGGCGACGTCCAGCACGTCGATACTGGCGGCACCCTGCAGGCGCAGCCATTCACGAATCAGCGAGGCACGGCCCTTGGGCGAGTGCTGGCGTTCGCGGGTGGCTTTCCACGACGGGCACATGGCGTCGTTGGGGTCGTAGTTGTAGCAGGCGCCGTTGCCGTTGCAGTGCACGGCGCTGCCGAAGCTCTGCCACACGCGCTCGTCGATCTGGCGGTCGTAGTCGCCGCGCAGCGGTGCCTCGTTGACCTTGATCAGGCCCTGGGCGCTGTCGGGCGGGGTGCAGATCTTGCCGGGGTTGAGCTGGTTGTGCGGGTCGAATGCGCCCTTGAGCGCCTGCAGCGACGGGTACAGCTCACCGAAGTACTCGGGCACGTACTCCGAGCGCAGGCCCTTGCCATGCTCGCCCCACAGCAGGCCACCGTAACGCAGGGTCAGCGCCGCCACGGCATCGGAAATCGGCTTGACCAGCGCGGCCTGGGCGGGGTCTTTCATGTCCAGGGCCGGGCGCACATGCAGCACGCCGGCATCGACGTGGCCGAACATGCCGTAGGCCAGGCCATAGCTGTCGAGCAAGGCACGGAAATCGGCAATGTAGTCGGCCAGTTGCTCCGGCGGTACGGCGGTGTCTTCCACGAACGGCTGCGGGCGCACTTCACCTTCGACGTTGCCCAACAGGCCCACCGAGCGCTTGCGCATCGTGTAGACCCGGGTCACCGCCTCGGCGCCTTCGGCCAGGGTGTGGCCCAGGCGCTCCACGCCCTTGTCGGCCTGCAAGTGTGCGACAAAGGCTTGCACCCGCGCATTCACTTCGGCCGGGTCATCCCCGCAGAACTCCACCAGGTTGATGCCCAGGGTCGGGCGTTCGGCGTCGGCGGGGAAATATTCGGCAACGCTGTGCCAGACGATGTCTTTCATCGCCAGCATCAATACCTTGGAATCGACGGTTTCGATCGACAGCGGCTTGTGCGCCATCAGTGCATTGGCGTCGCGCAGGGCGTCCATGAAACTGGTGTAGCGCACGTTGACCAGCACGGCGTATTTGGGAATCGGCAGCACATTGAGCTTGGCCTCGACCACATAACCCAGCGAACCTTCGGCGCCACACAGCACGCTATTGAGGTTGAAGCGCCCTTGTTCATCACGCAGGTGCGCCAGGTCATAGCCGGTCAGGCAGCGGTTGAGCTTGGGGAAGGTCTGCTCGATCAGCTCGGCCTGGGTTTCCTGGATCCGTCGTGCGGTGCGATACACCTCACCGGCGCGACCGGGCTCGGCACAGGCAGCCTCCAGTTCGGCGTCGCTCAAGGGCCGGGTATGCAGGCGCTGGCCGCCGAGCAACACGCTATGCAGCTCCAGGACGTGGTCGCGGGTCTTGCCGTAGGTGCAGCTGCCCTGGCCGCTGGCGTCGGTGTTGATCATGCCGCCGACGGTGGCGCGGTTGGAGGTGGAGAGTTCCGGGGCGAAAAACAGCCCGTGCGGCTTGAGCGCGGCGTTGAGCTGGTCCTTGACCACACCGGCCTGGACCCGCACCCAGCGCTCCTCGACATTGATGTCGAGGATGGTGTTCATGTGCCGCGACAGGTCGACGACGATGCCGTCGGTCAGCGACTGGCCATTGGTGCCGGTGCCGCCACCGCGCGGTGTGAGCTTGACGTCCTTGAAGCGTGGCTCGGCCATCAGGCTGGCAATGCGAGCGACGTCGTCGGCGTCCACGGGGAACACAGCGGCCTGGGGCAGGCGCTGGTAGATGGAGTTGTCGGTGGCCAACACCGTGCGGGTGGCGTAGTCAGCGCTGAGCTGGCCACGGAAACCTGCACTGCGCAGCGCGTCGAGGAAATCAGGGTACAGCGTGGCCGGTGCAGTGCCGGTCAGTCGGGCGATCATCGGGGGATGGCCTCATTTATGTCAGGCTAATCAGGAATACGTGCCAAAACGGTATGGTCAGTACACCGCCGGGTAGTGGATGATGCCAATGATCCCGTAGCCTTGCGCCCGGCACAAACGGATATTCCCGCAACCTTTGATGACTTTTACGAATGAATTACCGCAACCTCACCCCCTCGATGTCGTTATTGCTGGCTTTCGAGGCCGCCGCCCGGCATGAAAGCTACACCCGCGCCGCCGTGGAGTTGTCGCTGACCCAGAGCGCGGTCAGCCGCCAGGTCCAGGCGCTGGAGCAGCAACTGGGGGTGATGCTGTTTCGCCGCGAAGGCCGCACAGTCAAACTCACCAATGTCGGCCGCCTGTATCAGCGCGAAATCGCCGAGGCCCTGGGCCGGGTGCGCAGCGCCACGTTGCACGCCATTGCCCACCAGGCCGGCGGCGGCAGCCTGCGCCTGGCGACCCTGCCTACCTTTGGCTCGAAATGGCTGCTGCCGCGCCTGCATGCGTTCTACCGCAGCCATCCTGAGGTGATGGTGCATATCAATTCACGGATCGAACCGGTGGACTTCGCCACCAGCGGCATCGACGCCGCCATCGTGGTCGCCACCAGCGACCTGCCCGGGCTGATCTGCCATCGCCTGCACGCAGAAGAGCTGATGGTCATCCTCTCCCCCACCCTGGCCGCTACCCGCCCAGCGTGGAGCCCCCAGGACATCAGCCAGCAGGTACTGCTCAGCGTGGCCAACAACCCCAATGCCTGGGGCGAGTGGTTCACCCACCACGGCCTTGCACACCAGGCCATGCGCCTGGGGCCGAGTTTTGAACTGACTTCGCACCTGATCCAGGCCGTGCGCGCCGACATCGGCATCGGCCTGGTGCCGCGTATCCTGATCACCGAAGAGCTGGCCAGCGGCGAACTGTGCAGCCCTGCCCTGCCTTATGCCAGTGCCCGCAGTTATTACCTGGTCTATCCACCGCGCAATCAGGCGTTACCGGCGCTGCAAGCGTTTCGGGAATGGTTGCTGGACAAGGCTGGAAAGGGACTGGCCGATTAATGTAGTCAAGAACCGACTGCCTGATAAACAGATTTGCTTTAAAAACGCCAGTTGATACTTCAACCCCATAAAATGGCACGCTTATTATTGGCGTCAACTTATTTAAGCCAGCAACTACTGGCGAAACTCGGGCCCAGGCACTGACTGTAGAAATGTAACTTACAATTAATCACAAAGGCAGTAGACACGCCGTTCGACAGCGGCTACCACGCGCTTCAAAGCCCCCATTCCTAGCAAATTGCCATTATTTTTACGGCGCAGTCCTACACATAGAAAAAGAGCAGCTATGTTGCTAATTAACAGGTCCGCAACGGACCTCTGGTGCGCCGAAGGTGTCCCTGATGAAAACAACAATAATGGTTGCCGCTGTTACCGGTGCGCTAACAAGCGCCCTGCCTGCCCTTTCCGTTGCTGCACCCTCTACTGACCCGGTGTTTACGGTGGGCCTGATCGGGAACTATAGCGAACTGGAATTTGAAGGCCAACGCTCCAGCGATACGGAATATATACCTGAAGGTGGCCTGTTCATTAACTACGGCAATAAACTCACGGCGCAGAGCGGTCTGGTTTATCACGCCGAGCTCAGTGGCCAGTACGTGGAGCGCCAGGGAGAGCGGGTCAAGGACGCCCAGGCCGACCTGGACCTGGGCTGGCGCATGGCACTGGATGACAGCAACTTTATCGATGTGCTGCTGGGCGCAGGCTACAAATGGAACCGCTTTCACCCCGACTACAGCAAGTACGACATTGACCTCACCAGCCGCACGCCTTTCGCCAAACTTGCAATTGGCTATAACCATCTTTTCACCACGGCCACCGTGCGATTGGAAGCCGGCGTGCGTAAAACAATTGATGGCGATTCGCAGTTGGATATCAGTCGCGTCGGCGATGACAGCCTGGACTTGAAAGATACCAGCAACCCCTATGCCGAACTGCAGGTATTGTTCAATCAGCAGGGGAACTTCCCGGTGATGGCCACGCTGTACTACAGCCATTTCAAATACGCGCTGGATGGCCAGTTCCTCATCAACAACTTCGACAAGCAAACCCGAAATGAATATGGCGCCAAGCTGGGCTTGGTGTTCTGACGCTTGCGGGTCAAGCCTTCGGCTGATGGCTGGTCACGCAGTGGATGCCACCGCCGCCCGCGGCAATGGCGTCGATGTTCAGTTGCACCACTTCGCGGCCGGGGTAGCACTGTGACAACAGGTCATAAGCAGCAGCGTCTGCCGTGTTGTCACCAAACTCGGGCGCAATGACCGCACCATTGATGACGAAGTAATTGATGTAACCGGCGGCAAAGTCAGGGTTGTTCCTGCTGAATTTGCTTTTGCGCGGTTTGAGCGGTGGCGACAGGGTAAGCACCTGCAAGGGGCGACCCTCGGCATCAGTGGCCTTTTTGAGGATTTCCAGGTGGGCCAACGTGACCTTGTGGTCGTATGAATCGGGATCGGTGTCGAGGTTGGCAATCACGACCCCGGGTTTGACGAAGCGGGCATAGAAGTCGACATGGGCGTCGGTAATGTCCTTGCCCTTGATGCCCGGCAGCCAGATGATTTTGCGCAGGCCCAGGCGCGCCTTGAGTTCTTTCTCGACTTCGGCCTTGCTCCAGTCGGGATTACGGTTGCGATTGATCCAACTGCTTTCGGTCATGATCCCCGTACCGTGGCCATCCACCTCGATACCCCCGCCCTCGCCCACCAGCTCGCTCTGGATGTAGTGTGCATCCGTCCTGTCGGCGACCAGCCCGGCCAGCTGCGCATCGTCTTCGTGCTGCTGCTTGTTGCCCCAGCCGTTGAAGTTGAAGTCCACCGCACCCAGGCCGCCCTCGTCATCGATGACAAAGTTGGCGCTGGTATCACGCATCCACACATCATCCAGTTCGGTAATGACGTAGGTGATGTTGGCGGTGCCGCAGCGCTCCTCGGCAAGCGCCCGTTCGTGCTTGCGGCAGAACACCGTGACCGGCTGGTAATGCGCGATGGTGCGGGCGATCTCGCCGATGGCTTGCTGCACGTCGGCGGTAAAGTCTTCCCAGATGTCTTCCTGGGCGCCAAAGGCGATAAACGCCCGCTGGTGGCGGTCACCTTCATCGGGCATGCGCCAGGTGCCCGCGCTGGCAGCGTGGGCGCGCGCGGGGTTGAGACCGAGCCCGAGCGCCACGGCCGCGCTGATGCCGGCAACGACCGAAGCCTGTTTGATGAAGTCACGACGCGTCGTCATAGATGAGTCCTTGAAGGGTTGCCGGAGCACTTACTGCGCGGTGGCGGTCTTGAATTTGGTCCAGGTGCGCATGCGGGCGCGCATGTCGGCCTGAGGAATGTCCTGGCCTGGAATCAGCCGCTCGTACGTGGCCTCGTCCAGGTAAATGTCCGGGTTATTGCGCATGCTCGCCTCGACATCCGGGCGCGCCTTGGCGTTGGACGTGGGATAGCCGGTGAAGTTACTGATTGCAGCCATGTTCTGCGGGCGCATGACAAAGTTGATGAAGGCATAGGCGTACTCCGGATGCCTGGCGTCCACCGGAATCGCCATGGTGTCCATCCATAAGGTAGTCCCCTCCCTGGGAACGCGGTACTGGAACCGGGTGGTTTTGCCGGCACTGTCGGCGGTGCGCTGCGCCTGGGTCATGTCACCGCTGTAGCCCAACGACAGGCATAGGTTGCCGTTGACCAGATCGGTCACCGGCTGGGACTGGAACTTGCGAATGTAAGGCCTAATCCTGAGCAGTACCTCGCTGGCCGCGGCCAGGTCTTCACGTCGCCCACTGCGCGGTTCGCGGCCCAGGTAATTGAGCACCACCGCCAGCACTTCATCGGGCGAGTCGATCATCGAAATGCCGCAGTCGGCGAACCTGGCCGCAAGCTCCGGTTTGAACAGCATGTCCAGGCTGTCGACCGGCGCATCGGGCATGCGCTGGCCGATCTGCTCGGCGTTGTAGGTCAGGCCGATGGTGCCCCAGGTATAAGGCACGGTAGCAGGGCTTGAATGCACATAGTGCGTGCGCAGTTTTTGCAGGCCAGGCTCGATATCGTTCATGGCGGTGAGCCTGGATTGATCCAGCACCTTCAGGCCGCCGGCACGCATCAGGCGCTCAGCCACAGTGTCGCCGGGGAAGATCAGGTCATAGCCGCTACCGCCAGCCATCAGCTTGGCTTCCAGGGTTTCGCTGCCGTCCATGACGTCATAGATCACCTTGATACCGGTTTCGGCGGTGAACCTGGCCAGGGTGTCCTCGGCAAAGTAGTCGGCCCAGTTGTACAGCCGCAGGGTTTTCTCTTCGGCGTGCAGCGATGCCATGCTGCACCCCAGGGCAAGGCCCAGCACGCACAGCAGACGGTTGTGGGCAGCGTTCATATCAGACTCCTTGGGCGTTCCAGCGAGCATTGAGGTGACGGCCGTCCTGGCTCAACAGCGGTCCGTACATTTCCGGCCGGCGGTCGCGGTAAATGCCCCAGCTCAGGCGCTCTTCGGCCATCGCTGCCAGGTCCAGACTGCTCAGCATCACACCGGTACTGCTGCGGTCGGCCTCTGCCAACAACTTGCCCTTGTGGTCGCAGATGAAGGAGGAGCCATAGAAGTCCATCTGCAAGTGCGCATCGGTGGTCGCCACTTCCCGGCCGACACGGTTGGCCGCCACCACCGGCAGGATGTTGGCGGCGGCATGACCGCGCATCGCCATCTGCCAGTGATCACGAGAATCCAATCCAGCACAGCCAGGCTCCGAGCCGATGGCGGTGGGAAACAGCAGGATTTCGGCGCCCATCAATGCCAGGCAGCGGGCGGTCTCGGGAAACCACTGGTCCCAGCAGATGCCCACGCCAATGCGCCCGGCAGCGGTGTCCCAGACCCTGAAGCCGGTATCGCCGGGACTGAAGTACTCCTTCTCCTGGTAGCCGATGGCGTTGGGGATGTGGGTCTTGCGGTACACACCGAGCAACTGCCCATCGGCATCGGCCACGCTCAGGGAATTGAACCAGGCGTTGCCGGCCCGCTCGAACCAGCTCAACGGCAGCACCACTTCCAGTTCCCGTGCCAGTGCGGCGAAACGCTTGAGTACCTTGCTGTCGCGGTACTCCTCGGCCAGCGCCAGGTGCTTGTGGCTTTGCTCGATGCAGAAGTACGGCGTGGCAAACAGCTCTTGCAGCAGGACCAGCCGGGCGCCCTTGGCTGCGGCCTCTCGCACCAGCTGCTCGGCGTGGTCGAGGTTGTGTTCAAGGTTCCAGGTGCAAGGCATCTGGGTGGTGGCGACGGTCAGCAGGCTCATGGCATCAACCCTCCACCGGCCAGGCCGGCTGCTGCTGGGTGATGCAGTGCACCCCGCCACCGCCATGGGCCAGGTGGTTGATGCGCACCGGTACCACTTCGCGCCCCGGAAACGCCTGGGCCAATACCTGCGCCGCCACGTGGTCGGCATCGATGCCGTAGGCCGGCATGATGATCGCGTGGTTGGCAATGTAGAAGTTGGTGTAGGAGGCGCAGAACACTTCGGCGTCGGTGTCTACCGCTTCGCTGGCCTCAAACAGTTCGATCAGCTCGAAGGGGCGGCCCTGGGCATCGGTGGCCAGCTCCAGCGCACGACGGTTTTCCCGTACCACCTCGGCGTATGCCGAACCCTGGTCATGGGTGGCGTCCACCAGCAACACGCCCGGGCGAGCGAAGGCACACACGCCATCGACATGGCCATCGGTCATGTCGCCGGTCACGTAGTCGGGATCGCCCGGCAGCCAGATGGTTTTCTTGATGCCCAGCAAGCGGTTGAAGATACGCTCCATTTCGGCCTTGCTCATGCCCGGATTGCGATTGGGGTTGAGCAACACCGACTCGGTGGTGATCAGCGTGCCTTCGCCGTCGACATGTATGGCGCCGCCTTCGTTGCTCAAGGGCGTGCCGAAGCACGGCAGGCCCAGGCCATTGAGTACGCGGCGGGCCAGGCCTTCGTCCAGGTCATGGGCCGATTTGCCGCCCCAGGCATTGAAGCGCCAACTAACGCCCGCCACACCCTGCTGTGGGTGGCACACAAAGCTTGGGCCCGAATCCCGGCACCAGCTGTCGTTCACTGCCAGCGCGATCAACTCGATGTTTGGCCCGCACAGGGCCTTGGCACTGGCCACCGCAGCAGGGTCGACCACCAGCTTGACCGGCTCGAAGCGGGCGATGGCGTTGGCCACGCGGGCAAAGTCTTCCTGCACTTGCGCCAGGGTCACGCCCCAGCCCGACTCCCACAGCGCCTGGTTGTGGGGCCATACCATCCAGGTTGCCGCGTGCCGGACCCACTCTGCCGGCATCCACCACCCTTCGTTACGCACGTCGCTCTGTTGCATGACAAATACCCTTGAGTTAAGCCATTGTGTTCAATGAAAACTGCCTTGGCGGTCTTGGCATGCATGCTAAGGCTGTAAAAACGGGCAAACAAACGATGGATTTTGCAGAAAACTGATTAGGAAACCTTATCAATGCTCAAGCACTGGCCCCCACTGAGCAGCCTTCGCGGCTTTGAAGCGGCCGCCCGATTGGGCAGCTTTCACAAGGCGGCCGAAGAGCTGCACCTGACCCAATCGGCCATCAGCCAACAGATCCGCAGCCTTGAGGCCTACCTGGAACAGCCCTTGTTTTTCCGCAGCGGGCGCAGTGTCAGCCTGACCGATGCCGGGCACGACCTGCTCAGCACCACCCAGGCAATGCTGCAGCAATTGGCCGTGGGCATCCGTCGCCTGGGGCAATACCAGAAGCCCAATCAATTGGTGCTCAACACCACCCCGGCGTTCGCCCGGCACTGGCTGCTGCCGCGCCTGGGTGACTTTCGCCGCCAGCACCCGGAGGTGGATTTGTGGATCTTCACCACCGACGAAGTGCCCGACATGGCCAGCCAGACCATCGACCTGGCAGTGCGCGATGACATCAGCGCCCAGGCCGAATGCAGCTTCAAAGTGCTGCATGCCGACCGCCTCTATCCGGCGTGTCACCCCAGCGTGATGGCGCTGCCTCGAGAGCAACGCACCACCTTGCATGGCGAGCGGGAGATGGACTGGAGCCACTGGGCGGTAGAAGCCGGCGTCGATGTCGGCCAGCAAGACCAGGGGTTGAATTTCTCCGACCCAGGGCTGTTGCTCGATGCCGCGATCTCGGGGCTGGGCGTTGCCCTGGTCAGCGAACTGCTTAGCCAGCAGGCGCGTGAAAACGGGCTATTGCAACCCTTGGTGGAGCAGACCATTCGCGGCCCGAACTGGGCCTTGCTGACCCATCGCGACAGCGAACACGACCCCTTGGCGCAAAGCTTCAGTGGCTGGTTGCACGACAACCTGCAAGGCGCGGGTACACTACCGGCAACTTGACCCTGGCGCGGAAACCCTGCATGAAAGTTGGCGTGATCTCCGACACCCACGGCCTGCTCCGCCCTGAAGCGCTGGACGCCTTGAGCGGTTGCGAGCGGATCATCCATGCCGGCGATATCGGCAAGCCGGAAATACTCCAGCAACTGGCGGCCATCGCGCCCTTGCAGGTGGTGCGCGGCAACAATGACCTGAACCTGGCCTGGGCCGGCAGCCTTGCCGACCACCTGCGTTTCACGCTCAACGGCTGGCAGGTGCTGCTCGTGCATGACATTGCCGATGTGCCAGCGCTGCTCGATGACGGCATCCGGCTGGTGATCACCGGCCACTCGCACAAGCCTTTGATCGAATGGCGCGGCGGGCGCTTGTACCTCAATCCGGGCAGCGCCGGCCCCAGGCGGTTCAAGTTGCCGGTGACCCTGGCGTTGCTTGAAGTACTGCCCGAATTGCTGGAGCCGCAGCTAGTCTCTTTGGTGGAGTGACCCTTCACGCAAGCCCCGGCAAATTATGTACTAACTTGTTAATTAGCTTGCTAAGGGTATAATTCGGCCACCCCCCCTTCGAGTTTTTTTCGATATGAAGCACGCACCGCGCGCCGCTGGCGCCTCCTCATTCATCCTGGTTGGCCTGGGCGTGATCATCGCTCTGCTCGGCCTTGCACTGGCCGCTGGCGGTGTAAAGCTGGCCGGCCTGGGTGGTTCCTGGTACTTCTTGCTCGGCGGTCTGGCGATGGCGGTTTCCGGCCTGCTGATTGCCCGCCGCAAGCCTGCCGGTGCCTGGTGGTTCGCCGCCTTCCTGGTGGCCACCGCGATCTGGGCCCTGGCCGATGTGGGGCTGCAGTTCTGGCCGCTGTTCTCGCGCCTGTTCATGTTTGGCGCGATTGGTTTTGTCGTCACGCTGGTCTATCCGCTGCTGGCCCGTGCCAACGGCGCCACGCCGGGCCGTGGCGCCTATGGCGTAGCCGGCGTGCTGGCCGTTGCGCTGGTCATTGCGGTGATCAATATGTTCGTCGCTCACCCCAGCGTCGCGCCGACCGGCACCGGCCCGGGCATCACCCCGGTAGACCCTGCCACGGCGCAAAAAGACTGGGCCCACTACGGCAACACCGAGGGTGGCAGCCGCTTCGCAGCGCTGGACCAGATCAATCGTGACACCGTCAGCAAACTGCAAGTGGCCTGGACCTACCACACCGGTGACGTGGCCCTCAGCGACGGCAACGGTGCCGAAGACCAGTTGACCCCGCTGCAGGTCGGTAACAAGGTGTTCATCTGCACCCCGCACAACAACCTGATCGCTCTCGATGCCGATACCGGCAAAGAGCTGTGGAAGAATGAAATCAATGCCAAGTCGGCCGTGTGGCAGCGTTGCCGCGGCATGGCTTACTTCGATGCCACGGCCCCCGTCGCCCAACCGACCCAGCCTGACAGCTCGGCGATCATCGCCGCCAGCGTACCGGCGGGTGCCAACTGCCAGCGCCGCCTCCTGACCAACACCATCGACGCCCGCCTGATCGCGGTGGATGCCGATACCGGCGCGTTCTGCCAGGGCTTTGGCAACAACGGCCAGGTTGACCTCAAGGCCGGCCTTGGCAATGTGCCCGACAGCTACTACCAACTGTCGTCGGCGCCGCTGATGGCCGGCACCACCGTGGTGGTCGGCGGGCGCATTGCCGACAACGTGCAGACCGACATGCCCGGTGGCGTGATCCGTGGTTTTGACGTGATCAGCGGGCAGATGCGCTGGGCCTTCGACCCAGGCAACCCCGAAGACCGCAACGCCCCGACAGGCGACGCCACCTACGTGCGCAGCACGCCCAACAGCTGGGCGCCGATGTCCTACGACCCGGCCATGAACACCCTGTTCCTGCCCATGGGCAGCTCGTCCACCGACATCTATGGCGTGGAGCGCACCGCGCTGAACCACAAGTACGGCGCTTCGGTGCTGGCCCTGGATGCCAGCACCGGTGCTGAAAAGTGGGTGTACCAGACCGTGCACAACGACCTCTGGGACTTCGACCTGCCGATGCAACCCAGCCTGATCGACTTCACCAAGGCCGATGGCCAGTCGGTGCCTGCAGTAGTGATCGGCACCAAGGCCGGGCAGATCTTCGTGCTCGACCGTGCCACGGGCAAGCCGTTGACCCAGGTCGATGAAGTACCGGTCAAGGCGGGTAACATTCCCAACGAACCCTACTCGCCGACCCAGCCCAAGTCGGTAGGCATGCCGCAGATCGGTGCCCAGCAACTGACCGAAGCAGACATGTGGGGTGCAACGCCGTTTGACCAACTGCTGTGCCGCATCGACTTCAAGAAAATGCGCTACGACGGCCTGTACACAGCGCCCGGCACCGACCTGTCGCTGAGCTTCCCCGGCTCCTTGGGTGGCATGAACTGGGGCAGCCTGTCTACCGACCCGGTGCATGGTTTTATCTTCGTCAACGATATGCGCCTGGGCTTGTGGATTCAGATGATCCCGTCGCAGAACAAGGGCCAGGCCGCCTCCGGTGGTGAAGCGCTGAACACCGGCATGGGCGCGGTACCGCTCAAGGGCACGCCGTACGCGGTGAACAAGAACCGCTTCCTGTCGGTGGCCGGCATTCCATGCCAGGCACCGCCTTTCGGCACCCTCACCGCCATCGACATGAAGACCCAGAAAATCGCCTGGCAAGTACCGGTGGGCACCGTCGAAGACACCGGTCCCCTGGGCATCCGCATGCACCTGCCGATCAACATCGGCCTGCCGACGCTGGGCGGCACCCTGTCGACCCAAGGTGGCCTGGTGTTCATTGCCGGCACCCAGGACTTCTACCTGCGCGCCTTCAACAGCGGTAATGGTGAAGAAGTCTGGAAAGCTCGCCTGCCCGTGGGCAGCCAGGGTGGACCGATGACCTACGTGTCGCCCAAGACCGGCAAGCAGTACATCGTGATTACGGCCGGTGGCGCGCGTCAGTCCACCGATCGTGGTGACTATGTGATGGCTTACGCGTTGCCTTGATTCAACCCTTTTTTGCGGGCAAGCCCGCTCCTTGCAGGAGCGGGCTTGCCCCACGATCGCCTCAAAGATTCAGGAACACCCCTCAATGCTTTCCGCTTTGCGCATTACCTCCTGCCTGCTCACCACCCTTGTCAGCACCACTACCCTGGCCCAGGACGCCACCCTCACCGGTGACTGGGGCGGCCTTCGCCACCAGTTGGACGAACAAGGCATCAAATTCACCGGCGACTACAGCGGCGAGACCGCCTATAACGCCAACGGCGGCCTGCACCGCTCGGCGCGCTACTCGCAGAACATTAAGCTCGGCGTGCAGTTCGACCTGGAAAAACTGTACGCCGTGGACGATGGCGGCAAGGTCCAACTGACCCTCAACGACCGTCGTGGCAACAGCGCCTCCGAAGACATGGTGGGCAACCGCCTGCCGATCCAGGAAAACTACGGCGGCCTCTACACCCGCCTGACCGAACTGAGCTACGAGCGCACGCTGTTCACCCCGGCCCTGAACGTCAAGCTTGGCTACATGGCCATGGGCAACGACCTGGGCGGGCTGGACAGCGGCATCCTGTGCAACTTCATGAACGCCGGTTTCTGCGGGCATCCGCTGAACATGTCGGGCGGTAGCGGCTGGACCAACTACCCCAACGCCCACTTGGGGGTACGGGTCAAATACGACCTGTCGCCGGCCTGGCAGCTACGCGTGGCGGCATTCAATGTCGACCCCGAAAGCAACGGCAACGCCAGCCGTGCCTGGCACGTGGGCCCCAAGCACACCACCGGCACCGTGGTGCCGCTCGAGCTGGTGTACAAACTCGCGGGTGACCTGCCTGGGGAATACAAGCTGGGTTACTACTACGACAGCTCCGATGCCAAGCGTATTGGCAGCGACGATGAAGTGGCCGGTCGGGGCGGTCATTACCTGCTGATCGATCAGGCCGTCTGGAACTCCCAAGCTTCAACGGGCCGCAGCCTGCACGTGTTCGGCCAGTACTCGGCCGCGAGTGCGGCGGCGTCGCCCTTCAAGACCTGGTATGGCACAGGCCTGGTGCTGTACAAGCCGTTTGCAGGCCGCCCCCGCGATACCGTTGCCCTGGGCTATGGCCGTGCCGTGCCCAACCCCCGCAGCCGTGACGTGCAACAGGACGCCGCGCTGGCCAACGGCGAGGCGTTCCCCCACCTGGACAGCGCCGAACAGCTGATTGAACTGAGCTACGGCTACCAGGCCACGCCCTGGCTGACCTTGCGCCCGGATGTGCAATACATCATCGAGCCGGGGGCGTTCTCGGGCGAGCAGATCGACAACGCCCTGGTACTGGGCTTGCAGGTCAAGGCCACGTTCTAACGCGCCGCCACTGCCTCGATCTCCACCTGCATGCCTCCCAGCGCGAGCCTTGGCACCGGGATCAACGTGCAGGTGGGCTTCATGTGCGGGCCCCAGGCGCGGTCGGACTCAGCGACCCACTGACGCAGTTTTTCAGCCGAGTGATCGACGATCAGCAGCGTCAGCTTGAACACATCCTCAAGCCCCGCGCCGCGCGACTGCAACGCCGTCTGCAGGTTGGCCAGAGCCTGGCGGGCCTGGTCGGCAAAGTTGGCTGAAAGCCGCCCCTCGACGTCCTCCCCCCCCTGCCCGGCGATATACAGCAGCATCGCCCCGGGGCTTACCTCGGCGACGTGGGAATAGGCGTTGGCGCTGGGGTCGTAGAGGCCCCGAGGGTTGGACAGGCGAAAGGTGCTGGGCATGAGGGAGGCTCCTGTGTGGAAAGAGCCTGCAGTGTCGAACCTCGACTTAACTTCAGGTCAAGCCCCTGCACGCGTAGCCGCTGCCGCCAGGCTGCGATCGGCCGCAAAGCGGTCGCAGAGTTGCCAGGCGGTAGCGGCTACCAAGTGCCTGCTATCATCCTGCCTTCACCCCAACTCGATGAGCCCTCTCAATGCACCTCGCCCCCGCCATCCCGGTTCTGCGCATCTTTTCGGTGGAAAAAGCCAAGGAATTCTATTTGGACTTTCTCGGCTTCACCCTCGACTGGGAACACCGTTTCGAACCCGCCCTGCCGCTCTATGTCCAGGTCCATCGCGACGGGCTCATCCTGCACCTGAGCGAGCACCACGGCGACAGCACGCCTGGCTCTACCGTGTTTGCACGCGTCGAGGATATCCAGGCCCTGCAGCGCGAGCTGATTGCCAAGCAATACGGCTATTCGCGCCCCGAAGCCCAGCACGTCGGCTGGGGCCTGCAAATGGAAATCGCCGACCCGTTCGGCAATCGCCTGCGTTTCTGTCAGCAGATCGAGGACTGAACGGTGCTTTACCTGCCAGGCACCGCGCACTAAGCTGCGTACCTGAACCGCTCGCACCGAGGTGTAGTCCGATGCGCCATTAATGCCGCCGTCTGTTCGACGGCCCGTCTTCATCCCCCTTTACCGGGGACGTTGCTGGCATTTCGTGGAGTGTCGTATGACCCCTGTCTCGATCCTGACGCTCGATGGCGTCGCCTTTGCCTTGCCCGATGGCAGGCCGTTGTTTACCGACCTGAATGAATGCTTCGACCAGCGCCGCACCGGCCTGGTCGGGCGCAATGGCGTGGGCAAGAGCATCCTTGCGCAAATCCTCGCCGGGAACCTGGCACCCACCGCTGGGCACTGCCGTGCCACTGGCCGGGTGCATTGCCTGGCGCAGCAGATTGCCGGCCCCGACACCACCGTGGCGCAACTGGCCCAGGTCGGCGAGGTGCTCGATGCCTTGCGCCGCATCGAGGCCGGCAGTTGCTCGCAAGCCGACTTCGACACCGTGGGCGAACGCTGGGATATGCGCGAGCGCCTGCAGGCGCAATTGGCGCGCCATGGGCTGGAACAATTGGATGCAGACCGGCCGGTCGCCACCCTGAGCGGCGGCCAGGCCATGCGCGTGGCCTTGCTCGGGGCATTTCTCAGTGAGGCCGACTACCTGATCCTCGATGAGCCGAGCAATCACCTGGACGGTCCCGCTCGCGCCCAACTGCTCAGCCTGCTCAAAGAATGGAACAAGGGATTGCTGGTAATCAGCCATGACCGTGAACTGCTCGCGCACATGCAGCGGATCGTCGAGCTTTCGCCCCTTGGCCTGGCCAGTTACGGCGGCAACTACAGTGTGTATGCCCAGTGCAAGGCCGATGAAAGCGCCCAGGCCGAGCGCACGCTGGAGCGCCTGAAGCTGGAACGTCAGCGCCAGGCCCGCGAGCTGCAGCAACAACGCGAGCGGCTAGAGCGGCGCCAGGCCAGGGCTGGCCGGGAGGCGCGCGACAGTAACCAGGCGAAGATACTCCTGGATCGCAGGCAGGAACGCAGCGAAGCCACTGCCGGCAAACTGCAGCGCGACCATCAGGCCGCCCGGCAGGCTATGGCGCAGAGGGTGCGTGAAGCTGCCCGGCGGGTGGAGGCCAGCAACGCCATCGTCCTCCAGGCACCGGCCCCTGCGCGACAGGCGGGCAGCCCGCTGCTAACGCTGCAGGCACTGCGCCTGCCTTTCGGTGATCCGCTACAGGCACCGCTGGACGGGTGCCTGTACAGTGGCGAACGGGTCGCACTGATCGGCGCCAACGGCAGCGGCAAGTCGACGCTGCTCAAGGTGCTGGCAGGTCTTCTCGCACCCCATTCCGGCCACGTCGAGGTTCGCGTTGAAGTCGCCTACCTCGATCAGCACTGCAGCCTGTTGCCTGCCACGCAGTCGGTGCTCGACTACCTGCGCCGGCGCTCCGCCAGCCTCGATGAAAGCAGCCTGCGCACGCGTCTCGCGCAGTTGGGCCTGGGTGCCGAACGGGTGGAGCTGCCCAGTGGTGTGCTCAGTGGCGGGGAGCGCCTCAAGGCGGCCCTGGCGGGTGTGCTCTATGGCGATACGCCGGTGCAGCTATTGCTGCTGGATGAGCCGAGCAATCACCTCGACCTGCCCGCCCTCGCCGCCCTGGAAAACATGCTGTGCCAGTACCGCGGGGCCCTGCTGGTGGCCTCGCACGACACAATGTTTTTGCAGCAGTTGGGGCTGGACCGCGCGTGGCGACTGGAACGCTGAAACGACAAGGCCCCGTCCATTGCTGGACGGGGCCTTGGTTTACCCTGCTGCCTGGTGTTCAAACTATCGTACCTGCCCCGCGATTGGCGGCGGTCGTGGTACGTATCGAGGTCAGCGGGCAAAGCTTCGTTGAATTCATGGTGCGCCTGACTGAGTAGTCTGTCCAGCTCAATGTGCAGCCAGATGGCCCAACGGTAGTGGCCCATGGGGCTTGACCGTCTGGATGGCGAAATTGCTGCGAATATCGCTGACGCCCGGCAGTTTGAGCAGGGTGTCGATCAGAAAGCGTTCGTAGCGGCGCAGGTCCGGCACCACCACCTGGAGCAGGAAATCCGACTCACCCGACACCAGGTGCGCGGCAATCACTTCGGGCAAAGCCAGTACCGCGTTCTGAAAGGCCTGGGCGGCCGGTTCGTGATGGCGCTCGACCTTGACCCCGACGAACACTGTCAGGCCCAGGCCGACTTCGTTGCGGTCCAGCTGGGCCGCATAGCCCTTGATCATCCCCGCTTCCTCCAGCAGTCGGACCCGACGCAGGCAGGGTGACGGCGACAGGCCGATCATTTCGGCAAGCTCCACATTGCTCAGGCGAGCATTGCGCTGCAGGGCGTCGAGAATCTTGCGGTCAAAAGCGTCCAGCGTAATTTTTGGCATGATCGGTATATTCCTTTACTGACCGTGGCAGTTTATATCAATACACCCTGTATTCCACGCAACTTTCGCAAGCACCTGCCAGCCCCTCCCGGCATAGAATTTTCGCCTGACCATTGATTGCCGGGAGTGGGTGAAATGACTCAATACAGCATGTTTTGCGCCGCACTGCTGGTGGTGTACCTGGTGCCCGGACCGGACATGTTCCTGCTGCTCAATACCGGCGCCAGCGAAGGCCGCCGCCAGGCCCTGATGACCGCACTGGGCCTGGCCCTGGCGCGAGCCGCTCATGTCACCCTGGCTGCCCTGGGGCTGGCGGCGCTGCTGCGAACCCACCCCTGGGCCTTCGACCTGCTCAGTATTGCCGGGGGGTTGTACCTCGCCTGGTTGGGCTGGCAGTTGCTGTGCGCTCCGGTCTCGGCCTTGCCCAGCAGCACAACCACGGCCCGCAACCCTGGCCATTGGTCGGCCGCCTTGAAAAAAGGACTGCTGACCAACCTGCTCAACCCCAAGGCCCTGTTGTTCTGTTCGGTGTTGCTGCCACAGTTCATCAGCCAGACGGGCGGACCGATCGGCCAGCAATTTGCCATTCTCGGCGCGGTGCTGGTGGTGGTCGGGCTGGGATTCGACAGCTTCTATGCCCTGAGCGGTGATCGCCTGGGCCGCTGGGTGGCCGCCAGTCCCTGGAAACAAAAGCTGCAGAACCGCCTGTTCGGCACCCTGCTGATCGGCTTCGGTGCGCGCCTGGTGCTGCTGCGCGAGCTGGGCGGGTGACGATTTACGCTGATTTTCACTGCGACCATGGTCCAATCTATGACTGGGCGTTTCCGATCTGCACGGGATGTATTATCGTGGCTGCGTGCGCTATTTCAGCCGCCTGAGCCATCAGGCATATGCCAACCATTCGAGGGTGCCATGAGTAACGAAAGCATTAACTGGGACAAGCTGGGCTTCGACTACATCAAGACCGACAAGCGCTACCTGTCCTACTTCCGTAACGGCGAGTGGGACAAGGGCACCCTGACCGAAGACAACCAGCTGCACATCAGCGAAGGCTCGACCGCGCTGCATTATGGCCAGCAATGCTTCGAAGGCATGAAGGCGTACCGCTGCAAGGATGGTTCGATCAACCTGTTCCGCCCTGACCAGAACGCCCTGCGCATGCAGCGCAGCTGCGACCGCCTGCTGATGCCACAAGTGCCTACCGATGTGTTCATCGAGGCCTGCAAACAAGTGGTCAAGGCCAACGAACGCTTCGTGCCGCCGTATGGCAAGGGTGCCCTGTACCTGCGTCCGTTCGTGATCGGCGTAGGCGACAACATCGGCGTGCGTACCGCCCCGGAGTTCATCTTCTCGATCTTCGCCATTCCGGTCGGCTCGTACTTCAAGGGCGGCATGACCCCGCACAAGTTCCTGATTTCCGACTACGACCGCGCCGCGCCACAAGGCACCGGCGCTGCCAAGGTGGGCGGCAACTACGCGGCCAGCCTGCAACCGGGCTACAAGGCCAAGCAAGCCGGCTTTGCCGACTGCATCTACCTTGACCCGCTGACCCACACCAAGATCGAGGAAGTCGGCTCGGCCAACTTCTTTGGTATCACCGCCAACAACGAGTTCATCACGCCGAAGTCGGCCTCGGTGCTGCCGGGCATCACCCGCCTGTCGCTGATGGAACTGGCGCAATCGCGCCTGGGCCTGAAAGTGATCGAGGGCGACGTACTGATCAACAACCTTGGCCTGTTCAAGGAAGCCGGTGCCTGCGGTACCGCCGCGGTGATCACCCCGATCGGCGGCATCCAGTACAACGGCAACCTGCACGTGTTCTACAGCGAGACCGAAGTGGGCCCAGTTACCCAGAAGCTCTACCAGGAGCTGACCGGTATCCAGAGTGGCGACATTGAAGCGCCGGCGGGCTGGATCGTTAAGGTTTGATGACCTGACAGCATCGCGGGCAAGCCCGCTCCGGCATGGGGCGGGCTGCCTGGCGATCATGAATTTTTCTTTAACCCGGGCACCGCCTATTCTTTGGCACAATCAAGTCTCTACTCGCCGCCCAGGTATTAGCATGCCCCGCGTACTGACTATCGAAGACGACGCCGTGACCGCCCAGGAGATCGTCGCCGAGCTCTCCAGCCATGGCCTGGAAGTGGATTGGGCCGACAACGGCCGTGAAGGCCTGGCCAAGGCCATTGCCGGCGGCTACGACCTGATCACCCTGGACCGCATGCTCCCCGAGCTCGACGGCCTGACCATCGTCACCACCCTGCGCAACCTCAAGATCGTCACGCCGATCCTGATGATCAGCGCCCTGTCGGATGTCGACGAACGGGTGCGCGGCCTGCGTGCCGGTGGCGACGACTACCTGACCAAACCCTTTGCCTCCGACGAAATGGCCGCCCGCGTAGAAGTGCTGCTGCGACGCAACAGCGTGCCACTGGCGCAGACCCGCCTGCAGGTCGGCGACCTGGAGCTGGACTTGATCAGCCATGAGGCACGGCGCGGCGAGCACACCCTCAACCTGTTGCCCACCGAGTACAAGTTGCTGGAGTTTCTCATGCGCCACGCCGGCCAGGTGATTACCCGGATGATGATCTTCGAGGAAGTCTGGGGTTATCACTTCGACCCCGGCACCAACCTGATCGACGTGCATATCGGCCGCTTGCGCAAGAAGATCGACGCCGCCGGCCAGACCCCGCTGATTCGGACCGTGCGGGGCTCGGGCTATGCCATTGCCGAACCCGTCTAAGGGCTGGAGCTCGTCCACCAGCCGTCTGCTTGCGCTCTACAGCTTTCTGTTCGTAGCCTGGAGCAGCATCCTCATGGGAGTGCTGTACTTCGAGGTTTCTGGCTACCTGAACAAACTCACCCGTCACTCGTTGCTGCAGCGCCAGCACCTGTTCGCGCACATGAGCGGCAAGCAGCTCGACGACGCCCTGATCGCAAGCCAGGCCTTCGAGGAACGCAGCTTCGATGCCTACGGCCTGTTCGATGCACAGTTCAATCCCCTCGGCGGACAGGTCCGCCAGGTACCGGCAGACCTGGGACTGGACGGCAAGATCCATGAGTTGAACCGCTGCCTGGACGCCGACGACCCACACCTGCCCCGCGACAGCTGTGACGCGGTGGCGATCAAAGTGCGCGATGGCCGCTGGCTGATCCTGGTGCGCGACAACGGCTCGCTGTTCGTGGTTACTCGCATCATCCTCCATGCCCTGCTCTGGGGCCTGTCGCTGACCATCATTCCCGGCATCGCCGGCTGGTACCTGCTGCGCCGCCGACCGCTCAAGCGTATCCGCGCGATCCAGGCGACTGCCGAGCAGATCGTCGCTGGCGACCTGACCCGACGCCTGCCGCTGTCGCAGCGGCGTGACGAGCTGGACATGCTGGCGGCTATCGTCAACGCCATGCTCGACCGCATCGAGCGGCTGATGCATGAGGTCAAGGGTGTGTGCGACAACATTGCCCACGACCTGCGCACCCCACTGACCCGGCTGCGCGCCCAGCTCTACCGCATCCGCCAGCAGGCCGGCGACGACTCGCCCCAGGCCGAAGCGCTGGAGCAGGCCATTGGCGAGACCGACACGCTGATGGCGCGATTTCGCGGCTTGCTCCGTATCAGCGAACTGGAAGACCGCCAGCGCCGTGCCGGCTTTGTCGAACTCGACCCGCGAGCCCTGCTGCTGGAGATGCACGACTTCTACTTGCCGCTGGCCGAGGATGGCGAAATTCGCCTGAGCCTGGAGGTACCTGCCCAGCTACCACCGCTGCATGGCGATCGCGAGCTACTGTTCGAGGCGCTGGCCAACCTGCTCGGCAACGCCATCAAGTTCACCCCCGCAGGCGGCCAGGTGCGAATGCGCGCCAGCAGTGATGCCGGTGCTGTGCAGATTGAGATTGAGGACAGCGGACCGGGGATTCCCGAGGACGAACGCGGGGCGGTGTTGAAGCGCTTCTATCGCAGCGAGGAAGGCCATCGGCACCCGGGGTTCGGGCTGGGGTTGTCAATCGTTGCGGCGATTGTCGATTTGCATGGCTTTGACTTGGAGGTCGGGACGAGTGAGTTGGGTGGGGCGAGGTTGGTGGTGATTTGTCGGGCCCTGATCGCGGGACAACCCGCTCCTAAAGTGTAGGAGCGGGTTGTCCCGCGATTGATCAGTCGGCCAGGCGCCAGGTAGTCCCGCCCTTGCCGTCTTCCAGCACCACGCCCATGGCGGTGATCTGGTCACGAATGCGGTCGGACTCTGCCCAGTTCTTGTCGGCACGTGCCTGCAGGCGCGCCTGGATCAGGGCTTCGACTTCAGCCGCATCGACCTTGCCTTCGGCACCGGCACGCAGGAAGTCGTCGGCATCCAGTTGCAGCACACCGAGCAAGTCACCCATCTCACGCAGGCGACCGGCAAGGCCAGCCGCGACCTCGGGCTCGCTGTCGCGCAGGCGGTTGATCTCGCGCACCAGGTCAAACAGCACGGCGCAGGCCTCGGGGGTGCCGAAGTCGTCGTTCATCGCCAGGGTGAAGCGGTCGACATAGGTCTCGCCACCCTTGGCCTCGACTCGCGGCAAGCCGCGCAGGGCATGGTAGAAACGCTCCAGCGCGCCCTTGGACTCGCGCAGGCTGTCTTCGGAGTAGTTGATCGAGCTGCGGTAGTGGCTCGACACCAGCAGGTAGCGCACCACCTCCGGGTGATACTTGTCGAGCACGTCGCGAATGGTGAAGAAGTTGTTCAAGGACTTGGACATCTTCTCGCCATTGATGCGAATCATGCCGCAGTGCATCCACGAGTTGGCGTACTGCTTGCCGGTGGCGGCCTCGCTCTGGGCGATCTCGTTCTCGTGGTGCGGGAACTCCAGGTCGTTGCCACCGCCGTGGATGTCGAAGCTCTCGCCCAGGCAGCAGGTGGACATCACCGAGCACTCGATGTGCCAGCCCGGACGACCCGCGCCCCATGGCGACTCCCAGCTCGGCTCGCCCGGCTTGACGCCCTTCCAGAGGACGAAGTCGAGCGGGTCCTGCTTGGCTTCGTCGACCTCGATCCGCGCACCGATGCGCAGGTCTTCGATCTTCTTGCGCGACAGCTTGCCGTAGCCGACGAACTTGCCGACGCGGTAGTACACGTCGCCATTGCCCGGTGCGTAGGCGTAGCCCTTGTCGATCAGGGTCTGGATCATCGCGTGCATGCCGGCGATATGGTCGGTGGCACGCGGCTCCTGATCCGGCGGCAGGATGTTCAGGCGGCGCTCGTCTTCGTGCATCGCGTCGATCATGCGGGCGGTCAGCGCGTCGAACGACTCGCCGTTCTCGTTGGCCCGGTTGATGATCTTGTCATCGATGTCGGTGATGTTGCGCACGTAGGTCAGGTCGTAGCCGCTGTAACGCAGCCAGCGGGTGACCAGGTCGAAGGCGACCATGCTGCGGCCGTGGCCCAGGTGGCAGAAGTCGTACACGGTCATGCCGCAGACGTACATCCGCACCTTGTTGCCGTCGAGCGGCTTGAAAACTTCCTTGGTCTTGCTAAGCGTGTTGTAGATGGTAAGCACGAGCGTTCCTCAGCTGCCCCACGAATCGCGCAGGGTCACAGTCCGGTTGAATACCGGGCGACCCGGCTGGGAGTCTTTCAGGTCGGCGCAGAAGTAGCCTTCGCGCTCGAACTGGAAGCGGTCTTCTGGCTGGGCCTGGCCCAGGGAAGGTTCCGCGCGACAACCGGTAAGGACCTGCAGCGAATCGGGATTGATGTTGTCGAGGAAGGTGCCGCCATCTTCGGTCTTCTCAGGGTTGGCCGAGCGGAACAGGCGGTCGTACAGACGCACTTCGCACTCCACGCTGGCCGCCGCCGGTACCCAGTGGATCACACCCTTGACCTTGCGGCCTTCAGGGTTCTTGCCCAGGGTGTCCGGGTCGTACGAGCAGCGCAGCTCGACGATGTTGCCTTCGGCGTCCTTGATCGCTTCGTCGGCGCGGATCACATAGCTGCCGCGCAGACGCACTTCACCGGCCGGCTCCAGGCGCTTGTAGCCCTTTGGCGGCTCTTCCATGAAGTCGTCGCGGTCGATGTAGAGCTCGCGGGCGAACGGCAGTACGCGCACGCCCATGTCTTCTTTCGGGTGGCGTGGCAGTTCGAGGTTCTCGACCTGGCCTTCCGGGTAGTTGGTGATGACCACTTTCAGCGGACGCAGCACGCACATGGCGCGTGGCGCGGTGCGGTCGAGGTCGTCACGGATGCTGAACTCGAGCATCGACATGTCGACCACGCCGTCGGAACGGTTGGTGCCGATCATTTCGCAGAAGTTGCGGATCGAGGCCGGGGTGTAGCCGCGGCGACGGAAACCCGACAGCGTCGACATGCGCGGATCGTCCCAACCCTGGACGTGCTGCTCGTCGACCAACTGCTTGAGCTTGCGCTTGCTGGTGATGGTGTAGTTCAGGTTCAGGCGGCTGAACTCGTACTGGCGCGGCTTGGCCGGCACCGGCAGGTGCTCCAGGAACCACTCGTACAGCGGACGATGGCCCTCGAACTCCAGGGTGCAGATGGAGTGGGTGATGCCTTCGATGGCGTCCGACTGACCGTGGGTGAAGTCGTAGTTCGGATAGATGCACCACGTGTCACCGGTCTGGTGGTGGTGGGCATGGCGGATGCGATAGAGGATCGGATCGCGCATGTTCATGTTCGGCGAAGCCATGTCGATCTTGGCGCGCAGCACGCGCTCGCCGTCCTTGAACTCGCCGGCCTTCATGCGCGCGAACAGGTCCAGGTTCTCCTCGACCGAACGCTCGCGGAACGGGCTGTTCTTGCCAGGTTCGGTCAGGTTGCCACGGTATTCCTTGGACTGCTCGGGGGTCAGGTCGCAGACGTAGGCATCACCAGCCTTGATCAGCTCCACGGCCCAGTCGTGCAGTTGGTCGAAGTATTCCGAGGCGTAGCGCACCGGGCCGGTCCACTCGAAGCCCAGCCACTTGACGTCGCTCTGGATGGCGTCGATGTACTCCTGGTCTTCTTTGGCCGGGTTGGTGTCATCGAAACGCAGGTGACAGGCTCCGCCGAACTCCTGGGCCAGGCCGAAGTTCACGCAGATCGACTTGGCATGGCCGATGTGCAGGTAACCGTTGGGCTCAGGCGGGAAACGGGTGACGATGCTGCTGTGCTTGCCCGAGTCCAGGTCGGCCTGCACGATCGGACGCAGGAAGTTCGCAGGGACGGCGGGAGCGCCTTTGGCAGCGGCGTTGGGAGCGGTGTCGGCAGTGGGCTTGCTCATAGGATCCTTGAAATACGGGTACACGGCCTGGGTAGGCCGACTGAATCAAAGCGCTTATCATAGCCGAAGCGGTCGAGCTGCCGACAGCGTCCGGCCGACAAACTGGCCCTATATTCGGTACTGGCAGCAAAAAAACTGCCGCAAGCCACGTATCGCGGGTTGTAGACTGTGCGTCAGGTTTGTATCGCGATCCTGCGCGACCCCTATTTCAAATGCCTTGAAAGAGCGAATTCCAGCATGTCCAAAGTCAAACTGAGCACCAACCACGGCGACATCATCCTGCAACTGGACGCCGAAAAGGCCCCTAAAACCGTCGAGAACTTCGTTCAGTACGTTAAAGAAGGCCACTACGACAACACCGTGTTCCACCGTGTGATCAAGGGCTTCATGATCCAGGGCGGCGGCTTCGAGCCAAGCATGAGCCAGAAGAAAACCCGTGCCAGCATCCAGAACGAAGCGGACAACGGCCTGAAGAACACCAAGTACAGCATCGCCATGGCCCGCACCATGGAGCCACATTCGGCCTCGGCGCAGTTCTTCATCAACGCCTCCAACAACGACTTCCTCAACCACAGCGGCAAGAACGTGCAGGGCTGGGGCTACGCGGTATTCGGTGAAGTGACCGAAGGCCAGGACATCGTCGACAAGATCGAAGGCGTTGCCACCGGCTCCAAGTCCGGTCACCAGGACGTGCCGAAGGACGACGTGATCATCGAGAAAGCCGAGATCATTGAGTGATACTGCTGATCTCTGATCTGCACCTGCAAGAAGAACGCCCGGACATTACCCGGGCGTTTCTTGATCTGCTTGACGGACGTGCCCGCCACGCCCGGGCGCTGTACATCCTCGGTGATTTCTTCGAGGCCTGGATCGGCGACGACGCCATGACGCCCTTCCAGACCAGCATCTGCACTGCCCTGCGCGCCCTGAGCGACAGCGGCACACAGGTGTTCCTGATGCACGGCAACCGCGATTTCCTGATTGGCGAGCCCTTCTGCAAGGCCGCAGGCTGCACCTTGCTGGCCGACCCCTGTGTGGTGGAGATGGGAGGTGAGCCGGTGCTGCTGATGCATGGCGACAGCCTTTGCACCCTGGACCTTGCGTACATGAAGATGCGCCGCTATTTGCGCAACCCGGTCAGCCTGTGGATCCTGCGGCACCTGCCGCTGGGCACCCGGCAAAAACTGGCGCGCAAGCTGCGCAGCGAAAGCCGGGCGCAAACGCGGATGAAGGCCACCGACATCGTCGACGTGACCCCGGAGGAAGTGCCGCGGATCATGGCCCAGTATGGCGTGCGCACCCTGGTGCATGGGCACACCCATCGTCCGGCGATTCACAAACTGGTGGTCGACGGCCAACCGGCGCGGCGTATCGTGCTGGGCGACTGGGATCGCCAGGGCTGGGCGCTGGAGGTGGATGAGCAAGGGTTTCAGTTGCAGCCGTTTGCTTTTCCCTGATCGCTGATCGCGGGGCAAGTCGAGACGTCGCACCGCCGCTCCTACAGGTTGCGGGAGCGGCGGTGCGACTTGCCCCGCGATGTCTCAATGCCCCGCCGAAGCAGGCCCGGCCTTGGCCGCAAACGGCGGCCTGGCCAGCCACACCAGCAGAATCAACCCCGCGAACACCCAACCCATCAGGGTGAAGTAATCCACCGTCGACATCATGTATGCCTGGCTGCTGAGCATGCGCTCAAGCTGCGCATACGACTGCCCGTTCGCCCCGCCCAGGTGGTTGAGCGCCTCGCGGGTGGCCGGCTCGTAGGTGCTGATGCTCTCGCTCAGGTAGGCATGGTGCTGGTCGGCCCGGCGGATCCATATCCAGGTGGTCAGCGAGGCGGCAAAGCTGCCGCCCAGGGTTCGCAGAAAGGTGGCCAGGCCCGAGCCATCGGCAATCTGGTGCGGCGGCAGGTCCGAGAGCAGGATGCTCAGGGTCGGCATGAAGAACAGCGCCACGCCGATACCCATGAACAACTGCACCAGGGCGATGTGCTGGAAGTCCACCTCGTTGGTGAAACCTGCACGCATGAAGCAACTGGTGCCGATGGCCAGGAAGGCCAGGCCCGCCAGCAGGCGCAGGTCGAACTTGTGCGCGTACTTGCCGACAAAGGGCGACATCAGCACGGGTAGCAAACCGATCGGCGCCACGGCCAGGCCGGCCCAGGTGGCGGTGTAGCCCATCTGGGTCTGCAACCACTGCGGCAAAATCAGGTTGATGCCGAAAAAGCCTGCATAACCGAACACCAGGACAATGGTGCCGATGCGAAAGTTGCGGTGTACGAACAGTCGCAGGTTGACCACCGGGTGCTTGTCGGTGAGTTCCCATATGATGAATACCGCGATGAACACCACCGAAATCAGGCTGCCAATCACGATGAAGTTCGACTCGAACCAGTCGAGGTCATTGCCTTTGTCCAGCACGATCTGCAAGGCGCCAACGCCGATGATCAAGCACAGCAAGCCGACGTAGTCCATGGGCTGGCGACGAGTGCTGACGGGACGCGTGCGCATCTGCTGGCGCACCACCGCCGCGGCGAACAGGCCGATGGGCACGTTGATGAAGAAGATCCACGGCCAGCTGTAGCTGTCGGTGATCCAGCCGCCCAGAATGGGGCCGGCAATCGGCGCCACCACCGTGACCATCGCCAACAGGGCCAACGCCATGCCCCGCTTGGCCGGCGGGTAAACGGCAATCAGCAGGGTCTGGGTCATCGGGTACAGGGGGCCCGCAACAATACCTTGCAACACGCGAAAGCCGACCAGCTCCGGCATCGACCGGGCAATACCGCACAGGAACGACGCCAGCACGAACAGCAAGGTGGCCCAGATGAACAGTTTCACCTCACCAAAGCGCCGGCTCAGCCAGCCGGTCAGCGGCAAAGCGATGGCATTGCTGACTGCAAACGAGGTAATCACCCAGGTGCCCTGCTCCACACTCACGCCCAGGTTACCGGCAATGGTCGGCAGCGCCACATTGGCGATGGTGGTGTCGAGCACCTGCATGAAGGTCGCCAGCGACAGGCCGATGGTGGTCAGCAGCAGGCTCGGCGGCGTGAATGACGCGGTGTTGCTCATCGTGCGGCCGTCTTGCTGGCCGCGGCACTGTTGTCATGGATCAAGCGGGTGATCATGGCGTCGGCTTCGACCAATTGGCGGTCATACACCTTGGTGGTGAACGAGGCCTTCTGCGGCGGCAACTGGGCCAGCACCGGGCCGCTCTGGTCATGCATGTCGACCGTGACCTGGGTCGACAGACCGATGCGTAGCGGATGCGCCGCCAATTGCTCGGCATTGATATGGATGCGTACCGGTACCCGCTGGACGATCTTGATCCAGTTACCGGTGGCGTTCTGCGCCGGCAGCAAGGCAAAGGCACTGCCAGTACCGGCCCCCAGGCTGTCGATGGTGCCGCTGTACTTGACCTCGCTGCCGTACAGGTCGGCAACGATATCGACCGGCTGGCCGATGCGCATGTTGCGCAACTGGGTTTCTTTGAAGTTGGCGTCGATCCACAGCTGGTCCAGGGGGATCACTGCCATGGTCGCGGTGCCCGGCTCCAGGCGCTGGCCCAGCTGCACGGTACGCTTGGCCACATAACCGGTCACCGGCGCCACCAGGGTGGTGCGAGCAGCCGCCAGGTACGCCTGGCGCAGTTGAGCGGCAGCCGCCATCACTTCAGGGTGCGAGGACACCACGGTGTCATCGACCAGCGCGGTGGTGGTGTTGAGCTGCTGACGGGCATTGATCAGCGCGTTCTGGGCCGAGGCCAGGTCGTCACGGGCGTGGGACAACTCTTCCAGCGAGATCGCCCCGCCAGCGGCCAGGGTCTTGCGGCGGGTGTAGTTTTCCTGGGCCTTGGTCTGCTCGGCCTGACGCGCCGCGACCTGGGCTTTCATGCCATCAACGTTGCTGTACAGCCCGCGTACCCGGCGCACGGCGCGGGCCAGCTCGGCCTGGGCTGCCTGCAGGCCGATTTCGGCATCGCTGGGGTCGAATTCGATCAGCACCTGGCCCTCATGCACCAGGTCGCCATCGTCGGCGCCGATACTGACGACGGTGCCGGTCACCAGCGGAGTGATTTCCACCACGTTGCCATTGACGTAGGCATCGTCGGTTTCTTCGTTCCAGCGCCCGTACAGTTCATGCCAGGCCCAGACGGCGCCACCGACCACGACGATCAGCAGTAACAGGCCGAGCAGCCAGGTCTTGCGCTTGCGCGAGGTGTTGAGGTCCTGCGCGGCGTCGGCAGGCTCCGGAGTGTTGGCAATGGCCATGTCGAGTACCTAGGCTTACGCGTGTTCAGAAATGGAAGGCTGGGCTGCGGCAGTGCGCAGGGCCGTCAGGGTGTCACCGGCGGCGAGCAGGACCTTGGTCAGCAGGCCTTCAAGGCTTGCCAGCTCGTCCGGCGCCAATATGCCCAGCAGCTCGTTCATGGCTGCAGCGCCGATCTGCGGTAGCTGGTCGGCAAGCGTGTGCCCTTCCTCGCTCAGCGCCAGGCGCACCTGGCGGCGATCATCCGGACAGCGGCGGCGCAGAAGCAGGTCTTTCTGTTCCAGGCGGTCGAGCATGCGCGTCATCGAACCGCTGTCCAGGGCCAGGTAACGGCACAGCTCGGCGGGGGTGTCGACGCCGTACTGGGCGACGATGATCAGCACCTTGAACTGCGCGGCGGTCACGCCGAAGGCCTGCAGGTGGCTGTCGAGAATGCGGTCCTTGACCAGCGCGGCACGGCCCAGCAACAGGCCGAGGGTGCAGGACTGGAAGTTCTCGGGGGTGTAATGCGGCATGGCGGGAGATACCTGCTCAAGCAGTTAGTAACATAATGTTACTGCTTAAGCAGCTAACGTCAAGGCATTAATTAGCTAGCTCATTATCTGGCAAGCCGTAACCGCCAGGCTACGGCTACGGTGCAGTGGTCAGGGTCAGGGTCAGGCAGGAATTCCGCTGTGAAACCGGAACTCCTCATCCGGCGTGCTGATCAGTTCGGCTTCCACCGCCCTGACCTTCTCCACCACCCGCTCGATATCGGCCGCATCACCGTACTGGTGCGCCAGCTTCAGGTACCCCTGATAGTGGCGGGCTTCGCTATTGAGCAGCCCGTGATAGAACTTGCCCAGCTCTTCATCCAGATGCGGCACCAGCGCGGCAAAGCGCTCGCAACTGCGCGCTTCAATAAAGGCGCCGACGACCAGTGTGTCGACCAGCTTGACCGGCTCGTGGGTGCGCACCACCCGGCGTAACCCCGAGGCGTAGCGCCCGGCCGACAACGGGCGCAGGCCGATCTTGCGGCGCTTCATCAGGCGCAGTACCTGCTCGTGATGCACCAGCTCCTCACGGGCCAGGCGCGACATCATGTTGATCAGGTCAAGGTGGGTGTTGTACTTGGCCATCAGGCTCAGCGCGGTGCTGGCGGCCTTGAACTCGCAGTTCTTGTGGTCGATCAGCAGGGTTTCCTGGTCGGCAAGGGCCGCCTGGACCCAGGCATCAGGCGTACGGCAACCAAGAAAGGCTTCGATTTCGGGAATAAGGTGCATAGGCTCACAAACAGGCAGGGCAACGGCAAGACCGGCGATTATACCGGCGGCGGTGGCGATCACCAGTGACTATGCTTGATATGTATCAACGCCCATTGCACTTGGCGCCGACTATAGTCAGGCATTGGTCGCCATTTCTGAAGGGAGTTCACGCTCATGCAAGAAGTACGCAGCATCCTGGTGGTACTCGACCCCGAACACGCCCATAGCCGTGCGCTGACCCGGGCCAAACTGATCGCCGGTGCCACGGGCGCACGTCTGCATCTGCTGATGTGCGACAAAAAGCAGGACCACAGCGCCTTGCTCAGCCTGCTGGCCAGCCAGCTGCATGACGATGGCTTCGACAACGTGACCCATGAGCAGGCCTGGCACGACACCCTGCACGAATCGATCATCGATGTGCAGCAGGCCGAGGGCTGCGACCTGGTGATCAAGGAACATCGCCCGGACAACCCGCTGAAAAAGGCACTGCTCACCCCCACCGACTGGAAACTGCTGCGCCAGTGCCCCTGCGCGGTATTGATGGTCAAGCACGAACGGCCCTGGACCGGCGGCGTGATCCTCGCAGCAGTCGATGTCGGCAACCATGATGAAGCGCACCGCCTGCTGCACAAGAACATCATCGACCACGGCTATGAGATCGCCAACCTGGCCAAGGGCAATCTGCACGTCATCAGCGCCCATCCTTCACCGATGCTGTCGGCGGCCGACCCGGTGTACCAACTGAAGGAAACCATCGAGCAGCGCTACCGTGAGGAATGCAGCGCCTTCCAGGCCGAATTCGATATCAAGGATGATCGCCTGCATGTGGCCGAAGGGCCGGCGGATGTGTTGATCCCCTACACCGCCAAGAAATACGAGGCGGTGGTGACGGTGATCGGTACCGTGGCGCGCACCGGGATTTCCGGGGCACTGATCGGCAACACCGCCGAGGTGGTACTCGATTCGCTTGAGAGTGATGTACTGGTGCTCAAGAGCGAGGAGGCGCGCGTACACCTGACCGAGCTGGCACAGGGCTGACTTCCCGGCGGACCTTCACGACCTCATCGCTGCCAAGCAAGCTCCCACAAGCACCCCAGGCACCAACCCTGTGGGCGCTGGCTTGCCAGCGATGCTCTTGAACTCACCCCAAGGCATCCTTCAGAAAGCCCGGCGCGATGTAGCGCTGATAATGCGCTTCCGACAGCAGGAAAAATTCCCGATCAATGGCATCGCGCAACTGCGGCAATTCCCAGTCGCGAAACTCCGGCAACAACACCATGCCATAGGCTTCAAGGTCGCGTATGACCCGCGCGCCACGGGCGATCAGCTGGTAGGCCCAGCAGTATTCGGACTGGTGCGGCACGAAGCGGATCTTGCGCTGCTCCAGTTGCAGGCGCAGGCGCGTGGCATCAAAGACCTCAAGTTTGGCGACCATGACCTGCACCAGCAATTGCTCGAGGCGCAGCCAGACCGCACGCTTTTCGTCGTCGTTGTAGCCGTTCCAGTTGATCACTTCATGATGAAAACGCTTGCAGCCGCGACACACCAGATCCCCGTAAACCGTGGAACAGAGGCCGACACAAGGCGTTTTAATTGACTGATTGGACATGAAAAAGACAACAGCTTGGCGGTGGAACAGGCCGACATGTTAGCCCTTTGTCTAACGGGGGTCACTCGTTAAAGTCCTACAGCGCGCCTTACCTTTATCCAGTTTTTACCGTAGAATCACCCGGCCTTTTTAAGGCGCCAAATGTCCGTTGGAAGCTGTTTTCAAAGCGTCACGAGCACAGTTCATCCGGTAGAACGGCGTTGGCCCGGGATATTCGCCTGTCGCATATCCCGCGCCAGCCCTCATCAGCCTCCGTTCTACAGGCGTAAAACTTTGAAAGCAGCTTCTGTGAGGATTTCCTGCAACCCTGGCTACGCGGCCCAAGAAGCCGTATTGCGCACGGGTGCCGGACTTTCTGGATGAGCGTCCCGGACACCCATTTGGGACCACTGATGAGGGTAATAACTGTGCTTGAAGCCTACCGCAAACACATCGAAGAGCGTGCCGCCCAGGGTATCGTGCCCCAGCCGCTTAACGCCGAACAAACCGCAGGCCTGGTCGAGCTGCTGAAGAACCCCCCTTCTGGCGAAGAAGCCGTCCTCGTCGACCTGATCACCAATCGCGTTCCACCAGGAGTGGACGAAGCCGCCTACGTCAAGGCTGGTTTCCTCTCTGCTATCGCCAAGGGCGAAGCCACCTCCCCGCTGATCAACAAGCAACGCGCCGTTGAGCTGCTGGGCACCATGCAGGGCGGCTACAACATCGCCACCCTGGTCGAGCTGCTGGATGACGCAGCACTGGCCGCCGTCGCCGCCGAACAACTCAAGCACACCCTGCTGATGTTCGATGCGTTCCACGACGTCGCCGAAAAAGCCAAGGCGGGCAATGCCCACGCCAAGGCCGTGCTGGACTCCTGGGCCGCCGGCGAGTGGTTCACCAGCAAGCCTGCGATCGCTGAAAAATACAGCCTGACCGTCTTCAAGGTCCCTGGCGAAACCAACACCGACGACCTGTCCCCTGCCCCGGACGCCTGGTCGCGCCCTGACATCCCGCTGCACGCCCTGGCCATGCTGAAAATGGCCCGTGACGGCATCGTGCCTGAGCAACAAGGCGCCATCGGCCCGCTCAAGCAGATCGAAGAAGTCAAAGCCAAAGGCTTCCCGGTTGCCTACGTCGGTGACGTGGTCGGTACCGGTTCCTCGCGTAAATCCGCCACCAACTCGGTGCTGTGGTTCTTCGGCGACGACATCCCGTACGTGCCGAACAAGCGCGCCGGTGGCTTCTGCTTCGGCTCGAAAATCGCCCCGATCTTCTACAACACCATGGAAGACGCCGGCGCCCTGCCGATCGAGTTCGACGTGTCGAACCTGAACATGGGCGACGTCATCGACGTCTACCCGCACGCCGGCAAAGTCTGCAAGCACGGTACCGACGAAGTCATCACCACCTTCGAACTGAAGACCCCGGTGCTGCTGGACGAAGTCCGCGCTGGTGGCCGTATCCCGCTGATCGTTGGCCGTGGCCTGACCGACAAGGCTCGCACCGAGCTGGGCCTGCCGGTTTCCGATCTGTTCCAGAAGCCTGAGCAGCCTGTCGACACCGGCAAAGGCTATACCCTCGCGCAAAAAATGGTCGGCAAGGCCTGCGGCGTGACTGGCGTTCGTCCAGGCACCTACTGCGAGCCGAAGATGACCACCGTCGGCTCCCAGGACACCACTGGCCCGATGACCCGTGACGAGCTGAAAGACCTGGCGTGCCTGGGCTTCTCTGCTGACCTGGTCATGCAGTCGTTCTGCCACACCGCGGCCTATCCAAAGCCGATCGACGTCACCACCCACCACACCCTGCCGGATTTCATCCGCACCCGTGGCGGCGTGTCCCTGCGTCCAGGCGACGGCATCATCCACAGCTGGCTGAACCGCATGCTGCTGCCGGACACCGTCGGTACCGGTGGTGACTCGCACACCCGCTTCCCGATCGGCATCTCGTTCCCGGCCGGTTCCGGCCTGGTCGCCTTCGCCGCTGCCACCGGCGTCATGCCGCTGGACATGCCGGAGTCGGTACTGGTGCGCTTCAAGGGCAAACTGCAACCAGGTATCACCCTGCGTGACCTGGTCCACGCGATCCCTTACTACGCCATCCAGCAAGGCCTGCTGACCGTTGAGAAGAAAGGCAAGATCAACGCCTTCTCCGGCCGCATCCTGGAAATCGAAGGCCTGGACGAGCTGACTGTCGAGCAAGCGTTCGAGCTGTCCGACGCCTCGGCCGAGCGTTCCGCTGCCGGCTGCACCATCAAGCTGCCAGAAAAGGCAGTGGCCGAGTACCTGAAGTCGAACATCACCCTGCTGCGCTGGATGATCAGCGAAGGTTACGGCGATGCCCGCACCATGGAGCGTCGTGCCCAAGCGATGGAAGCCTGGCTGGCCAATCCGGTTCTGCTGGAAGCCGACAAGGACGCCGAATACGCCGAGATCATCGAGATCGACCTGGCCGACATCAACGAGCCTGTGCTCTGCGCCCCGAACGACCCGGACGACGCCCGCCTGCTGTCCACCGTTCAAGGCGAGAAGATCGACGAAGTGTTCATTGGCTCGTGCATGACCAACATCGGTCACTTCCGTGCTGCCGGCAAGCTGCTGGAGAAGGTCAAGGGCTCGATTCCAACTCGCCTGTGGCTGTCGCCTCCAACCAAGATGGACGCACACCAGCTCACCGAAGAAGGCTACTACGGCATCTACGGCAAAGCTGGCGCGCGCATGGAAATGCCGGGCTGCTCGCTGTGCATGGGTAACCAGGCACGTGTAGCGGCGAACTCGACGGTTGTGTCGACTTCGACCCGTAACTTCCCGAACCGTCTGGGTGATGGTGCCAACGTGTACCTGGCCTCTGCCGAACTGGCTGCCGTTGCCTCGATCCTGGGCAAGCTGCCAACCGTCGAAGAGTACATGGAGTACGCGAAGAACATCGACAGCATGGCTGCCGACGTTTACCGCTACCTGAGCTTCGACCAGATCGCCGAGTTCCGTGAAGCTGCTGCGAACGCCAACATCCCGGTCGTTCAAGCGTAAGCTGACTTAGCGTAAAAAAACCCCGCCAATCGGCGGGGTTTTTTATTGGCTTCAGCTCAACCTGCAGGAGCGGGCTTGCCCCGCGCTACTATGCGACTGGCTCACCGCTATCGCGGGGTCGCACCGCCGCGCCTACAGATCAGATTACGAACAGGTCGACGAACCGGTGTACCGCTGTCGCTTCAAGCGCCGCCTGGTCCTTGCACAATGCAAAGATCTCACCCACCCGCTGCCCGGCAAAGCGTGTGGCAAGGTTGGCCTTGAACTTTTCTTCGAGCAACGGAACCCCCTCGGCGCGACGCCGGCGGTGGCCAATCGGGTACTCCACCACCACCTGCTCGGTACTCGATCCATCGCTGAAGAACACCTGCAGCGCATTGGCAATCGAGCGTTTGTCGGCCTCCAGGTATTCACGGGTAAATCGCGGGTTCTCGACGATCTCCATTTTTTCGCGCAACCGATCGATGATCGGGTGGGCGGCATGGAATTCATCCTCGTACTGCTCGGCCACCAGGTGGCCAAAAATCAACGGCACGGCGGTCATGTACTGAATGCAGTGGTCGCGGTCAGCCGCGTTGGCCAGCTTGCCGACCTTGGAGATGATGCGGATCGCCGACTCGTGGGTGGTGATGACGATCCGCTCTATCTCATGCAAGCGGTTACGCACCTGTGGATGCAATGCCACCGCTGCTTCACAGGCAGTCTGGGCATGGAACTCGGCGGGGAAGCTGATCTTGAACAGCACGTTTTCCATCACGTAGCTGGCAAACGGCTGGGAGAAACTGAACGAGCGCTTGCCTTCGGGCTTGAGCGCCAGGTCCTTGTTGGTATGGCTGAACAGCACATCGTAGAAACCCCACTGCGGCGCAGTGAGCACACCGGGCACCCCCATCTCGCCACGCAAGGCGATATCGGCCAGGCGCACGCCACGACTGGAGGCATCTCCCGCCGCCCAGGACTTGCGCGAGCCGGCATTGGGCGCATGACGGTAGGTACGCAAGGCCTGGCCATCCACGAACGCATGGGAAAGCGCCGACAGGAGCTGTTCGCGATTGGCGCCCATGAGCTTGGCGCACACCGCCGTGGAAGCCACCTTGACCAGCAGCACGTGGTCGAGGCCGACGCGGTTGAAGGCGTTCTCCAGGGCAATCACGCCCTGGATCTCGTGGGCCATGACCATGGCTTCGAGCACCACACGCATGCTCAAGGGCGCTTCGCCATTGGCCACGCGCTTTTGTGAAAGGTGGTCGGCCACCGCGAGAATGCCGCCGAGGTTGTCCGACGGGTGCCCCCATTCGGCGGCCAGCCAGGTGTCGTTGTAATCGAGCCAACGCACGATGCTGCCAATGTCCCAGGCCGCCTTGACCGGGTCCAACCGGTAACTGGTGCCCGGCACGCGTGCGCCATGGGGCACTACCGTGCCCTCCACCAGCGGCCCCAGATGCTTGGTGCATTCGGGGAAGCGCAGCGCCAGCAGGCCGCAGCCCAGGGTATCCATCAGGCAGTTGCGCGCCGTGTCCAGCGCCTCCCCGGATTCGACGGTGTAGGTGAGGACATAGTCAGCGATGTCCTGCAGCACCCGGTCGTAGTCGGGACGGTTGTTCAGATCAACGTTGGCACTCATTTCACATCTCTCTGTTGGGTAAACAGGGAGCCAGGCGCCGCTAACGGTTAGAAGGCATCACCGGGTACACGCACCCAGCCCTCCATCAGTATGCGAGCACTGCGGCTCATGATTGCTTTGGTTACAGTCCATTCACCGTTCACCTGGCGAGCCTCGGCGCCAACACGCAAGGTGCCCGACGGGTGCCCGAAACGTACGGCGCTGCGCTCGCCTCCGCCGGCCGCCAGGTTCACCAGGGTGCCCGGCACGGCGGCAGCGGTACCGATGGCAACAGCAGCGGTGCCCATCATGGCGTGGTGCAACTTGCCCATCGACAGCGCCCGTACCAATAGATCAACGTCACTGGCGGCCACGGTTTTGCCGCTGGACGACTGATAGGCTACAGGCGGCGAGACGAACGCAACTTTGGGGGTGTGCTGGCGCTTGACAGCTTCGTCTACGTGGGTGATCAGGCCCATGCGCACGGCACCGTGGGCACGGATGGCTTCAAAACGGGCCAGTGCCTGCGGGTCGCTGTTGATCGCGTCCTGCAGTTCCGTGCCGGTGTAGCCGATGGCTTCGGCCTGGATGAAGATGGTCGGGATGCCGGCGTTGATCAGGGTCGCCTTGAGGGTGCCGACACCGGGCACTTCCAGGTCGTCGATCAGGTTGCCGGTGGGGAACATCGAACCGCCCTCGCCGTCTTCGTCGGCGGCCGGGTCCATGAACTCCAGTTGCACTTCAGCGGCCGGGAAGGTCACGCCGTCCAGCTCGAAATCACCGGTCTCCTGCACTTCACCGTTGGTGATCGGAACGTGGGCGATGATGGTCTTGCCGATGTTGGCCTGCCAGATACGCACGGTGGCGGTGCCGTTCTGCGGCACGCGACTGCCGTCGACCAGACCGGCGCTGATGGCGAAGGAGCCGACCGCCGCCGAGAGATTGCCGCAGTTGCCGCTCCAGTCGACAAAGGCCTTGTCGATCGACACCTGGCCGAACAGGTAGTCGACGTCATGTTCGGGCTTGCTGCTGCGCGAGAGGATCACGGTCTTGCTGGTGCTGGAAGTAGCACCGCCCATGCCGTCGATCTGCTTGCCGTAGGGATCGGGGCTGCCGATCACGCGCAACAGCAGCGCGTCACGGGCGACGCCAGGAACCTGGGCGCGCTCGGGCAGGTCTTGCAGGCGGAAGAACACGCCTTTGCTGGTGCCGCCACGGATGTAGGTGGCGGGGATTTTTACTTGGGGTACGTGAGCCATGTCTGGGGTCCTGAGTGCGCTGTGGAATCGCGGGGCATGCCCGCGCCTACAGGGAGCGGGCTTGCCTCTCGACAATGCCCTGCCTTAAACGGTCGCCGATTCGAGGAAGTCCTGGGCAAAGCGCTGCAGCACGCCGCCGGCTTCATAGATCGACACTTCTTCGGCGGTATCCAGGCGGCAGGTGACCGGCACTTCAAGACGCTCGCCGCTACGACGGGTGATCACCAGGGTCAGGGTCGCCCGCGGGGTGCGTTCACCGACCACGTCGTAGGTTTCGGTACCGTCGATGTCCAGGGTCTTGCGGTTGACGCCCGCCTTGAACTCCAGCGGCAACACGCCCATACCCACCAGGTTGGTACGGTGGATGCGCTCGAAGCCTTCGGCGACGATGGCCTCGACACCCGCCAGACGCACGCCCTTGGCTGCCCAGTCGCGGGACGAGCCCTGACCGTAGTCGGCACCGGCAACAATGATCAGCGGCTGCTTGCGGTGCATGTAGGTCTCAATGGCTTCCCACATGCGCGTGACCTTGCCTTCCGGCTCGATCCGCGCCAACGACCCCTGCTTGACCTTGCCGTCTTCGCGAACCATTTCGTTGAACAGTTTCGGGTTGGCGAAGGTGGCGCGCTGGGCAGTCAGGTGGTCACCACGGTGGGTGGCGTAGGAGTTGAAGTCCTCTTCCGGCAGGCCCATTTTCGCCAGGTACTCGCCGGCAGCGCTGTCGAGCATGATGGCGTTGGACGGCGACAGGTGATCGGTGGTGATGTTGTCCGGCAGCACGGCCAACGGACGCATGCCCTTGAGCGTACGCTCACCGGCCAGTGCGCCCTCCCAGTACGGCGGACGGCGGATGTAGGTGCTCATCTCGCGCCAGTCGTACAACGGCGGCACCTTGGGACCGGTGTCTTCCTCGATGGTGAACATCGGGATGTAGACCTGGCGGAACTGCTCCGGCTTGACCGCTGCCTTGACCACCGCGTCGATCTCTTCGTCGCTCGGCCAGATATCCTTGAGGCGGATTTCCTTGCCGCCGACCACGCCCAGCACATCCTTCTCGATGTCGAAGCGGATGGTGCCGGCAATGGCATAGGCCACGACCAGGGGCGGAGAAGCCAGGAACGCCTGCTTGGCATACGGATGGATACGGCCGTCGAAGTTGCGGTTGCCCGAGAGTACGGCGGTGGCGTACAGGTCGCGGTCGATGATTTCTTGCTGGATGACAGGGTCCAGCGCACCGGACATGCCGTTGCAAGTGGTGCAGGCAAAGGCCACGATGCCGAAACCGAGCTGCTCCAGCTCATCGTCCAGGCCTGCTTCTTTGAGGTACAGGGCAACGGTCTTGGAGCCTGGTGCCAGCGACGATTTCACCCAGGGCTTGCGGGCCAGACCCAACTTGTTGGCATTGCGCGCCAACAGGCCTGCCGCGATCACGTTGCGCGGGTTGCTGGTGTTGGTGCAGCTGGTGATGGCGGCGATGATCACGGCGCCATCGGGCATCTGCCCCGGCACGTCTTCCCACTGACCGGCGATGCCTTTGCTGGCCAGGTCGCTGGTGGCGACGCGGGCGTGCGGGTTGGACGGGCCGGCCATGTTGCGCACGACGCTGGACAGGTCGAAGCGCAGTACACGCTCGTACTCGGCATTGGCCAGGCTGTCGGACCACAGGCCCGCGACCTTGGCGTAGGTTTCCACCAGCTTGACCTGCTCGTCTTCACGGCCGGTGAGCTTGAGGTAGTCGATGGTCTGCTGGTCGATGGAGAACATCGCAGCGGTGGCACCGTATTCCGGAGCCATGTTGGAGATCGTGGCGCGGTCACCCAGGGTCAGGGCGCGGGCGCCTTCGCCGTAGAACTCGAGGTAGGCACCCACGACCTTTTCCTTGCGCAGGAACTCGGTCAGGGCCAGTACCACGTCGGTTGCGGTGATGCCCGGCTGCGGCTTGCCCGACAGCTCGACGCCGACGATTTCAGGCAGGCGCATCCAGGACGCCCGACCGAGCATGACGTTCTCGGCTTCCAGGCCGCCCACACCAATGGCGATCACGCCCAGCGCATCGACATGCGGGGTATGGCTGTCGGTGCCTACGCAGGTATCGGGATAAGCAACGCCACGTTCGGCGTGGATTACCGGAGACATCTTCTCCAGGTTGATCTGGTGCATGATGCCGTTGCCAGGCTGGATCACGTCGACGTTCTTGAACGCCTTCTTGGTCCAGTTGATGAAGTGGAAACGGTCTTCGTTGCGGCGGTCTTCGATGGCGCGGTTCTTCTCGAACGCCTGCGGGTCGAAACCACCGCATTCCACGGCCAGGGAGTGGTCGACGATCAACTGCACCGGTACCACCGGGTTGACCTGGGCCGGGTCACCGCCCTTGTCGGCGATGGCGTCGCGCAGGCCGGCCAGGTCCACCAGGGCGGTCTGGCCAAGAATGTCGTGGCAGACCACACGGGCCGGGAACCAGGGGAAGTCCAGGTCGCGCTTGCGCTCGATCAGTTGGCTCAGCGAGTCGTTGAGGCTGGCCGGGGCACAACGGCGCACCAGGTTTTCAGCCAGTACGCGCGAGGTATAGGGGAGACGGTCATAGGCGCCGGGCTTGATGGCATCGACGGCCGCACGGGCGTCGAAATAATCCAGGCCAGTGCCCGGCAGGTTCTTGCGAAATTCAGTATTCATGGCACAGGGACTCAATCACGGTA
>RCUI01000025.1_pt1 | contig 58564 bp, 52 predicted proteins | sample 2166121 | NCBI WGS metagenome assembly RCUI01 (sample SAMN09932700, study PRJNA488358) | compost metagenome | feature: garden; material: soil; isolation source: compost soil in succinic acid-enriched culture | place: Germany: Experimental Botanical Garden Goettingen | collected 2016-01-27
AGTGGGGCGAATTATAGACAGATCCACAGGGGCGTCAAGGACTTATTTCAACTTTGTTTCAGAAGAAGCAATTTGGCTATAAGCAGCAAGCTTCAAACGGCAAGAAAAAGCAGGGGGCGCTACGCGCCCCCTGCTTCTTGCAGCTTATAGCTTGCCGCTACCGCCCTTACAGACTCGGGAAGGCGAACTGCGAGGCTTCATGGCTGGCGCGTTGCGGCCAGCGCTGGGTGATTGCCTTGCGACGGGTGTAGAAGCGCACACCATCCGGACCATAGGCATGCAGGTCGCCGAACAAAGAACGCTTCCAGCCACCAAAGCTGTGGTAGGCAACAGGTACCGGCAGCGGTACGTTGACACCAACCATGCCCACTTCGATCTCATCACAGAACAGACGCGCGGCTTCACCATCACGAGTGAAGATGCAGGTGCCGTTGCCGTATTCGTGATCGTTGATCAGCTGCATGGCCTCTTCCAGGCTGTTGACCCGAACAACACACAGTACCGGCCCGAAGATCTCTTCTTTATAGATGCGCATTTCCGGGGTCACGCGATCGAACAGGGTGCCACCGACAAAGTAGCCATCCTCGTTACCGGCGACACGGTAGCCACGGCCGTCCACCACCAGTTTCGCACCTGCGGCAACGCCGTCGTCGATGTAGCCGACCACTTTGTCACGCGCAGCTGCGGTAACCAGAGGACCCATGTCCAGGCCGCAGGAAGTACCGGCACCAATTTTCAGCGCCTTGATCTGAGGTTCGATCTTGGCAATCATCGCGTCGGCAACCTGGTCGCCCACACACACGGCAACCGAGATGGCCATGCAACGCTCGCCGCACGAACCATAGGCCGCGCCCATCAGTGCGCTTACTGCGTTGTCCAGGTCAGCGTCAGGCATCAATACCGCATGGTTCTTCGCGCCGCCCAGGGCCTGAACGCGCTTGCCGCGCTTGGTGCCTTCGGCATAGATGTATTCGGCAATCGGAGTCGAACCCACGAAGCTCAACGCTTTCACCTCTGGCGCCTCAATCAGCGCGTCCACGGCTTCCTTGTCACCGTGAACCACGTTCAGCACGCCCTTGGGCAGGCCGGCTTCGTGCAACAGCTGGGCAATCAGCAAGGTGGAGCTCGGGTCACGCTCCGATGGCTTGAGGATGAAGCAGTTGCCGCAAGCGATGGCCAGTGGGTACATCCACAGCGGCACCATGGCCGGGAAGTTGAACGGGGTGATACCGGCAACCACGCCCAGCGGCTGGAAGTCGGACCAGGCATCAATATTCGGGCCGACATTGCGGCTGTACTCGCCCTTGAGCACTTCTGGCGCAGCACAGGCGAATTCGACGTTCTCGATACCGCGCTTGAGCTCACCGGCAGCATCTTCGACGGTCTTGCCATGCTCTTCGCTGATCAGCTGGGAGATACGTGCTTCGTTCTGCTCCAGCAGTTGCTTGAAGCGGAACATCACCTGGGCGCGCTTGGCCGGTGGTGTATTGCGCCAGGCCGGGAATGCAGCCTTGGCCGAGTCGATGGCCTGTTGCACGGTTTGCTTGCTGGCCAGTGCGACCTTGTGGATGGCCTGCCCGGTCGACGGGTTGAAGACATCGGCAGTGCGTGCGTCGGCAGCGATCAACTCGCCGTTGATCAGGTGTTGAACAGTGCTCATGCAGAACTCCAGTAAGAGGTTGTACACGGACGCAAGAGCCCTCGCGTCCGCTGCTTATATATAGGTAGGAATCAAACGACCTGGTTGATGGCTTCGCCGACAGCGTCGAACAGGCGGTCAAGTTCCTGCGGCTGGCTGTTGAAGGTCGGGCCAAACTGCAGGGTGTCGCCACCAAAGCGCACGTAGAAGCCCTTTTGCCACAGCTTCATGGCGATCTCGTACGGACGCACGATGGCGTCGCCGTCACGGGCAGCAATCTGGATCGCACCGGCCAGGCCGTAGTTGCGAATGTCGATGATGTTCTTCGCGCCCTTGACTCCGTGCAGCACTTTCTCGAAGTGCGGCGACAGTTCCGCGGCGGCCTGCACCAGGTTTTCCTTCTCCAGCAGATCCAGCGCGGCGATACCCGCAGCACAGGCAACCGGGTGAGCCGAGTAGGTGTAGCCGTGCGGGAATTCCACGGCGTACTCAGGCGTCGGCTGGTTCATGAAGGTCTGGTAGATCTCGCTGCTGGCAATCACGGCCCCCATCGGGATGGCACCGTTGGTAACCTGCTTGGCGATGCACATCAGGTCAGGGGTCACACCGAACGCGTCGGCACCGAACATCGAGCCCATGCGGCCGAAGCCGGTGATCACTTCATCGAAAATCAGCAGGATGTTGTGCTGGTCGCAAATTTCGCGCAGACGCTTCAGATAACCCTTCGGCGGTGGCAGCACACCTGCCGAGCCTGCCAGCGGTTCAACGATCAATGCGGCGATGTTCGAGGCATCGTGCAGTTCGATTAACTTGAGCATTTCATCGGCCAGGGCAATACCCCCCTCCTCCGGCATGCCCTTGGTGAACGCATTGCTGGCCAGCAGGGTGTGCGGGATATGGTCGACGTCGAGCAGTTGGCCGAACATTTTGCGGTTGCCGTTGACGCCGCCCAGGCTGGTACCGGCGATGTTCACACCGTGATAGCCACGGGCACGACCGATCAGCTTGGTCTTGGTGGCCTGGCCTTTCAGGCGCCAGTAGGCACGAACCATCTTCACCGCGGTGTCGGCACACTCGGAACCGGAGTTGGTATAGAAGACGTGATTGAGGTTGCCCGGCGTCATGTCGGTGATCTTCTCGGCCAGCTGGAACGACAGCGGGTGACCGAACTGGAAGGCTGGCGAGTAATCGAGCACGCCGAGCTGACGCGACACCGCTTCCTGGATCTGCTTGCGGGTGTGGCCCGCGCCGCAGGTCCACAGGCCAGACAGTGCGTCATAAATCTTGCGACCTTTGTCATCGGTCAGGTAGCTGCCTTCGGCGGCGACGATCAGCCGTGGATCGCGCTGAAAATTGCGGTTGGCGGTGTAGGGCATCCAGTGGGCGTCCAGCTTGAGCTGGCTGGCCAGACCGACAGGAGCGTTTTCAGGCAGATTCATCGGACAAGTCCTCGCGTGGCAATTGAGCAGCAACCGTTGTTGTTGTGCTTAAGTTGTCACGGCGATAAAGTCTGGAAAACTCAACTTTTCTAATCTTCAGATAGGCGATCACTAAACTATGAGCCGTCGTCCCGATCCCCTGGCCCAAGTCAGCGATTTTGACATCCGCCTTTTGAAGATTTACCGCAGCGTGGTGGAGTGTGGCGGCTTCTCGGCGGCGGAAAACGTCCTGGGTATTGGCCGTTCAGCCATCAGCCAGCAAATGAGCGACCTGGAGCAACGCCTGGGCTTGCGCCTGTGCCAACGGGGGCGCGCCGGGTTCTCGCTCACCGAGGAAGGCCGCGAGGTGTATCACTCGGCCTTGCAACTGCTCAGTGCCATCGAGAGTTTTCGCACCGAGGTCAACGGCCTGCACCAGCATCTGCGGGGCGAGCTGAACATCGGTCTGACCGACAACCTGGTGACCCTCCCGCACATGCGCATCACCCACGCCCTGGCCCAGCTCAAGGACCGTGGCCCGGATGTGCGCATCCAGATCCGCATGATCGCCCCCAGCCAGGTCGAGCAAGGCGTGCTCGACGGCAGCCTGCACGTTGGCGTGGTACCACAGACCAGCCCGCTGTCGGGGCTGGAGTACCAACCGCTGTACAGCGAACGCTCGCTGCTTTATTGCGCTGTCGGCCACCCCTTGTTCTATGCCGACGATCGCCAACTCGACGATGTACGCCTCAATACCCAGGACGCCATCGCCCCGACCTTCCGCTTGCCGGCCGATGTCCAGGCCCACTACCAGGCCTTGAACTGTACCGCGAGTGCCTCGGACCGCGAGGGCATGGCCTTTTTGATCCTGACCGGTCGCTACATCGGCTACCTGCCCGACCACTACGCCAGTTTCTGGGTACAACAGGGCCGGTTGCGCGCGCTAAAGCCCGCGCAGCGTTTCTACGACCTGAGTCTGTGCTGGGTTACGCGCAAGGGTCGCCGCCCGCATCTGGTGCTGGAGAGTTTTCTCGAAGCCCTGGCGGCTACTCGCTGAGCACTAATGCTGGTAGGTTAGCCAGTCACAAGTGATACCCATTGCCTTGTCTGGAACCGTCCATGTCCCTTGAAGTCCCTGCGCATCGCCTCAACGCCCCGGGCAAGCCCGCCGGCCGCATTCGTCAGAAGAACGAACAAGCCATCATCCAGGCCGCCGAAGACGAGTTCGCCCGGCACGGTTTCAAGGGCACCAGCATGAACACCATCGCCCTCAAGGCCGGGCTGCCCAAAGCCAACCTGCACTACTACTTCACCAACAAGCTTGGCTTGTACGTAGCGGTACTGAGCAACATCATCGAGTTGTGGGACAGCACCTTCAACGCCTTGAGCGTCGAGGACGACCCAGCCCTGGCCTTGAGCAGCTACATCCGCACCAAGATGGAGTTCTCCCGGCGCAACCCCCAGGCCTCGCGGATCTTCGCCATGGAGGTCATCAGCGGTGGCCAGTGCCTGAGCGATTACTTCAGCCAGGACTACCGCGACTGGTTCAAGGGCCGCGCCGCCGTATTCCAGGCCTGGATCGACGCCGGCAAGATGGACCCGGTCGAGCCGGTGCACCTGATTTTCCTGCTCTGGGGCAGCACTCAGCACTACGCCGACTTCGCCACCCAGATCTGCCAGGTCACCGGCCGTAGCCGCCTGACCAAGCAAGACATGGAAGATGCCAGCAACAATCTTATCCACATCATTCTCAAAGGCTGTGGCCTGAAACTTCCCGACTGAACCTGCGTTTATGCCTTTTACCCTGCTCGACACCTGCGAGTTTCGCGAAGAGATTCGCAAGAGCCGCTTCATCACCCTGGCGGCGCCGATCAACAGCCCCGCCGAGGCCATGGACTTCATCGACCGGCACAGCGACCTGGCTGCCACCCACAACTGCTGGGCCTGGAAGATCGGTGCGCAGTACCGCAGCAGTGACGACGGCGAGCCTGGCGGTACCGCCGGGCGACCCATTCTGGCGGCCATCGAGGCCCAGGATTGCGATCAGGTCGTGGTGTTGGTGATTCGCTGGTATGGCGGAATTCAATTGGGTACCGGTGGGCTTGCCCGCGCCTATGGCGGCGGCGCCAACAAATGCCTGCAGCAGGCGGAAAAACGCCTGCTGGTCAGCCGCACCGAGATCAGTTGCAGTTGCAGCTTCAGTGAACTGGCCCTGCTCAAGCTTCGGGTAGCCGAAGCCGATGGCCTGGTGTTGGCGGAAGACTTCACCGCCAATGGCGTCGATTTACGCCTGGCCCTGGGTGAAGAACAGATCGAGCCGCTGCAACGGCAGTTGGCCGATCTGAGCCGTGGGCGGATCCTGCTGGAGCGGCGCTGATCAATTGCCCACATTCACTGTGGGCCCGGCTGTGGATAAGCTCTGGGCATTCGCCTGCACGCCTTTGAATCCGTGGGTTCCAGGCAAACGATCATATTTTGATCAAGATTTGATGACAGCGCTCGAACTGCCCGAAAATCAGTCAGTTATCCCCATTCATAGCCCGCGAAAAGTAACCCTCCAGTGTTTATATCCACACCCAACGCTTGCTCACAATAACTGTGGAGCAAGTTGTGGATAAGCCGTGCACCCCTGTGCCAGCGCCCCATTCGGCCACGGCTTGGCTAGACTGGTTATTCTTTGATCAATGAGTCACCCACTGAAAGGAGTTCCCCCATGCCCTCGAACAAAACCGCCCTGATCATCGGCGCCTCACGCGGCCTCGGGCTTGGACTGGTGCAACGCCTGCGCGACGACGGGTGGGATGTCGTGGCCACGGTCCGCGATCCGGCAAAAGCACCCGCACTGGCGGCAGTGCCAGGGGTCGAGGTCAAGACACTGGAAATGAACAGCACCGAACAACTCGACACTCTGCAACAGCAACTCGCCGGCCAGACCTTCGACCTGCTGTTCGTCAACGCCGGGGTCAAGGGCCCGAATGATCAAAACCCTGAAAATGCACAGTTGGCCGATGTCGGCGACCTGTTCATGACCAACAGCGTGGCGCCGATTCGTGTTGCCCAGCGCTTTGCTTCGCAGGTGAATCCGGTGGGCGGCGTGATCGCCTTCATGAGTTCGGTACTGGGCAGCATCACTATCCCCGATGCCCCGGAAATGGCCCTGTACAAAGCCAGCAAGGCGGCGCTCAACTCAATGATCAACAGTTTTGTCGTGCAACTTGGCGAAACTGATCTCACGGTACTGGCCATGCACCCGGGCTGGGTGAAAACCGACATGGGCGGCGACGGCGCCGACATTGATGTGGCCACCAGCACCCGCGGCATGCTCGAACAGGTCAAGGCCCAAGCCGGGAAAGGTGGCCTGGCGTTCATCAACTACAAGGGCGAAACGCTGATCTGGTAAAGCCCTCACAGGCCCAGCACCGCCAGCATGATGAAAGTGGCGAACAGGACAAAATGCGTCATCCCCTCGATGGCATTGGTTTCGCCATCGTTGAGGTTGATGGCGCTGACGATCAGGGTGATGAAGATCATCACCGTTTGCACCGGCGTCATGGCCATCTGAAAGGGCTGGCCGGTGTACAACGCCATTGCCTCCATCAGCGGGACGGTCAATATCACCGTCGACAGCGACGCTCCCAGGGCGATATTGACCACCGACTGCATGCGGTTTGCCAGCGCCGCACGCAACGCAGTGAGAATCTCCGGTGCGGCAGAAATCGCCGCCACCACAATCGCCATCAATACCGGTGGCGCGCCACTGCCCTCCAGTCCGTACCCCAGTGGATGCGACATGGTTTCGGCCAGTACCCCGATAATCACCACCCCGGCCACCAGAATGAAGATCGAGCGGAACTTGCTCACCGGCACCAACAAGGGATTGCGGCGTTTTTTCTGCGGATAGCTGTAACTGAAAAAATAGCTGTGGGGGCCAACCTGCATACGCAAGAACAAGGCATACAGCAGCAACATCGCAGCAATGGTGAAGGCCGAATATAGCTTCCAGTCGGCGCGCGGGATGAACTCCGGCACCACCATCGACACGCCCATGGCCGTCATGATCATCACGCTGTAGGTGCGCGCCGAGTCATCGTTGTACGGCTGCTCGCCGTGCTTGAGGCCGCCCATCAAGGCAGCCAGCCCGAGAATACCGTTGATATCGAGCATGACCGCCGAATAGATGGTGTCACGCACCAGCGTGGGCGACGGCTGGTTGCTCATCATGATGGCCAGCACCAGCACCTCGACCATCACCGCCGACAGGGTCAGGATCATGGTGCCGTAGGGGTCGCCAACCTTTTCCGCCAGTTGCTCGGCATGCTGGGCCACCCGCATCGACGCACAGATGATCGCCGCCACCAGCACCATGCCCGACAACAGCGCCACCGCATGGCCATGGCCCAGCAGTTGCGCCTGCAGCGGCCAGGCCACAATCGCCAGCAGCAATGCGAGCAACAGGGGTTTTTCCTGGTTGATCAGGGCAAGCATCGGCAGGTTGCATCCATTGGCTAGAGGCTAGGAGACTGTAGTCACTGTAGAAGGTTTCGGCGCCGGTCCGGCTGGTCTGCTTTGTGCGCCAGTTCCCGGCAACCCTGTAGAATGGCGCCATCCGCACCTGATGAGAAACAGACTTTATGTACGACTGGCTGAACGCGCTGCCCAAGGCAGAATTGCACCTGCACCTGGAAGGATCGCTGGAGCCCGAACTGCTGTTCGCCCTGGCTGAACGCAACAAGATCGCCCTGCCCTGGAACGACGTCGAAGCCCTGCGCGCGGCGTATGCGTTCAACAATCTGCAGGAGTTTCTCGACCTGTATTACCAGGGTGCCGACGTGTTGCGCACCGAGCAGGACTTCTATGACCTGACATGGGCCTACCTGCAGCGCTGCAAGGCGCAGAACGTGATACATACCGAGCCGTTCTTCGACCCGCAGACCCACACCGACCGTGGCATCCCCTTCGAAGTCGTGCTCAACGGCATCAGCCGCGCCCTCAAGGACGGCCAGCAGCAACTGGGCATCAGCAGCGGCCTGATCCTGAGCTTCCTGCGCCACCTGAGCGAAGACGAAGCGCACAAGACCCTCGACCAGGCCCTGCCGTTTCGCGATGCCTTTATCGCCGTAGGCCTGGACAGCTCGGAAATGGGCCACCCGCCGAGCAAGTTCCAGCGCGTGTTCGACCGCGCCCGCAGCGAAGGCTTCCTGACCGTTGCCCACGCCGGTGAAGAAGGCCCGCCCGAGTACATCTGGGAAGCCATCGACCTGCTCAAGATCCAGCGCATCGACCACGGCGTACGCGCCATCGAAGATGAGCGCCTGATGCAGCGCATCATCGACGAGCAAATTCCATTGACCGTGTGCCCGTTGTCCAACACCAAGCTGTGCGTGTTCGACCACATGAGCCAGCACAACATCCTCGACATGCTCGAGCGCGGCGTGAAGGTGACGGTGAACTCCGATGACCCGGCTTACTTCGGTGGCTACGTCACCGAGAACTTCCATGCCTTGCATACCCATCTGGGCATGACCCAGGACCAGGCCCGACGCCTGGCCCAGAACAGCCTGGATGCGCGCTTGGTCAAACCGTAGACCCCAATTCAGGAGCGGGCCTGCCCCGCGATGCAATAGTCGCATCGCGGGGCAAGCCCGCTCCTGCGGGTTTCAGCCGGCGGTTTTGAGCGCCCTCGGTTCGGCGATCCGGTTGATCTGGTGCAAGCCGATCGCAGTAATGTGCAGCATGCGCGAAGTTTCGCTCTCGCGAATCCAGCTCGATTGCATGAACAGCTTCAACAAGCTGCTGCCCAGCGCACCGCCCAGGTGCGGACGGTGATCGTTCCACTCGCTGCAACAACGGCAACTGCTGAAGCTTCGGCGTTGATGCTGGGCCAGCGCCTCGATGTAGATGCCGTAGCGGGCAAACTGGGCCCGCCCCTCCAGTGTCACCTCGATCTGCTGTTCCAGCCCCTCCAGCCACCCGGCCTCGAACAACCGCAGGTAAAGGTCCGCGGCCAGCTCTCCCCCAAGATGATCGCCGCACAATCGTGCCCTGCGCATGGACAGCGGTATGCCGGTCACGCCCTGCTCCAGGCTGGCCTCCCGTGAAGTCACCTGAACACTGGCCAGGGCCTCCACAGCAGCGCCGACTTCCGGACCGGCCAGCCTGAAGTAACGCTTTCGCCCCCGAGGTTCGAGCTTTAGTAGACCGCTGGCTGACAGTCGGGCCAGGTGAGCGCACGCCGAAGAGGGGGTCAGTCCGGCCAGGTTCGCCAGCTCGTCGGACGGCCGCGCCATGCCGTCGATCAAGGCCCAGAGCATTGCGCTGCGTTTGGGGTCGGCGAGCAGGCTGGCGATCTGGCTGATGCTTGTTACAGGTTTCATATCTCAACTCCCTGAGAGATCACGACAGATGTCGATTGAATAACCATGCCAGCAGCACTTACTGCGAGGTGCCCAATGCCAGCAGGAAGTTGAAGTTACAGACGCCGGCTGCGCGTGCAGCAATCGAACGGTTGGCCAAACAAGCAGCCCGTATTGCAGCTCAGACAGTATTCGAGTGAGTAGCGTTACTTACCGACCTTTGGCATGGAAGTGTCTCTCGCTGGAAATGACTGCTGCAGCGATTATAAGCCGCTTTACGTGTGCGATTATCGAGCCCGCCGACGCCGGGGACGTCAAACAAAGCCTGTTATTGCAAACCTCGGACACCCTGATCTTCGAGGCCACAAAATGTTTAATCTGAAAAAACTGTCTCGAGCCGCGCCGGCTATATCTATTCTTCGCGCACCCAATAATTGGTATCAAAAAATAAGCGATAAAACCTACAACGAACTTAACTACAAGCCACACACTAAATAGCAAGTTCCGCACCCTCAATCACACTGCCCGCGCACGTTGTTCAAGCAGGGCCTGGCAACGCACCCGAAGCATGTTGCGCAGCAGCTGGACCGGCTTACCCAACTGAGCGCGATGCGTACACATCAGGTTGAAGGGCGCGGGCTCACCCGGCAAATGCCCCAGCAACAGTTTCAACCGTCCCTCCTGGATATCCATCGCCACATCCAGCCATGACTTGTAGGCGATGCCCTGGCCGGCCAGGGCCCAGCGGCGAACCACGTCTGCATCGTCGCAGAAGCGATCGCCGCGAACGGTCAGGCCTACTTCGCTTGAGCCCTGACCAAAACACCAGTGGTCATGCACCCGAGAACCCAGTTGGTACAGCAGGCAATTGTGCTGCGCCAGGTGCGCCACTTCCCTTGGCTCGCCATGACGCGCCAGGTAGGCGGGCGAAGCGCAAAGAACCCGGCGATTGTCGGAACATATCGGCAGCGCCACCAGGCTGGAGTCTTCCGGTGCGCCATAGCGCACGGCAACATCGGCGGCCTGGCGAAACAGGTCGGCATTGCGATCCCCCAACAGCAGGCGGACCGACAGTTGCGGGTGCTCACGCTGCAACTCGTCGAGCCAGGGCAGCAATACATTGCGACCGAAATCCGACGGTGCAGACAACTGCAGCACCCCGCTCACTTGGTCCTGGCCCTGGGCAAGCAGGCGCTGCCCCTCCTCCAGGCTTGCCAGGGCGGCACGGGCGTGCCCAAGAAAGCCTTCGCCATCGGCCGTCAGGCGCAGGTTGCGGGTGGACCGCGCCAATAACCGGGCGCCCAATTGCGCCTCCAGGCGCTTGAGCGCTGCACTGGCCACTGCCGGAGACAGGTCGAGCAAACGTGCCGCCGCCGACAAACTGCCCAGCTCCGCTGCACGGACAAACAACAGCACGTCATCAAGTCGCACCGCGGCCCCCATTAACAAAAAAATATTGAAAGTATCTGTGGTTTTATCGGCTTTTAACCAAGAGTGAAAGCACCAATCATGGCGTCCATCCATTCTCCCTGAGGACGACCGTCATGAAAGCTATTGCCTACTATCACTCCCTGCCCATCACCGACCCGGCCTCCCTGCAAGACATCGAGCTGCCTGCCCCCGAGCCGGGTGCGCGGGACCTGCTGGTAGAGGTCCGTGCCATTTCGGTAAACCCGGTGGATACCAAGGTGCGCCAGAACTCCCAGCCGGAGGCGGGCGCAGCCAAGGTGCTGGGCTGGGATGTCGCCGGTATCGTCAAGGCAGTGGGCAGTGACGTCAGCCTGTTCCAGCCAGGCGACAAGGTGTACTACGCCGGCTCGATCGCCCGTGCCGGGGGCAACAGCGAACTGCACGTCGTCGATGAGCGCATCGTCGGCCACATGCCCAAGTCCCTGAGCTTTGCCGAGGCCGCTGCCCTGCCACTGACGGCTATCACGGCCTGGGAGTTGCTGTTCGAACGGCTGCAGGTTGTGCAAGGCCAAGACAACCTGGGCCAACGCCTGTTGATCGTCGGCGCCGCCGGCGGTGTGGGTTCTATCCTCACCCAGTTGGCCAGCCAACTGACAGGCCTGATGGTGATTGGTACCGCCTCACGCGAGCAGACCCAGGCGTGGGTGCGCCAGTTGGGCGCCGACCATGTGGTCGACCACAGCCAACCGCTGGCCCAGGCGCTCAGGGCGCAAGGCATCGATCAGGTCACCCATGTGGCCAGCCTGACCCAGACCGACCAGCACCTCGCGCAACTGGTCGAGGCGCTAGCCCCGCAGGGCAAGTTGGCCCTCATCGACGACCCCAAACAGCTGGACGTCGGCCTGCTCAAACGCAAGAGCCTGTCACTGCACTGGGAGTTCATGTACACCCGCTCGCTGTTTGAAACCGCCGACATGATCGAGCAGCACAAGCTGCTCAATCGAGTCGCCGAACTGATCGACGCCGGGACCCTCAAGACCACCCTGGGTGAGCACTTCGGCACCATCAACGCGACCAACCTGCGCCGTGCTCACGCCCTGCTGGAAAGCGGTGCAGCCAAGGGCAAGATTGTCCTTGAAGGGTTCTGAAATAAAACGCCCACTCCAATTTCGGGGTGGGCGTGACCGTCAGTCCGACAACTGACGCAGGTCATTTCCCTGCTGGCAGGCAGCGCTACAATTCTTCAGCCAACGCCAATCGCAGGTATGCAGCGATGATCATTCAAGTCAGTGCATCAGGCCAGAAACCAGGCTGCCCGTGGCAGGTTCGACTGGACCAACATGTGGTGAGTTTCCGTAGCGAGGCCGAAGCCCGCGCCTTCGTCAACACCTTGCAAACCCGTCTGCAGGCGCCGCACCCACTCAAACGGGCCGGCTGAGCTGCAAGCGACGCGTGCCCATGGCCACCGCCGCCGCTCCCAGGCCACACAGGCTGATGACCAGGGCCATCGGCACGGCGCTGCCATCGTGCAGCACCCCCACCAGAGCCGCCGCACCGGCGGCAATACTGAATTGTATACAGCCCAGCAGTGCCGAGGCGCTGCCTGCGCGGGCGCCCTGACCACTCATGGCGCAGGCCGAGGCATTGGGGATGATGCAGCCCAGGCTCGCCACACAAATGAACAGCGGAATCAACAACGGCCAGAGCACCGCCGGATGCAGTGCCGTCACCGCCAGTAGCGCCAGCCCCGCCCCCAGATAGACCCAAACCGTACGTGCCAGAAGGAACGCCGGCCCGCGCTTGGCCAGCAACCGCGCATTGACCTGCGCCACCAGGATGAACCCCGCCGCGTTGCTGCCGAACAGCCAACCGTAATGTTCGGCGGGCACGCCGTACAGCTTGATGAAGACAAACGGCGAGCCGGCGATATAGGCAAACATGCCGGCAATGGCAATGCCGCCGGTCAACGCATGGCCGACGAAAATCCGGTCTTTGAGCAAGCGCCCGTACTGGCGCAGCGCGCCGGACAGTGGCTGGCGCGGCTGGTTGGCCGGCAGGCTTTCCGGCAGGCCCATGGCGACCGCCAGGGTACACAGCGCACTGAACACGGTCAGCGCCAGGAAGATCGACTGCCAGCCATACAGGTTGACCATTACCCCACCGAGCATCGGCGCCAGGATCGGCGCCAGGCCCATCACCAGCATCAACTGCGAGAACACCTTGGCCGAGGCCACCGCATCGCATTTGTCACTGACAATCGCCCGCGACAACACCATACCGGCGCAGCCGCCCAGGGCCTGGACGAAGCGTGCCACGATCAGCGCATCGAGATTGGGGGCAAAGGCACAGGCCACCGAAGCCAGGGTAAACAGGGTAACCCCCACCAGCAGCGGAATCCTGCGGCCAAAACGGTCGGCTACCGGACCGTAGGCCAGTTGCCCGATGGACAAGCCCAGGAAATAGGCGGCCAGGGTGGTCTGGATGTGTTTTTCATCGGTACCAAAGGCCAACGCCATGGCCGGAAAACCTGGCAGGTAGAAGTCGATTGCCAGGGGCCCGAACGCACTGAGGGCGCCCAGAATCAGGATGGTTCGCAGGTTCATCGGAAATCCATAGCAGGCTAAGCAAGTCTGCTAGTCTAACCGCCCTGCCAGGGTTGCGCTGCGAAGAGTTGGCCCGCGCACGAAACTTCATTCATGGCGCGGGCCACCGGGTCAGGCCGCTTCGGCCTGATAGCCCTCTTCGCGAATCAGCTCAAGAATCTGCGGGGCTTGCAGCGAGCTCTGTACCTTCACCTGCTTCTGGGCCAGGTCGACCTCCACAATCGCGTCTTGATCCTGAGCCTGTACCGCACGGGTAACGGCCTTGACGCAATGGCCGCAGGTCATTCCTTGAACGTTGAACACTTGCATGGTGCTTGCCTCCTGTGGGTTTGAACGCAGTTTCAAGCTTGCCATCGGGACAAGGTCAAGACTTTCGCCACGCTGCCGGGCTGGAAATCATTCACCGTGTCGGCCAAGCTGCGAGCCTGATGATTGACGATGCAGGAGTTTCATTTCATGCGCAGGGCAGCTTTCGGCCTTTTTGGCTTGTTGGGTATTGTCGGCCTGCTTCCCCAGGCCCACGCCGCAGGGCCGAGCGACTACAGCATTCTGATCATCTCGCGTGAGCGCCTTGAAGTGGCGACTTCGTGCGAGATCGGCGTGTACATCAATGATCAACTGGCAGGCCGGCTGTTCCAGGAGCAATCCACCTCGTTCAACTTGCCGCCGGGCGAACTCGATGTGCGCCTGCGCTACCTGCCCGGACAAGTGCCGGGCTGCCAGCCAGGTATCGAGAACCAGCGCAGCACTCGTTTGCAGCTTGCGGCTGGCCAGATCAATAAATACCGCATTGCAGTCGATCAGAATGGCCTCACGTTGATCAGGGCCGGCCTGGGCTATTGACCTTACCCGCATGGCAAGGTTGATGCTAATGGCCTGTCCAAGGAGGAGTGCCCATGTCTGCATCTACCACGTTCGATCTGCCAATTGCCGGCATGACCTGCGCCAGCTGTGCTGGCCGCGTCGAGCGCGCCCTGCGCAAGGTCAGCGGTGCCGAACAGGTCAGCGTCAACCTGGCCACCGAACAAGCCCGCATCCAGGCCCCGGCCGATAGCCTGCCGGCCCTCGTCGAGGCGGTTGAACAGGCCGGCTACAGTGTTCCCAGCCAGTCGCTGGAACTTCAGATCGGCGGCATGACTTGCGCCTCATGCGCAGGCCGTGTCGAGCGTGCCCTGGGCAAAGTGCCGGGGGTGCAGACCGTCAGCGTCAACCTCGCCAACGAGCGCGCCCATGTGCAAGTGCTCGGTGCTGTCGACAGCAGCGTGCTGATCGACGCCGTCACCCATGCCGGTTACTCGGCCACCCTGCCGCAAAGCGCCAAGGTCAACCAGGACGATGCCGAACGCCGCCTGCGCAAGGAGCGCTGGTCGGTGGCGCTGGCCGTATTGCTGGCCTTGCCATTGGTACTGCCGATGGTGCTGCAGCCATTCGGTATCCACTGGATGTTGCCGGCCTGGGCCCAGTTCGTGCTCGCCACACCGGTGCAGTTCATCCTCGGTGCACGCTTTTATGTGGCTGCCTGGAAAGCCGTGCGCGCCGGTGCCGGCAACATGGACCTGCTGGTAGCCATCGGCACGAGCGCCGGGTATGGCCTGAGCCTCTATGAATGGGCCCAGGCGGCGCCCGGCGTTACGCCGCACCTGTACTTTGAAGCGTCTGCCGTCGTGATCGCCCTGGTGCTGCTGGGCAAATACCTGGAAAGCCGCGCCAAGCGCCAGACCGCCAGCGCAATCCGCGCCCTCGAGGCCCTGCGCCCTGAACGCGCGCTGCTGCTGGTCGATGGCCAGGAGCGTGACGTGGCCATCAGCGAACTGCGCCTGCATGACCTGGTGGTGGTCAAGCCCGGTGAGCGCCTCCCCGTCGACGGTGAAGTGATAGAAGGCCAGAGCCATGCCGACGAAGCGCTGATCAGCGGTGAAAGCCTGCCGGTGCCAAAGCAACCGGGCGACAAGGTCACCGGCGGCGCCATCAACGGTGAAGGCCGCCTGCTGGTACGTACCCTGGCACTGGGGACTGAAACAGTACTCGCGCGCATCATCCGCCTGGTCGAAGACGCCCAGGCCGCCAAAGCGCCGATCCAGAAGCTGGTGGACCGGGTCAGCCAGGTGTTCGTCCCGGCGGTGCTGGTGATAGCGCTGATTACCCTGGTGGGTTGGTGGCTGGCCGGTGCGCCGATCGAAACTGCCCTGATCAACGCGGTCGCCGTGCTGGTCATCGCGTGTCCTTGCGCACTGGGCCTGGCCACACCGACGGCAATCATGGCAGGTACCGGTGTCGCCGCCCGCCACGGCATCCTGATCAAAGACGCCGAGGCCCTGGAACGCGCCCACGCCGTCAACCGCGTGGTATTCGACAAGACCGGCACCCTCACTTCCGGCAGCCCGCGCATTGTCCATAGCAAAGCGGCGGTCGGTGAACAGGCCCAACTGTTGCAGTTGGCCGGCGCCTTGCAGCGCGGCAGCGAACACCCGCTGGCCAAGGCGGTGCTGGATGCCTGTGAAGAACAAGGCCTGGCCGTGGCCGACATCAGCAACAGCCAGTCGCTTACCGGTCGCGGCATCGCCGGCACCCTGGACGGTCGCGACCTGGCGCTGGGCAACCGTCGGATGCTCGACGAGAGCGGCCTGCAACCGGGCGGGCTGGCAGCCGATGCCAATGCCTGGGAAGCCGAAGGCCGGACCTTGTCCTGGCTGATCGAGCGCAGCCCGCAACCGCGTGTACTGGGCCTGTTCGCTTTTGGCGACAGCCTCAAGCCAGGTGCCGGCCAGGCCGTGCGTCAACTGGCCGACCGGGGCATCAGCAGCCACCTGCTGACCGGTGACAACCGCGGCAGCGCCAAGGTAGTGGCCCTGGCCCTGGGTATTACCGACGTGCATGCCGAGGTGCTGCCCGGCGACAAGTCGGCGAAAGTCGCCGAGCTCAAGCAATCGGGAGTGGTAGCGATGGTCGGCGACGGTATCAACGATGCCCCGGCCCTGGCCGCCGCCGATATCGGCATCGCCATGGGCGGAGGTACCGACGTGGCCATGCAGGCTGCCGGTATCACCCTGATGCGCGGAGATCCACGCCTGGTACCGGCCGCACTTGAGATCAGTCGCAAGACCTATGCGAAGATCCGCCAGAACCTGTTCTGGGCGTTCATCTACAACCTGATCGGCATTCCCCTGGCCGCCTTCGGACTGCTCAGCCCGGTACTGGCTGGTGCGGCGATGGCCCTGTCGAGTGTCAGTGTGGTCAGTAACGCCCTGATGCTCAAAACCTGGAAACCCGAAACCCCGCCACAGGACGACACCCCATGAATATCGGACAAGCCGCTCGCCGTTCCGGCTTGAGCGCCAAGATGATCCGCTACTACGAGTCCATCGGCCTGCTCAAGCCGCCCCTGCGCAGCGACAGCGGCTATCGCCTCTACTCGGAAGACGACCTGCACAGCCTGGCATTCATCAAGCGCTCGCGTGATCTGGGCTTTTCTCTGGAGGAAGTCGCCAGGCTGCTGACCCTGTGGCAAGACCGTCAGCGTGCCAGTGCCGACGTCAAGGCCCTGGCCAGCCAGCACATTGATGACTTGAACCGGCGAATTGAAGAATTGGTGAGTCTGCGCGATACCTTGAGCGAGCTGGTCGCCCACTGCCAGGGCGACGACCGCCCTGACTGCCCGATCCTCAAGGACCTGGCAGCCGGCAGCAGTTGCTGTCACTGAAGCATTACTGCAGCCAGGGCGGCGCGGGCTCCTCTTCCTTGCTGGGGCCCCGTTCGGCGTCGTCCCTGGCGGCACGCCGGCGGGCCTCATCCAGACGGGCGGCATCAATCTCGCGCATGACCCCGTCGACATCGGCGGTGTGCTCATCGTCCTGGTACTGGCCGCTGAGCTCGGTCTCTGGCAGCAGCTCGCCAGCCTGGTACAGGGCCCACATTTCCCGGGCATAGCGGGTCTGCTTGAGTTCCGGGGCAAAGCGGCCGAAATAGGCCGCCATGTTGCCGACATCTCGCTCCAGCATGCTGAAGGCGTGGTTGTTGCCCGCCGCATCCACTGCCTGTGGCAGGTCGATGATCACCGGACCGTCGGGGCCTAGCAGCACGTTGAATTCCGACAGGTCGCCATGCACCAGGCCGGTGCAGAGCATCAGCACGATCTGGCGGATCACAAAGGCGTGGTATTCGCGCGCCTGCTCTGGCTCCAGGTGGACATCGTTGAGCCGTGGCGCGGCATCGCCGTACTCGTCGGCCACCAGTTCCATCAGCAGCACACCGTCAAGGAAGTCGTAGGGCCGCGGCACTCGTACACCGGCGTTGGCCAGGCGGAACAGGGCGGCAACCTCGGCGTTCTGCCAGGCGTCTTCGGCTTCCTTTTTCCCGTACTTGGAACCCTTGGCCATGGCCCGGGCCTGGCGGCTGTTGCGCACCTTGCGCCCTTCCTGGTACTCGGCGGCCTGGCGGAAGCTGCGTTTGTTGGCCTCTTTGTAGACCTTGGCACAACGCAGTTCCTGACCGCAGCGCACCACGTACACGGCGGCCTCCTTGCCACTCATCAGTGGTCGCAGTACTTCGTCGACCAGTCCATCTTCAACCAGTGGTTCAATGCGTTTTGGAGTCTTCATCGGCTTTTGTCGGGGGTCCTGTTCTGCCAGACACATGGATTTTTGTAGGTCACCGGTGCTGCACCGGATTGTCGCTGTATCAAGACCGCTCTGCGTTGTAACGACAAACCGTCCGACTTGCCATTGTTTTTGTATCTCTCGGAGCACAATCGTTCACAAAAATCATCAGAATACGTTGCCACTCACAGGCGCAGGCCCCCCGGGGTCATGCCGAACAGGCTCTTGAAGGCGGCGATATAGGCCGATGTCGAGTCATAGCCACAGCCCAGCGCGGCGTCGGTAACGCTTTGTCCCGCTTCGAGGGCAGTGAGCGACGATAACAGGCGCATGCGCTGGCGCCAGCCACGAAAGCTCAGGCCGGTTTCTCGCTGGAACAGGCGCATCAGGGTCTTTTCCGAGGTATTCAGCTGCTGCGCCCACTGGCCAAGGGTTTGCCCCTCCTCGGGATGCGCGAGCAATTCGTTGCACAGCCCCAGCAAGCGCGGGTTTTGCGGCAGGGGCAAGGAAAAGCCCACTTGCGGCAACGCCTGCAACTGATCAAGCAATACGCCGACCAGCCGCGCCTCGGGGCTGTCGTCTTCGGGATAGTCCACCGGCAACAGGCAAAACTGCTTGATCAGCTCGCGAGCAAGTGGGGTGACTTCCAGTACCCGGCACTGCTCCGGCGCCCAACGGCAAGCGTCGCGGTGAACATACAGGCTGCGCATCTCGGCCCGCATCGAGGTTTCCACCTCATGCTCGGCGCCCGCCGGTATCCACACCCCCCATTGTGGTGGGGCGAAATAGCTGCCTTCGGCAGTGCGTACCCCAAGCACCCCGCTGATCGCATAGGAAAACTGCACCCAATCATGCTGGTGGCGGGTGGTCCAGGAACCGGCGCTCAAGCTTTCGGCCCGTGCGTACACAGGCCTGGGTAGTTGCGTCAGGGCGGGGATCGGACGAGGGCCCTGTCTTTGTCCGTTTGTCGGCATCGGTTGGCCTTATATCGCAAGACGGCATTATTCCGGGCAGGGTAGCCTCATGCCTCATTGGTTGCAAAATGATTCAAAGGCCCGCCCATGCAAGCGCTCAAGCACCTCAAACGCGTGGTTACCGACTGGTTCCTATGCGGCATGTTCCTCGCCACTTTCCTGGCCTGGCTGTTCCCAAGTTTCGGCAGCAGCGGCGGCGCGATGCATGCCGAGTACGTCATCAATACCGGCGTATTCCTGGTGTTCTTCCTGCACGGTATCAACCTCTCCAGCGAACAGGTTCGCCATGGTCTACGGAACGGGCGCCTACACCTGATGGTGCAGGGTTTCACCTTCGTGATCTTTCCGTTGATCTGGTGGCTGGCCGACCGCGTACTCGGCAGCCAGGTCCCAGCGCTGTTGATGCTGGGCTTTTTCTACCTGTGTGCCCTGCCCTCGACCATCTCATCCTCGGTGGCCCTTACCGGCAGCGCAGGCGGCAATGTGCCGGCGGCGATTCTCAATGCCAGCCTGTCCAGCGTCCTCGGCATTTTCATCACCCCCTGGCTGGTCAGCCTGGTAGTGGGCAGCGGCAGCGGCGGCATCGACCTGGCCGCCACCCTGCTCGACCTCTGCGCCCTGCTGCTGTTGCCGCTACTGCTAGGCCAGCTGCTGCGCCCGTGGCTGGGCCGCTTCTTCGCTCGGCACAAGCGCTACACCAATATCATGGACAAGCTGGTGATCCTGCTACTGGTGTATGCCGCGTTCTGCAACTCGATGGTGTCGGGCATGTGGCAGCAGCAAGGCAACGGGGTGCTGGTCACGGCGTTCGTGGGCAGCGCCATGCTGCTGGCCTTGATCCTGTGGATGACCACCCGCACCGCGCGAGCCCTGCGCTTGAGCCCGGCCGACGAAGTGGCCGCGGTGTTCTGTGCCAGCAAGAAGTCCCTGGCCGCCGGTGCGCCGATGGCTGCGCTGATCTTCGGTGCCCACCCGGGCCTGGGCCTGATCCTGCTGCCGATCATGATCTACCACCCGCTGCAACTGATCGTCTGCTCGATCATGGCCGAGCACTATGCCAATCGCCCGGCCACGGTCGAAGCGCCAGCACTGGTCAGCGCTCGATGATCGCCGTAACGCCCTGACCACCGGCGGCGCAGATAGAAATCAGACCACGGCCCTTGCCTGCAGTGGCCAGCAGCTTGGCCATATTGGCCAGGATGCGCCCGCCGGTGGCAGCGAACGGATGCCCGGCTGCCAGTGAGCTGCCCTTGACGTTGAGTTTGCTGCGATCAATGGCCCCCAGTGGCTCGCTCAGGCCCAGCTTGCGCTGGCAGTAGTCGGGGTCTTCCCAAGCCTTGAGGGTACACAGCACCTGGGCAGCGAAGGCTTCGTGGATCTCGTAGTAGTCGAAATCCTGCAGGCTCAAGCCATTGCGCGCCAGCAACCTGGGGACCGCGTAGGCCGGCGCCATCAACAGCCCCTCCTGACCTTTGACGAAATCCACCGCCGCAGTTTCGCCATCGACCAGATACGCCAGCACCTCAAGATTGTGCTCACGAGCCCAGTCTTCGCTGCCCAGCAACACCACCGAGGCACCATCGGTCAGCGGCGTGGAGTTGCCCGCCGTCAGGGTGCCTTTTTCGCTGCGCTCAAACGCTGGCTTGAGGCTGACGAGTTTCTCCAGGGACAGGTCGGCGCGCAGGTTGTTGTCGCGGGTCAGGCCCTGGAACGGGGTGAGCAGGTCATCATGCCAGCCTTCGGCATAGGCGGCCGTCAGGTGCTGGTGACTGAGCAGCGCCAGTGCGTCCTGCTCGTTGCGGGGAATCTGCCAGGTCTGCGCCATCAGCTCGCAATGCTGCCCCATCGACAGCCCAGTGCGCGGTTCGCCGTTGCGTGGCAGTTCGGGCTTGAGGTGACCCGGGCGCAGCTTGAGAAAGGCCTTGAGCTTGTCGGCCGTGGTCTTGCCGCGATTGGCCTGGAGCAGAATGCGACGCAAGCCCTCGTTGACGGCGATGGGCGCATCTGAAGTGGTGTCGACACCACCGGCAATCCCGCTGTCGATCTGCCCCAGGGCGATCTTGTTGGCCACCTGTATCGCCGTCTCAAGCCCCGTGCCGCAAGCCTGTTGCAGGTCGTAGGCGGGCGTTTGCGCCGACAGACGCGAGCCGAGCACGCATTCACGGGTGAGGTTCATGTCCCGGGAGTGCTTGAGCACAGCCCCGGCCGCCACCTCGCCCAGTTGCAGGCCGTGCAGGCCATAGCGTTCGATCAGCCCTTCGAGGGCTGCGGTAAGCATCGCCTGGTTACTGGCAGTGGCGTAGGCGCCGTTGGAACGGGCGAAGGGAATCCGATTGCCGCCAATGATCGCGACCCGGCGCAATGAACGCATGCGTAATGTCCTCTTTATCAGCAAACAGTCCGCTACAGCGTAGGTGTTTTTTGCGCGGTCGAACGACCAACGGCCAATCATGGTCCACACTTTGAAGCTTATTTCAGGGAGACGCGCACATGAGCGACCGCTATATCGACTTCGCCAACTCCGACCTCGGCCGGCGCCTGGTGGGGGCCGTGGGCCTGCCCAGCCCAGCGCGCCTGGAACGCTGGGAGGCCGGTCGCCTGCGGCCTGTGGACGGCGCCCTGCTGCTCGGAGGCGGGCCTTTGGCGAACAGGGTCGAGGCATTCGCGCAGCGCCTGACCGACGACGTCTACAGCTTCGCCAGTCCCGAGCTGGGCGCGACCGAATGGGTTGCCGGGCTTGGCCCCAAACTCAAGGCCGTGGTGTTCGATGCCAGCGAACTGGAAGACACCGACCAGCTCAAGCAATTACGCGAGTTCTTCCAGCCGCTCCTGCGCAGCCTGGCACCCAGCGCCCATGTGGTGATTCTTGGACGGCCACCGGAACAGCTCGATGACCCGCTGGCCCAGGTGACCCAACGCGCCCTCGAAGGTTTCAGCCGCTCCCTGGCCAAAGAACTGCGAGCGGGCGCCACCCTGCAGTTGCTGTACATCAGCGACACCGGCGAAGACCAGCTCGAAGGCGCCCTGCGGTTTTTCCTGTCGCCCAAGAGCGCCTTTATCTCCGGGCAAGTGCTGCGCCTTGGCGCGTGCGCCAGCAGCGTCCAGGACTGGACCCGCCCCTTGGCCGGACGCAAGGCCCTGGTCACGGGCGCCGCCCGTGGCATTGGTGCGGCTATTGCCGAAACCCTGACCCGCGACGGTGCCGAGGTGGTGTTGCTCGATGTACCCCAGGCCAAGGCCGACCTCGAAGCCCTGGCCGCGCGCCTGGGCGGTCGCAGCCTGGCCCTGGACATCTGCGCCGCCGATGCCCCGGCGCAACTGATCGAAGGGCTGCCCGATGGCATCGACATCGTGGTCCATAACGCCGGCATCACCCGCGACAAGACTCTGGCGAACATGACCCCGGAATACTGGGATTCGGTCCTGGCGGTCAACCTCAAGGCCCCCCAGCTCCTGACCCAGGCCCTGTTCGACAGCGGCGCCCTGCACGACAACGCGCGCATCGTGTTGCTGGCCTCGATCAGCGGCATCGCCGGCAACCGCGGGCAGTCCAACTATGCCGCCAGCAAGGCCGGGCTGATTGGCCTGGCTCAGGCCTGGGCACCGAAGCTGGCCGAACGCGGCGGCAGCGTCAACGCCGTGGCCCCCGGTTTCATCGAGACGCGCATGACCGCCGCCATTCCCTTTGCCCTGCGCGAAGCCGGGCGGCGCATGAGCTCCCTGGGCCAGGGTGGCTTGCCCCAGGATGTCGCCGAAGCCGTGGCATGGCTGGCACAACCCGGTACCGGTGCAGTCAATGGCCAGGTGCTGCGGGTATGTGGCCAGGCCGTGATGGGGGCTTGAACATGACACGACAGTGGCACGATCTGAGTAGCACCGCTGCGTTGTCCGGCCTGTACCTGCGCGCGGCACGCAAACGCAAGATCACCGGCGATACGCTGCCCGAACAGGGCTTGCGCAGTTACCTTGAGGTCAACCCCAAGCAACTCGAGGACTACCGCAAGCTCTGTCACTTCAGTGACGATGGGCGCCTGCCGCCCACCTTCCCCCATGTGATGGCGTTCGCCCTGCAGTTGCAACTGCTGACCGACAAGGATTTCCCCTTCCCCTTGCTTGGCCTCGTCCACCTGCACAACAGCATCCGTGTGGTGCGGCCGCTGGGCGGTATCAGCCATTTGCGCTTCAGCGTACATGTGCAGAACCTGCAGCCCCATGAAAAGGGGGGCACTTTCGATCTGGTCACCGAAGCCTCGGACGGCCTGGGGCTGATCTGGGCCGAGACCAGCCGCATGCTGTGCCGCGGGCTGAAACTGACGGGCGAGCCCGAAGCGGATGTCGAACCTGCCACTCCTTCCTTGAGCGAACTGACCCGCTGGTACGCCGACAGCGATATCGGCCGGCACTACGCCAAGGTGTGCGGCGACTACAACCCCATCCACCTCAGCGCCACCAGCGCAAAACTGTTCGGCTTCCCTACAGCTATCGCCCATGGCATGTGGAGCAAAGCCATGACCCTGGCCGCATTGCGCGGGCACTTGCCGGTCAGCGGCTACGAGATTGCCGTGGACTTCCTCAAACCCGTGCGCCTGCCCAGTGAAGTCATCCTCAACGCAAGCCCGACTGCAGCCGAAGGACAGCTGCAACTGGACGGCCACGGTGACCTGCAGCACATGCGCGGAACCTGGCGGCGGCTGGACTGACAAGGCCCTCTTGCGTTGCGACGGCGCCCGCCTGAAGCTATGCGACTTGAGGAGAGTCTTGATGAACCTGCACGAACTGACCCAACGCATGCACCGCATCCGTGACAACAACGATTGGCGTGGCTTCCACAGTCCAAAGAACCTGGCCATGGCCGCCAGTGTGGAAATGGCCGAGCTGGTCGAGATCTTCCAGTGGCTGAGCGAAGACCAATCGCGCACGCTTGCCCCCGAGCAACTGGAGCACGCCGGCCAGGAAGTCGGTGACGTGGTGCTGTACCTGTTGCTGCTGTGCAGTGAGTTGGGCCTGGACATGGAGCAGGTGGTACGCAGCAAGCTGGCCGACAATGAACGGCGGTTTGCCCGATGAACGACCGTCACTTCGATGCCCTGGCCACCCGCTTCGCAGAAAAGATCTACGGCGGCGCCAAGGGTGCCATCCGCCTCGCGGTCCTGCAGGCGGACCTCGCCGAAGCCCTTCCCGACCGTCCCCTGCGGGTCCTGGATATCGGCGCCGGCCTGGGCCACATGGCCCTGTGGCTGGCCGAACGCGGGCATCAGGTGACGCTGGCCGAACCTGCCGAGCCCATGCTCGCCGGTGCCCGCGAGCGCTTCGCCCAGGCCGGTCAGCCAGCGATCTTCATCCAGGCGCCCTGGCAGGAACTGCTCGGGCAGCTGACCGAGCCCTACGACCTGGTGCTGTGCCACGCCGTGCTGGAATGGCTGGCCGAACCTGAAACCATCCTGCCTGTGCTGCACCAGCTGACCCGCAGCGATGGCCTGCTGTCACTGGCCTTCTACAATCGCGACGCACTGGTTTACCGCAACCTGCTCAAGGGCCATTTCCGCAAATTGCGGCGCAACGACATGGCCGGCGAAAAGCAGAGCCTGACCCCGCAAAAACCACTTGATCCGCGCACGCTCAGGGCGCAACTTGAAGATCTGTGGCAGGTCGAAACAGAGAGCGGCGTGCGCGTTTTCCACGACTACATGCCCAGTGAGTTCCAGGCCAGGGCCGAGCTGCTCGACCTGCTGGAAATGGAGCTGGCCCATCGGCGTCATCCAGCCTTTGCCGGCCTTGGGCGCTACCTGCACTGGATCTGCCGACCCCGCTGACACCTGCCTGGAGGGTGACATGCCGTACCGTTTGACCCTGGGCCTGCTGTGCCTGAGCCTGGCGGCGTGCCAAAGCCCGAACCCGTATGTCGCCAGCTCCCTCCCGCTGCCACCGGCGCCGCCCCAGGCGGCGACTACGTTCGACGCCAGCGCCTACCCGGCACCGCCTCGCGACTATGGACGCTACCGCAGCTGGACCTGGCGCGACGGTCAGTTGCCGTCGGGTGTCGCCCTGACCGAACCTGCACAGCTGGCCGATGCAGTCAGCAACGCCCTGGACCAGCGCGGCCTGCGACCGGCGCGCAATGGCCAGGGCGATCTGCTGGTCACTGCCAACCTCAGCCTGGAGCGTCGCTTGCGCCAGGTGCGCGAAGACTACTACCCCTACGGCGCTTACCCCTATGGCGGCTATCCCTATGGAGGCTATGGCGCCTATGGCGGCGTGGGCGGTTACCGCAACGGCTACGGGGCGTACGCCAGCGTGCCGCTGATACGCACCTATGAAGTCGAGGTGATGGTGGTACAGGTCGACCTGTATGACGCCCGCGACGGCCAACCGGTGTGGAGCGCCAGCGCCGAGACCAGTAGCCAGGGCTCCCAGGGCGAGCGCGAAGATGCCCTGCGCGAATCCGTTAAAAAAGCCCTCAACGGCTATCCTCCCAGCTAAAGGCAATTGGAGATCCATCATGTTGCGCCGTCTCGCTGTACTCTCAATGGTGGTGTTGCTGGGCGCCTGCTCAAGCAACAACGCGACCCAGGACTTCGATGCCAGCCGCGACTTTGCCGGCTACCGCAGCTGGGTGTGGCAGGAGCCGGCGCTGCAATACCGCCCGGATGATCCGCGGATCAAGAGCGACCTGACTGAACAGCGCATTCGCCAGGCCGTGGCCGGGCAGCTCGATCAACGCGGCCTGCGCCCGGCTCAGGGCAACACCCCGGCTGACTTGAAAGTGCAGACCTACCTGATCGTCGAAAACCGCCAGCAGCAGATCACCACCAACTATGGTGGTGCCTGGGGCGGTTACTGGGGCAACTACTGGGGCGGGCCGATGTACAACGAAACCCGCAGTGTCGACTACAAGGTGGCAACCATCCAGGTCGACCTGTTCGACAGCCGCGACGGCAAGCTGGTATGGCGCGGCAGTGCCGAACAAATCATGAACAACTACCCGCCAAGCCCGGAAGAGCGCAACACGGCGATCCGCAACACCGTGGCCAAAGTGCTGGCCAACTACCCGCCACACTGATCCCTGCCATGGCCGGTCGCCTTGAAGGCGACTGGCCATTATCTTGTCTACACTTCTTGCAGCTGTTGCCCTGCGTGGCCATGGGCAGCAAAGGAGTGCTCGTGTCTTCACGCTTTCCCGCACGGCAACGCGGTGCAATCGGACTGATGGCGGCCTTGACCCTGGGCATGGGGCTGCTGTTTCTGTTGATGGTGGTCGACAGCGGCAGGCTGTATCTGGAGCAGCGAAAGCTGCAACGGGTCGCCGATATGTCGGCGCTGGAAGCCGCGGGGCAGTTGGGCACCTGCAATGGCGTCGGGCCGTCGGCCGATGCACTGGCCAAGTTGGGGGCAAAACGCAACGGGCTCGATGCGGCCGGGCGTCTTGAGACCGCCTGCGGCACCTTGCAGACCGGCGCCAACAGCCTGCGCCGCTTCAGTGTCGATGCCACCCGCAATGAAGCCATCCGAGTGATCGTCCACCGCGATGTGGCCACCAGCGTTGCAGCCGGCGTGCTGGCCCTGGCCAAAGGCAACGACTTGCCCACCACCGTCACCCTCACTGCCACAGCCGTGGCGGCAACACCCAGGCCGCCGCTGGCCATGCTGAGGATCCGCACCACACTGGCAACCATCGACTCGCAAAAATCCGCCTTGCTCAATGCGCTGGCCGACCCCTTGGGTGCCCGGATAAATCTGGATGTACTGGGATGGCGAGGCTTGGCCAATACCGACATCAACCTGCTTGAATACCTGGATCAACTGGCGATCGAGGTCGGCGTGCAGGCCGGCAATTACGATGAGCTGTTGAACACCAACGTCTCGGCAACCGACCTGATCGAGGCGGCAGCCGAGGTCATGAAGAACGGCAGCAACAAAGTCCTGGATGTCGCCAGCAACCTGGCCAAACTCACCGTTGCGACCGACGACGACCGAGTGCTCAAGCTTGCCGATATCCTTCAGGTGAATGCGGGTACGCCCAAGGCCGGGCTGGACACCAGCCTGCAGCTGCTGCAATTGGTACATGGGGTGATATTGCTGTCGAACAAGGAGAATGCGGCGGTGGTCGAGTTGCCGATCAAGCTCTTGGGCCTGGTCAATGGAAAGATTCAGATCAAGGTCATCGAGCCGCCGAAAGTCTCTGCTATAGGTAACCCTCAGACCGACGACATCAGCGTGCAAACGGCGCAGATCAGGACCATGGTGTCGGTCAATTCGCCGGTGATCAAAAGCCTGGCCGGTATCGTCAATGCCGTAGCAGAACTGGCGGAGCCACTGACCAATATCCTGAACAACCTCCTGCACCTGAACCTCAAAGGGACCGTCGACTCATTGCTCTGTGCACTCGGCGTACCCTGCAAAGTCAGCGATATCAAAGCGCTCGACCAAGCGGCGGAATTCACTATCAGTGTCAGTACCGTCAAGGCGACCAGCAGAGTCAGCGATTTCAGGTGTACGCCCGACAGACAACTCACCGCTGCAACTGACAGCGCAGGCGCGCAGATATCCATTGGCAAAATCGACTCGCCGAACGCATTTCTCAATGACGGCACCGGCGCAATCAACCCGATTCCACTGATCGATATCGGCACCAATATTTGCAGCAGCCTTCTGGGACTTGGCAAAACCTGTGGCACCCGCGTCCCCTTCGTTGGCGGAGGCGTGGGTATCAAACCTGATCCACTGGTAGTACTGGCGCGCCACGAAGACATGCTTTTCCAGGGCGCCAACCTGCTGGAGGTCGGAAAGTCCTCGCCCTACCTCGCCATGCAACCCAACAACATCATCGCGAGCCTGAATACCACCATCGACACCTTACCCCTTCACGTCTACAAGCCTCAGAACGGCGACATTCTGGGGGGCGTGCTAGACGTCGCTGCAAGCGTATTGGCCGACGTAACCAAGATTCTCAAACCGATGATCAAAAACCTGCTCAGCCCCTTGGTCGACCCCCTGATCAACTCACTCCTCAAAGTCCTGGGCATCGACCTCAACACCACCGAAGTCAGCGCCAACCTGACCTGCTCCAGCACCCGCGCTCAACTGGTGCTGTGAACCGGCAGTTCGATGCAGAAGCGCGCCCCTTCGGCGGCATTCTCCACGCTCAGGCAACCGCCCATGGCGTCCACGATCCCGTAGCTCACCGACAAGCCCAGGCCCGTGCCGACGCCCACCGGCTTTGTGGTGAAGAACGGCTCGAAAATCCGTTCCAGCAGGCGAGGGTCGATACCGCCGCCATTGTCTTCGACCAGCAGGCGAACCTGGCGCTCATCCTGCTCGAGGCGCAATGCGATCCAGGGCTCCAGCAACCCGCCCTCACGACGCGCCAACAAGGCATCACGGGCATTGACCAGCAGGTTGATCAGCACCTGCTCCAATTGATCCTGATGACCGCTGACCTGCAGCAGCTCCTGCGGGGCATCGACGCGCAGGTCCACGCCCTTGCCACGCAAGCCGTCGGCAAGTAGCGACAAGGCACCCTCCACCGCCTGCCACGGCGCGAACAATTGCTGATCGACCTCCGAGCGGCGGCCAAACACACGCATGTGTTCCACCACCCGCGAAGCACGCTGCACCTGGGCATCGATGCGGGTGAGCTTTTCCTGCAGGTAGTCCACCTGCGCCTCGCCATTTTCCAGGCGTTTCAGAGCGTTGACCACGGCCATGCGCATCACGTTCAGGGGTTGGTTGATCTCATGGGCAAGTCCGGTGGCCATCTCGCCGAGGGTAGCCATTTTCGCGCTCTGCACCAGTTGCTGACGGGTACGCCGTACCTGGGTGTTGTCGCGCCCCACCGCCTGGATTTCCAGCAACTTGCCGTGCTCATCGAACAAACCGCGGTCGGACCACACCCACCACGCATGCTCGCGGCCAGGTAGCTGCAGGCAGATCTCGGCCGTGCTTACGGGTTGCTCTGGCGTAAGGCTGGCCAGGCGCTCGACAAACGCCACACGTTGAGTCTGCGACATCCATTGCCCAAGGTTGATGCCAGGCAATTGTGCCGGGCTGCACTCCAGGTAATCGGCCAGCGGCTGGTTACCGAATACCAGCTCCAGCGAGGGGGTGTAGCGGCAGATCATCGCCGGGGAATCCTCCACCAGCACCCGGTAGCGCTCCTCGCTCTCACGCATTTTTTCAGCGGCTTCAGTGGCCTCGCTGACATCCAGCCAGATACCCACCACTTCCACCGGCAAACCCAGGTCATCACGCAGTAGTCGAGCTTCATCGAGCACCCAGTGGTAGTCGCCCTGGCGGTCACGCAAACGGTAGCGGCTGCGCACCTGCCCCTCGCGCAACAAGGTGCGGGTGCGCTCCAGCCACAGCGACTGATCCTGCGGGTGGACCCATTGCCCAGGCTGCAACACACCTTCTTGTGGGGTCTCCCAACCCAGCATCGGCTGCAGGCTGGCACTGAAGAACTCGGCGTACAGCGCGCCCTCACTGTAGCGCTGGATGTAGATCACGGCGGGAGAACTGGCGATCAGGTTCTCCAGCCGGGCCTGGGCGGCAGCGGCCTGAAGTTGCTGTGCCTTGCTGTCGCTGATGTCGAGCATCAACCCTTGCAGGCGACGCTGTGGCCCGTTGCCGCGCACTTGCCCGCACAACCGATACCAACGCGGGTTGGCTTGCAAATTGTTGTCGAGCAAGCGCAGGGTCAGCTCCAGGTCACGCCCCTCGCACTGCAATTGCCCAAGGGCCAATTGCGCTGCCTCGCGATCAGCGGGGTGTACCCGGCTCAGCCACTGGCTAAGGGTCAATTGCGCAGGCACGCCAAGACGCTGGGCCAATCCTGGGTCCAACTGCAAGTTGGGGGTAATCAATCGCCACTGCCACCACCCGGCGCGCAACTGTACTTGCAGACTGTCCAGACGCTCGCTCTGCTGTTCCAGCTCGAACGCCACCAGCCGGCTCACCAGCGGCTCGGCGTAAGCGCCAAAAATGCTCAATGCCTCGGCCCCCACCAGCGGCGCACCGGGCCCGCCACATAACAGCCAGGCCTTGACCTGCAGCCCGGAGGCATAGGGCACAAACGACGCTGGCCTGGCTGCAAACAGCAGGTGCAAGTCCGGATGCGCGGCACTTGAATACACCTGGCCCGGCGCCATGTGGTCGAGCAGCGGGCTCAGTACCGAGTCAGCAATCCCGTGTACGATCTCGCCGCTGGCGACATAGGTTTGCCACCCCTCGGCCCCCTGCAGCAAAACCTGTACGGCTGAGGCCTGCCAATGCCGCGCCAGCCATTGCAGTTGCTCCTTTGCCACCGCCTCCAGGCATTCGATGCTGCAGTCACGCACCGCACAGGCCAGGTGGCTGGTCAGGTGACGCTGTCGCTCGGCGATGAGTGATTGCTGGCGATGCTGCAACAGGTCGCCGACATCGAACACCTGCAGCAACCATTGCCCGGCGTGCTGCTGCAGCCAGCCACGGGTATGCAAGGTAGTGCCACCGGCGGCCTTGAAGTCCAGGTCCAGGGGCTGGCCCTGCCAGTCCATGGGCTCACCTTCGAGTACCAGCAGGCTGCAGGGCTGCACATAATCCTGCAGGCGCCCCTGGGCTTGCGCAGGCAAAGCCAGGGCCGAGCGCAAGGGACCGGCCAGGCGCAGCACCCGGGCGTTGTCATCCAGCCACACCTGCAACCCCGAGACGGGTACAGCCAAGGGTTCTGGCTCCGCCTCCGGGGGGGTGGCGGCACGCCCGCCCCAAAGCGCCAACAAGCGCTGCCCCACACTCACAGTTGCAGGCTCGCTTCAGCCTTGAGGCTGGTCGGCAATCGCGGTACCTGGCCGATCACCGGCAGGTTGAGTACCGGTATCACGGAGGTCAGTTTGTCTCGGGCGTAATCTATTTTTACGGTCAACAGATGGGTTGGCGACAGCGTCACCGTGGCGTCGCTGGCCTCGAAACCGAGGGAATTGGGCATCCACGCCAGCTGCTGGTTCAGCACTTGCCTGGCCAGCGTGTCGACGTCGGCACCGTAGGTCTTGCTGGTGGGGTCCAGTGCCACGCAACGACGCACCGCTTCGCTGCTGGCCTGGTTGAAGGACTGCAACATGAGCATGGGCAGGGCATAACTGACCACACCATAGAACACTGCGAAGAAGATCACGAATACCGCCACGAACTCCAGCGCCGCAGCGCCTTTTTGCCGATTGCACAGGCTTGCTTTCATGATCGCGTCTACCCTGACAGTGACACCTGTCTGACAGCATAGAATCATTCACCACAAAGGGATGCATTTCACGATGCAAAGCATTGTCCTGTTGTTGTGGCTTGCCTTATGCGCTGAACAAGATGTGCGTGAGCGCCAGATTGCCAATACCCTGACCCTCGGCGCCGCAGCCTGCGCGCTGGTCTACCTGTTCATGACCGGACACACCTGGATCGGCGCCGACGCCAGTGAAGGTGGCTGGGCGCTGGCCATCGTCATGCTGCTGACCTTGCCCGGCTACATGCTGGGGCGCTTCGGTGCAGGTGACGTCAAGCTGCTTGCTGCGCTGGCGCTGGCCACTGACCGAATGTACGTCCTGGGAACCTTTATCGGCGCCGGTATTGCCGTGCTGGTGTGGCTGTCGACACGGCGCTGGCTGTGGTCCCTGCTAAGTCAAAAGGTTAAGAGCCGACTCAAGCAAGTACTGGAAGAATCGTCAAAAAAACAACCCTTTGCCCCCTTCATATTGGCCGGCTTTCTACTTGCGGCTGTATGGGTCCACTAGTCGCCTGAGTGCCTTTTCCGGGCGTACAAACCTTGTACATCGTGCTCAAGTACGACTACTTTCTACAGTGTTGTCGGTCGATGCCCAGGCCGTCCAAACCTCGGAAGCAAGGGCACTTCAAGCAGGGAGTCGCGCGTGAACAAGCCTGTGAGCGAAGTGAAGGTGCTGGTCGTCGATGACCAGCCACTGATCGTGGAAGAGTTGTGCGAATTTCTCGAAAGCAGCGGTTACCGCTGCGTCCCCTGCCAGTCCAGCACCCAGGCGATCGAGCGCTTTGCCGCCGACCCGGCCATTGGCCTGGTGCTGTGTGACCTGTCCATGCCAGAGCGTGACGGCATCGAACTGGTCAGGGCGCTGAAGATCATTGCCGGACAGCAGCGGCTCTTCGAGGCCATCATGCTCACCGGGCGCGCCGACAAGCAGGACGTGATCAAGGCGCTGCGAGAAGGCTTTGCCGATTACTACCAGAAACCGGTCGATCTCAACGAGTTGCTTGAAGGCATTCAACGCCAGGAAGCGGCGTTGCAGATACGTCGGGAAAACTACCAGCACCTGGGTCACCTGAACCAGAAGCTGCAGTACCTGGCCGAGTCCATCGACGACCTCTGCCAGGACCTGGGCAAGGCCCGAGGGCACGGCGTGCTGCGTCGCGCCACAGACTTCGACGGCGAGCTCGACAATGACCCCATTCCAGTAATCTTCGAGCAGCTGTCGCCACGCCAGCTGGACGTGGCGCGCCTGGTCGGCAAGGGCAAGACCAATTACCAGGTCGCCTGTGAACTGGGTATCACCGAAAACACCGTCAAGCTCTATGTGTCCCAGGTGCTGCGCTTGACCCACATGCGCAACCGCACCCAGCTGGCGCTGGCCCTTTCGCCGGGCAATGCGCCGCAGCACCAGCGGCTGACGGCACACTGACACGCGCCGCTATTTGTCGCCCGCGCCTATGCTGTCGTAGTCAAAGTGTTCTGGAATTTCATACTTGTAGCTGTCGAGCCAGCGCTGCATGCTGCGCTCGCGCTCCTTGGGTGTTGCCGTCTGCGGTATCTTCGATGCCTGTTGATTGCGCGCCTGCAGTTGCAGCCAGGTTTCAGTCCCCTTCTGCGCCTGCGACGACGGTCCTTCTTCGATGGCCTGTGCAACCAAGGGCAGGTTGATCAATGCCAGCAGTAGTATCCATCCAGGTTTCATACCCACCTCACTGTTGTACCGCCGCGACCTGATCGATCCTGGCCGGCGCTGACGTGTTTGGCTTTTTGAGCTGCTCGGCACGATACTTCGCCTCGCTGAACTGCGCCGGGCTCAACTTGAAGCGCGAGACCAGGTCTGCAGCCTGCTGCCACTTGTCCTGGTACAGCAGCAGGCTGACCAGGTTGACCGCCGCCAGGGAGTTGTTGTCCTTGAGCTCGATGGCAGTCAGGAACTCGAAGCGGGCCTGTTCGACGTTGCCAAGGTCAAGGTAGACCACCCCCAGGTCGTTGCGCATTTTCTCATCGGTCGGTGCCAGACGTACCGCCCGCAGCAAATGACGCTCAGCCTGGACGTTGTCACCGCGTGCCGAAGCCAGCTGACCCAGGCCATGCTCGCCTTCGGCTGCCAGGCAACTGCCCAGCAAGCTGCGGTACAAGGGCTCGGCCTCGCTACGACCGAGCAGACGCCACACCTTGGCCTTGCGCAGACGCACCTGGGCCATGTCCGCGGGCAAGGCCTCAAGATGCGCCAGGCTGGCATGGGGCCGGCCTTCGCCGAGCATCTCGTCGGCCATACTCAATGCCAGCTCCTGGCTCGAATCGAGCTTGGCACAACTGGCCGTGTTCCCGGCAAGGGCCGACCAGGGCGCGCGGCCGTCCGTGGCGCAACCGCCGAGCACCATCAGGCTGATGATCACCACGACTGCTTTCATGCATGCATCTCCCTTCATGACGAAGCCAAGGCCTTGGCCAATGCCGTAAGACCGGGACCGGCGAGCACAATCAGCAAGGCCGGAAACAAGAACACCATCATCACCACCGACATCTTCCCGGACATCTTCGAGACACGTTCCTGCATCCCCGTCAGGCGCCGATCATCGAGCAGTTGCTTGAGTGCCAGCAGCGACTTCATTGCCCCGCCACCTTGGGTGAGCAACTGCTTGAGGATCACGCAGGTGTCGCTGAACTCATCCACCGCCAGCAGCTGCGAGGTTTTCTCAAGCTCCGGCACCAGGGCCAGGCCCGAGTCGACCCGCAGTAAAACGCCGCGCAATTCTTCACTGAGCGCCGGCAGCAATTGCCGGCCTTCCTGGCTCAGCACCCGCAGCGCTTGCTCTACCGCAAGGCCCGATTCAAAGAGGATGCGCAGCAAGGAGATAAACGTGGACACCTCGCGGGCAACCTGTTGCTGGCGCCTGGACGCCGCCCATGCCAACAACCGTTTGGGCAACAGGTAGCCGATACCCAGTGCAAATATCGGCATCACCAGCCAGGCCGTGGGGCTGTCGCGGTACAAGGTTTCTTCGACCACCACGGCAATGCCCAGCGCCAGCAACGGCACGCCCACCTGGCAGGCGGCGAACACCGCCCGCTGGCGGCTGCGACGCCAGCCGATGCGATCGAGCAATTGCCGGGTTTCGCCGTCCAGGGTCTGCAGCCGTTGCGCGAGGTGACTGCTACCCAGTTGATGCAGCCAGTTGTCCAGACGATTGTCCCGGGCCAACTGCCCCTGCAGCCGCTGCGCCACCAGGCGTTGCCGGCGTTGCTGGCGCAGCAGGTGCCCGCACAACAGCACGAAGGCGGCGAAGAACAGCACGGCGCAGAGCATCAAGGCCATCTCATTGACTCCGCAACATGCGCCACAGCGCCAGGCAGCCGAACACCTGCAAGGCAAAGGCGCTGATCAACATGATCTGGCCACTGCTGTCTTGCCACATGCTCAACAGGTACTTGGGATTACTGAACAGAAAGTAGGCCGCCATGCTCACCGGCAACGCCCCGAGCACCACGGCAGTCATGCGCGTTTCTCCGGTCATGGCGCGCAATTGCCGGGCGCCCTGCTCGCGCTCGCGGATGGTCTTGATGAGGTTTTCCAAAAGCTCGCTGGCATTGCCGCCATAGCGGTGGTTGATCCGAAGGCCCAGGGCAAACAAACGCAGTTCGTCCTGGTCGTACAGCTCGGCCAAGTCCTGCACGGCGTCGTCCAGGCCCACGCCCATTTGCACGTTGCGCCGAACCCGTTGCATGACACCCTGCAAGGGTTGCCTGGCGGCATCTATCGCCCCCAGCACAGCATCGCTCAGGGTGCGACCGGCTTTGAGGCTGCGCACGCTATGGTCGAGCAACTGCGGCAGCTGTTCGATCATGCGCTGGCGCCGACGGTGATAGCGCCAGCCCAGGTACAGGCGAAACAGCAGCGGCCCGAGCAGCAGCAACCCCACTCCCGCCACCCAGCTCAGTGCCAGGCCCGCCATCAGCGATAGCAGCGCCCAGATCGCCAGCCACGATAACAGTCGCTCGTTGTGCCGCTCGAGACCGGCGCGTTGCAGCAGGCTGTCGAGCCAGTCGCGCCGAGGCGCAGTCACCGCAGACGACACATTCTGTGCCTGGCCAAGCCGTTGCAGGATGCGCTCGGTCGCCGACTTGCGCATACCGGCGTAGAACAAACGAACCGATACCCCCAGCAAGGCCAGGCAGATCAAAGCCAGCACCAGTGCGATCACGGATGAGGCTCCGAAAATTCGCGCCGCAGTTTGGCGCTGGCCGGGTTCGGTGCCTCACGAACAAAACCTTCGCCGGTGCGCCGGTCAAAGCGGAACAAGGTGTTGGTGACGTACACATCGTCGCGCACCCCGACCACTTCCAGCACCTCGCTGACACAGCGACGGCCATCGGCGAGCCGGGTCAGCTGGATCACCACATCCAGGGCTGCGCAGATCATCTGGCGCAGGGTTTTCTCGGCCACCTGGCGACCCGTCAGGCCCACCAGCGTCTCCAGGCGCAACAGGGCATCCTGAGCGGAGTTGGCATGCACGGTGCTCATCGAGCCGTCATGACCGGTGTTCATCGCCGTCAGCACATCGAGCACTTCGACGCCGCGGATCTCACCCAGCAGGATACGGTCGGGACGCATCCTCAGGGCGTTGCGGATCAGTTCGCTGGCCTTGATCTCGCCATGCCCCTCGGCATTGGGTGGGCGGGTTTCCAGGCGTACCACATGGGGATGGTCCAGCTGCAGCTCGGCGACATCCTCGATGGTCACCAACCGCTCATTGGGGGTGATCAACTGGCTGAGTATGTTGAGCAGGGTGGTCTTGCCGGTGCCGGTGCCGCCGCTGACCAGAATATTGCAGCGCTTGGACACCGCCAGTTGAATGAAGTCGAGGATGTCTGCATCGATGGTGCGGGTAGCGATCAGGTCGGCGCTCTTGAGCATGTCCTTGCGGAATTTGCGGATCGACAGGCAAGGCCCGTCCAGCGCTACCGGCGGGATGATCGCGTTGACCCGGCTGCCGTCGGGCATGCGTGCATCGACCATCGGCGAGGACTCATCCAGGCGCCGCCCCAGGGGCGCAAGAATGCGCTGCATCACCCGCTCCACATGGTGGGCATCGATAAAACGCAGGTCCGTCTGCTGCAGCACCCCGGCCCGCTCGATAAACACCCGGTGCGGACCGTTGACCAGAATTTCGGTGACGCTGGCATCGCGCAGCAGCACCTCAAGCGGACCGAAGCCGGTCAGCTCATCGACGATTTCTTCAGCCAGGCGCTCCATCTCGTAGCGTGACAGCGCCAGGTGCAGCCGGGCGATGTAGTCACCCACCTGCTCCACCACAAACTGCGCCAGCGCCGGGCGCGACCCTTCCAGCAGATTGCGTCCGCTGTCTTCGATGGCATCGATGATGAAGCGGTGCAAGGCGCGCTTGAGCCCCTGAGGGTCATTGCCCAGGTTATGCCGGGCGCCACCGAACAGCTCATCAGCGGTGCTCATTTTTGCCCCCAGAGTCTGTTGAGCCAGCTCCCCGAGGGTGGTTTGCTGTGCTCCGAGCGCCGGGCCAGCCGCTCACCCAGGGCCTTGAGGTGGTGGGTAAGGCTTTCCCGCGGGGCCAGTTCGAACAGGGTCAGGCCCTGGTTCTTGGCATTCAGGCGCACCTCGGGGCTGTAGGGCAACACCACCAGCAGCGGCAGGCCATAGCGCTTGCTCAAGGCTTCGGAATCCGGGGCCACACCCTTGAGGTAGCGGTCCACCAGCAAGCTTGCATGTTCAAGCTTCATGCCTTTTTCCCGCCACAGGGTCAGCACATCAAGGTTGCGTCTGCACTCCATGACATTCTGGTCGGTGTACCAGACCAGCTTGTCGCAATGACTGACAAAGGTACGTAGGGCCTCGCAATCGGACTGGCCGGTGAGGTTCACCACAATGTGCTGAAAATGCTGGCGCAAGGCACTGAGCAACATGTACAGCTCGGCGGCGCTGGTGCGCTCAAGCGGTTCGTCGGTTTCGCCGTAGGCCAGGAGGCGCAGGCCCGAGCTCTCCCGGGTGAAGGCACTGTCGATCAGGGTGTTGTCCAGGCGCCGCAAATGCCGCAACGCATCGCCAAAATGAAACGAGGCTTCAAGTCCCAGCAGGGCCAGGCTGTCGCCCCGGGGCAAGCCCAGGTCGAGCAGCAAGGTCTGCTGGCCGCTGCCCTGCACCACCCGCGCCAAGTGGGTGGTGAGCAAGGCACCGTCGGAGGCACATTGGCTGCCATACAGGACGGTCAAGCCACCCAGGCTCGGGTTGCTGGCAACCGCCGGCAAGCGCTTGCTCAGGCGCCGCACCAGCCCGGCCACTTCGCTTGAGCGCGAGCCGTAGGCGACAAAGTCCCGGGCGCCGGCGCGCATGGCGTTGAGCACCAGTTGATTGTCCATGCCATCGCCCAGAGCGACGATCGCCAGCATCGGCTTGGCTTCCAGCACCCCTTCGATCAAGGCGCACTGATTGACCACCTGCTCGCGGTCCAGGCCCACGAAGATCAGGTTGGCGAAGGTGACGTCGATCAGCGCCAACAGCTCATCGAGGCTGCCACGGCCGGTACCGACCACCTGCCCCAGCGGCGCCAGGGCGCCTTGCAACCACTGCAGGTCTTCGTCGTTTCGCGTGATGGCAATAAACGTCTGGCTCAGGCTTTCGCTCATTGGGATAACCCGCTGCGACCTTCAAAGTCGCCGTTTTCCAGAAAGAACAGCCGGCCCCAGCTCGGGTCGTAATTGCGCAGCCCTTCGCCCGGCAACGACGGCAATTGGGCATTGGCCGCCAGGGGCTGAACCAGGTGCGGGGTGACGATCATCAGCAATTCGGTTTCATCGCGCGCCACAGACGACTGACGAAACAGCGCCCCGATGATCGGCAGGTTGCCCAGTCCCGGGAACTTGTCGACCGCCGAGCGCGTAGTGCTGCTGATCAGGCCGCTGATCACGAAGCTTTCGCCATCAGCCAGGGAAATACTGGTGTCGGTGCGTCGTACCGTAAGCCCCGGCACCAGGGTGCCGGCAATGTTGACTGCCTTGCCGTAATCCAGCTCGCTGACTTCTGGCGCCACCTTGAGGGTGATACGGTCGCGGCTGATCACCGTGGGCGACAAGGCCAGGCGAATACCAAATTCCTTGTACTCGATCGACACGCTGTCACTGCCACTGCTGGGCACCGGAATGGGTATTTCGCCGCCGGCCAGAAAGCTTGCGGTCATACCGCTGAGCACTACCAGGCTGGGACGCGCCAGGGTGTAGGCAAAGCCGCTGTTTTCCAGGGCATTGATGGCGGCGAGAAATCGGCTGCTGCCGCCGCCAAAGACAATGTTGAATACATCGTTGTCCAGCGGGATACCCGGGCGTATGTCGGCGTACTGGCCAGGTGCGGTCATTACCCCCGGCACATGGTCGGGCCTGACGAAGGTATTGGGCACCGTGCCCGGCGAGCCGAACAGGGCATTATTGGAGCCTTTGAAAAACAGTCGCGCCCCCGCTTCCTTGAACTTGGTGCGATTGACTTCGACAAAGCGGATATCCGCTTGCACCTGACTGGGCAATGCAGGGTCTTGCGACGGCGGCAAGGCGCTCTCGGCCATGTCGGCGGTGGCCACGCCCTTGACGAACACCATGGCCTGGCGCGGGGCCTTCGAACAGGCGGTCCAGAGCATGAGACTGGTGGCACCGGGGTTGAGCGCCGTCAACAGAACAGCGTCGTCGCCACTGGCCTGTACATCAGCGATTTTCGAATCACCCACGGCCACCCGAGTGATATGCACCGGCACCCGCACCTCTTGTTGCAGGCCCTGGTCGATCTCGATCGCTGCCGGCAGCCGCTCGATCGCTGCACACCCGGTGTTGGCCGCCCGGGCCTGAGAAACCAGCGCGGCGGCACACAGCCACACGCACAGCACTTGTTGAGTTACCCGCACGGAACGACTGCTCATTGAAGGGCATCCTAGCTGGTTGAGTCAGGGAGTAGGTTGGCCGGATTGATTGCCTCGGATGATTTCCATGCCGCGACGCGCCGAGGTACCGGCAACAGCCTGAGGCACCGGTGCCTGGGCCAACTGACTGAAGCGGTAGAGTTCGCGGTTGGCTTTGTCCATCTCCGCCACGCGGCTTTGTGGATCGGACCAGTAGCGCGCCAGCAGTTTTTCTTCGGCGCTGCGTACCGCCAGGCGCAAGCTGCCAGTCTGCGCGGCGAGCATCAAACGGCTGGCCAATGCTTCGGGTACGGCCAGGACCACGGTGCGGGCGGCGCTGCGTTGTTGCTCCTGGCGCGCCTTTTCATCGACCGGTGGATTGACCGGCTTGCCGTCATTGGCCAACCCCAATTGTGTGCCGACGCTGAGCAGGCGCAGGGCGGGCAGTACCACCTGGGCGGTGGCCTGGGGATTATGTTCCGCTTCGCGCAGATAGAGCAGTACATCGACGTAATCGCCCGGGCTCAACTGGCCGGCGGCACCGACCACCTCGTCAACCGCCACGGCCAGCGCACGTTCATGCGGGTGGATCATGCGGGCCAGCGGGCCGCCGGCCTCGAAGCTGCCCGCCTCCAGCCAGGTACCGGCTGGCAGGGCCCGCCAACTGCTGCGCCCCAGCACTTGCTCGAAAGTCTGGAAGCTGCCCGCTGGTGCTACCTGCAAGCGCTCCAGCAGCAGGTCGTCGGCAGTGAGTGGGGTATAGGGCGCCACATCGCGACGCAGGACCACCACGGGTTGACGCATTTCGTCCGTGGCGCTGGTGACGACCTGTTGCACCACAGGGGCCGTAACGGGGGCTGCGACAGGGGCTTGGGCAGGACGGCTGAGTTCCAGCCCCCAATAGCCTGCCAGCAAAGCGCCGAGCAAAAAGAGTCCCGCAAGAATGATGGTTAAGCGACTGCCCATGCCGGTACTCCTTTTGCACTGCCCGTCCCTTGCAACCGCCTTTGAACCGGCCAACAGCGTTGCCCTGAAAGCAACTATTTCGCTATTTGAAGGTAGCGCAGCGAAGACAAAACGCCATTACCCGCCAGAATTTTTTCCGTCGTAATACTGACAACCCTCTGAATCAACGACTTACTGGCGTCAGTTTCCGCACTATCACTTTCGTATTAATGCCTTCTTACATTTGCTGGTTTTTCAGCGGTTGACGATGCTGTGATGGCAAAGGGGAATCATCGACCCGCCCCTGCCATCTGCGCCGTTGTGCGCAAGGAGAAGTGCCATGCGTGTATCCCGGATTCTCAAGAGCTGCAAAGAATTCTTCTATCGCAAGGACGGGGCGTCCGGTATCGAGTACGCCATCGTTGCGGCGATGGTGGCAGTGGCCCTGACGGTGTTTGTCCCGACCATTTCCACGAACGTGGCGAAAGTGATGAAAAATATCGAGACATCGCTGGTAACCGCCAACACCCCAGCGCCATCCACGCCCGCCACGCCTTGAGTAGACATTGACTACATCTACCTGCAGTAAAGGAATGCCCATGCCAACCACACGTCAACAGATTCTGCTGGTGGATGACGAACAGGATGCCTTGCTGGAACTGGCCGAACTGTTGGAGGGCGAGGGTTTTTGCTGCTACACGGCTACCTCGGTGAAACTCGCCCTGCAACAACTCACCCGCCACCCGGACGTGGCACTGGTGATCACCGACCTGCGCATGCCCGAAGAGAGTGGCATTTCACTGATCAAGCGCCTGCGCGAGCACACTGCCCGCCAGCACCTGCCGGTGATCGTCACCTCAGGGCATGCCGACATGGACGACATCAGCGACCTGCTGCGCCTGCAGGTGCTGGACCTGTTCCGCAAGCCCATCTACCACACCCGCCTGCTGGAAACCCTCGACAACCTCTTCCCTCAACCACGCCTGCACCTGGTGAACTGATCAAGCCTTCATCGCGGGACAAGCCTGCTCCTACCGGGTCCCCCTCCCCGGCACGAGCGGGCTTGCCCCGCGTTGGCCAGTTCTGCCTTGATGACGGCTACAGGTTGCAGGCCCTGTAGCCGCTGGCGATAGCCTGCGATCGGCCGCGCAGCGGTCGTGATCCCTATCGCAATTACAGCTGGTAACTGAAACTCAAGGTATACCGCGGCCGGCGGTTGAAGCTGTCCAGTGCAATGTCCGACATCGGCTTGGCCGCCTCCAGCGAGATGTTGTAGTAACGGGCATCACCAAACCTCAACCCCAGCGCCGCCGACGACAGCTTCGAATCGCGCACCTCAAGCTCGTTGAACCAGCTGCGCGCCGCATCCAGCACCACATAAGGCTGCAGGATCTTCAGCCAGTCGCCCTCACGCTTGAAGCTGTAGTTGACCTCATAGGCTGCCCCCCAGCCCTTGTCGCCCGACGCCTGGTCACTGGGATATCCACGACCAAAACTCTGCCCACCGAACACTGCCCGCTCGCTGTCCGGCAGGCTGTCGCCGCTCCAGTACAACGCTGCCGAGGCCACGCCCTGCCAGTTGTCAAAAAACCGGTCACTCTGCACCCCCGACAGGCGCAGGCGCAAAAAATCCAGGTCGATGTCGCTGTCGGTCTTGGCCCCCAGGTAATCCAGCCCCTGATAGGCCCCGACACTGACGATGCGCAGTTGCCGGGCATCCGCCACGCGCCAGTCCCCCTCGAAGGCCAGGGCCCTCAAGTCGGTGCGGCTGCTGATCTTGAGCGGGAAGCCGACGACTCGGTAATCGGTGTTGTCATTGACGGCATACAAGCGTGCAGCAACGCTGAGCCATTCGTTGGGCGAGGCAATCAGTGTTTGGCCAAGGCCAATCGAATAGCGATCGTTCTCGCGGTGCTGCTTCAGGTTGATGCCGTTGTTCAGGCGCACCAGGGCACTGGGGTCGCTGCGGTACTGCGAGGCCGACAGGGTCAACTGGCTGCCCTCGCTGTCCAGGTACTGGGCGTAGTCCAGGCGATAGTAGTGTTCGTGATCATCTCCCGGCGGGAACAGGGCACTGAAACTCACCTGCTCGGCCAGTGAGGTCTGGGCGTTGCTGCTCACCCCCAGCAGCGCCTGAATGTCCTCGCGGCTGCCGTCGGTCAGGTTAAGGGTCGAAGTGAACGGCTTGCGTGAAGCCTGGGCAACCAGTTTGGTCGCGCCATCGGTGGTTGCCGGCGGCGGCACTTGCGCCTGGAAGGTGATGCCCGGTACCCGGCTCATCAACGAGGTGTAGCGCTCGAACGACTGGCGCGTGAGGGGGCGCTCGGCCTTGAGCTTGCTGAACAGTTTGTCCAGGTACGCCGATGCCGGGCCGATATCGCCGCGCAGTTCGAAGTCACGAATATAGCCTTCGACCAGCACCACCCGCACACGTCCATCGGCAAAATCCTGAGGGGGCAGGTAGGCATACGAAAGCAGGTAGCCATCGTGCTGGTAACGTTGCGTCAGACGGCGGGTCGCCTCGATCAGTTCGGCCAGGGTGACTTCGCGGTTGACCAGGTCCCGGTAGTTGTCACGCAGGTCACTCAAGGGGTAGATCGTACCGCCCTCGATGCGCACTTTGCGCACCATCACCCGGGTACTCATCAGCAACGGTTGCTGCTGGGGCACGGGCGCTGGCGTTTGCAGGTCAGGCGTCGAGGGCCGAAAGGCATCGGCGGGCAGGTTGGGCGCCGGCAGGCTGCGTTCGACATCGTTGCTGTTGAGGAAGCTTGGCAGGGGTTCGGCACTTAGCACGCTTGCCCAGGACAACCCCAGAATCGCAACCACCAATGGACGCATTGGACGCTCCATGATCCCGAAAATACGAGGGAACCCAAGTGGTTCCCTCGTCAGACTCAAGCGTAGGTGTTGCCCGAACAATCGTCTAATGAAGGCGGGTGCTTCAAGGTTGCGCCCCGGTCAGTCCATTCTTGAGGCCGCCAACCAATCCATTGAGTGCTCCGCCCAGGCCTCCGCCCTGCTGCCCACCTGGGGTGAGCAAGCCGCCCACCTGATCGACTGTCTTACCGACTTCGTTGACGGTAGCCCCCACGGTGCTGACCACCGGGTTGCTGCTGGCCGCATCCACCTGGGTACCCAGGCCGCTCACCGCCCCACCCACCTTGCTCACCAGGTTGTCGACCGGCGCACCGATACCGGTGGCCGCGCCGACTTGACCGGTAACGCTGGCGACGCTGCTCACCACAGGCGTGACCGCAGCGCCTACGTTGGTGGTCAGTGCCGCTGTCGGCACAGCCGCGCCGGCACTGGCTACGCCGTTGCCACCCACGAGCGTGCCCACTGAGGCCACGGTGTTGCCCACCGCCACCGCAGCACCGCCCGTGGTGCCGAGCAAGGCATTGTTGCTGCCTGCATCAAGGCCAGTGCCGACACCAGCCACCGCGCCGCCCACCGTTTCCAGAAGGCCCGGCTTGCCGCCAGGACCGTTCACCAGGCCGCCGGACGTGTCGACCGCGCCACCGACATTGCTGACCAGTCCACCTACCGCAGTGGTCAACGGATTGCCACCGCCAGCGCCGGCGACCTTGTCACCCACGCCATCGAGTGTGCCGCCCACCTTGCCAAGTACTGAATCCAGCGGGCCACCAAGCTTGGTCTGGTTGCCGAGATTGCCGGTAGTGGTCTCTACCAGCGAGACCACCGGTACCAATACCTGGTTGCTCAACTTGTCGTTGAGACTGCCCAAGGGGCCGGTGGTGCTCTGGGTGCTCAGGGTATCGCCGAGCATGGTCACGGCCTGCCCGACATTTCCTACCACGGTGTTCACCACCGGAATGTGTTCAATCAAGTCGCTGCCGCCCAATTGCTGGACGCCGCCGCCAAGGTCGGACACACCGTTGCCAACACCGGCCACCGTGGTGCCGAGGGCATTGTTGCCGGTACCCAACTGGCCCAGGCCGGCGCTCACCCCGGTGCCGATGCTGTTCACCGCGTTGCCTGTCGAGGTCACCAGGCCTCCGGCACCAGTGCTGCCCACTACGGGCAGGGTATCGACGGCCGTCCCTACGCCTGCAACGCCAGTGCCGACACCAGCCACGGCGTTACCCACCTGATCGACCACCTGGCCGGTGACCAGAGGTGTGGTCGCACCGCTGCCCGGATCGCCACCGCCGGGATTGCCGGTGCCGGGGTTTCCGGTGCCCGGATCGGTGCCACCCTCGCCGCCGCCGGTGCCACCTGTCCCTCCCGTCCCACCTGTACCTCCAGTGCCTCCCGTACCGCCGGTTCCGCCTGAACCCGCGCCGCCACCCGCTAGGCCGCCATCCCCGGTGCCGCCCGTGCCGCCCGTGCCGCCACCTGCGCTGCCATCACCGCTGCCCCCGGTTCCAGCGTCGGTGCCGGCTTCGGTGGGTGTCGAGCTGTCGACATGGCTCTTGGAGCCACCGCCGCCGCTGCTACAGCCACCAAGACTGACCGCCAGGGCCAGGACCAGGGCTGTACTTGCTTTCCACGCTTGAGATTTCATGGGCGACTCCGTTGCCGCTGCTCGTTGTAAGAGAACGACACACGCAGCGCCATTCTCCGTTACGAACATCTGAGCGCGGGCACCGACGGCAAACAATCCAGAACTTGGTATTAACCCCTTCTATACCTTTAGCCGGTAAAAATATCGGCCATCCAATCAATGACTTGGGTGAGCCGAAAGGCAGCATCCAGGCACACTCCACTTTGGCGCTATCACTAATTGAAGGGGCATCAGGCCCCTTATTCATTGATCTGGAACTCGACCCGGGCGGTTTGCCCGCTCTCGTCCAGCGCACTCAACTCGACCCGACCGGCCTGCTCGAAACGCGCACTCAGGCGCTCCTGACCAACCGATTCACCCAGCGGCGCGCCATTGAGGAACCACCAGCGCCTGCCGCTGCCCCCCAGTGCCGACACCTCCAGACGCAGCGGCTCGCTGCTGGTGGCTGGACGGCGCAGTTCATCGCCCTGGCGAACGCCGACTATCGACAACGGTGGCGCACTGGCCGGCACGTGCGGTGGGCAAGCGGGATCGACCCTGGGCAGGCGCACTTCACGCCGTTCCACCCGTGGCAACCAGGGCTCCAGTGGCGCGGGCCACAGGGCAATCTCCCGGGCCGCGGCACCTGCACAACTGGCATCGACCCGCAGCCCCTGGGCGTTGACCCAGACCGTTTCACGCAGGCCAACGCTCAGGGGCTGATCGGCCGCCTGCAGGGTGGGCGGCGTGGTGCCATCCAGGGTCCAGGCAAAGCGTTGGCGCCGGCAATTGGTGTCCTGCCGCGCCAGCGGTTGCCCCAACGGCCAGCAGATCGCCGCCACGCCGACATTGGCCGGTACCGCCGCCACCGGAGCGGCAATGCCGCGCTGGCTGTCGCGGTTACTCAACACGTCGTGAACCTGCAGCATCAGCGGCGCCGCAGAAGCCAGGCCGAACTGCCCGGGCACCGGCGTGCCGTCGGGCCGGCCGATCCAGATACCGATCAGGTAACGCGGCCCGACACCAATCGACCAGGCATCCCTGAAGCCATAACTGGTGCCGGTCTTCCACGCCAGCAACGGGCGCTGCACCAGCTCGGCATGGGGGTCGCGATCCGGCCGCGCCTGACCACTGAGAATGCGCCGGATGATCCAGGCACTGCCTGCTGACAACAATCGGCGCTCGGCCAATGGCGCGCCCGGCTGCAACCGGATCGGCGCACTCAGGCCGCCCCGCGACAAGGCACCGTAACCGGCTACCAATTCTTCAAGGCGGCTGCCGGCACCACCGAGAATCAGCGACAGGTTGGGCTCGGCAAGGGGCGGCAGGATCAGAGGTACACCACCGCTGCGCATCTGCGCGGCGAAGCGCTTGGGCCCATAGGCTTCAAGCAACTGCACCGCCGGCAGGTTCAATGACAGCGCCAAGGCCGAGCTGGCCGCCACCGGGCCACTGAACCCCATGGAGAAATTTCCTGGCCGGTAATCCCCATAGCGTCGGGGCACATCCTGGAGCAGGGATTCGGAGTGGATCAGGCCATCGTCCATGGCCATGCCGTAAAGGAAGGGCTTGAGCGTGGAGCCCGGCGAACGCAGTGCAGTAATCATGTCGACATGGCCAAAGCGGCGCTCGTCATTCAAATCGACCGAACCCAGGTACGCTCGCACCGCCATGTTCTGTGCCTCCACCACCAGGATCGCCGCCGAGGTGCGTTCCGGCAGGCGCGCCCGCCAGCCCAGCAGCAGGTCCTCCAGGCGGCGCTGCAACGAAGCATCGAGGGTGGTGCGGATCAGCGGTGGGCTGTGTGGTCTGTTCAGGCGCCGGGCCAGCAAGGGGGCGAGAGCCGGCTCTTGCCTGGGCGCCAGCAGCAAGGGTTCCTCCAGCGCCTCGGCCACCCGTTGCTGTGGCCACACCTGGTAGTCGAGCAGACGTTGCAGCACCTTGTCGCGGGCCACTTGCGCGCGCGCCGGATGGCGATCAGGACGCAAGCGGCTCGGTGCCTGGGGCAACACCGCGAGCAACGCTGCCTCTGCCGGGGTCAGGTGCAGCGGCGACTTGCCCAGGTAGGCCCAACTGGCGGCAGCCACGCCCTGCAAGGTACCGCCAAAAGGCGCGCGATTGAGGTAGATCTCCAGAATCTGCGCCTTTGACAGGTGCCATTCCAGCTGCGCGGTGCGCCACAACTGGCGCAGTTTGCCGGGCAAGGTACGCGAGTGCGGATCGAGCAAGCGCGCCACTTGCATCGACAGCGTGCTGCCCCCCGACACCACGCGTCCACCGCGCACGTTCTGCCAGGCTGCCCGGCCCAGGGCCAGGGGATTGACCCCGGGGTGGTGATAGAACCAGCGATCCTCGTAGGTGAGCAGCGCCTGCAAGTAATACGGCGACACCTGATCGCTGCTCACTGGGTAACGCCACACGCCTTCGGCATCGGCAAAACGCCAGAGGGGCGTGCCGTCCTCCGCGAGCACCACCCGCGCCAGATCATCAGCCGGCAGGGGCAATGGCCACAGGCGATCAGCGCCCCACAGCACGGCACACACCAGCAACACGGCACCTGCCACAGCACTCAGCCGTTTTGCCATCGGACTGCGCGGGCAAGCTAAGATGTGCATCGGGCAACCCTGTGACTGACAGTGAACAGGGAACTGACCTGGCCAGTGAATGGCCAAAGGCTTGGCAACGGCAGACTCGCCGAATCGATCATCAGGAAGCAACTATGCATGTAGAAGGTTTTTTCGAGTGGCTTGGCCAGGCACTGGGGGCGCTGATCCGCTTTGTCGTCGATGGTCTTAGCGGGTTGTTCAACCTGCTGGCCAACGCCGGGGGCAACTTCATCGATGGCCTGGCGCGGACCTTGGGCATGGACACCTCACTGGTCAGCATCATCGCCCTGATCATCGGCCTGATGCTGCTGTATTCGGCCATCCGTGCCTTCATGCGCGCCTCGATCATCCTCGGCATTATCTGGTTGCTGCTGGGGTTGTGGGTGTTGAGCTGGATCATTCACTGATCGCCGGGAACGACTGACTACCCGTAGCCGCTGCCCAAGGCTGCGATCGACTGCATAGCAGTCGCCATTTGCGGTCGCTTCGCGACCGATCGCAGCCTGACGGCAGCAGCTATATCGCGCTAGCGGGCCTTGACCACCAACTCTCCCGCTGTCTCACCCACCGCCTGCACATTTGGTCGGTACATCGACTCCACCTGCGGCGGCGGCACCCGGTAGGTGCCCGGCGTAACGGCTCGCGCCAGGTACAGCAGGTGCGTGGTGCCATAGCCTTCAAGGTTCAGCGCCGCCACGTAGCGGTCATCACGAAACTCCTGATGCACCACGTTGGCGTTCTGCATCGATTCACGCCACTGCTTCACGGCGCTGCTGGCGTTCTCAAGGCTGGCCGCGCTTTGCGCCAGGTTCTGGTTTTCCAGCTCCAGGCCCGCCGGCAACAAGTCGACCACCAGGGCATCCGGCACCCGCGTTGTCGACGTCAATGCCAGATGCACCAGCACCAGGTCACCGCTCTTGAGAGTACGCAGGTCCAGCGCCTGTCCATTCATGCCCAGGAATTCACGGCGGATGGTCATACCGTTGCTGCTGGCCGCCGGCGCTTGACGCGGGTAGCCAGACACGGTCAGTTGCTGGAACAGTGTGTCGCTGCCCTGGTTCTGCACGGTCAGCGGCGAGGCCAGCAGCGGGCCTTCGAGTTTCAATCCCGATTGCGCCGCATCCAGTTCCCGCACTTCACCCGCGCTATCCAGGCGTGCCGTCCATTTACCCTCCGGCTTCCCCAGCAGGCCACGGCCGGCAAGGAACAGCGCGTTGCGCTCCTGGGTCGACAGCCAGCGATTGGCCGCCAGCTCATCCGACAGTTCGAACAACCGCGCATCGAGGGTATTGCTGGCCAGGTTGTTCTCTTCGAGCAAGGCCAGGATCAACGCCTGGTCACGCACCGGGCTGCCATAGTCTCCCAGCCAGTCGTCGCTGCTGCGGCTGACCGCCAGGCCCGCCTGCAAGGCCTGTTCGGCCCGTGGCTTGTCGCCCATCTTGTCCAGGGCGATGGCCAGTTGTACCAGCGGCAAGCCGGAACGGGCATCGCTGCGCCGCTCGAACAGGCTGCGCAGCGCACCCAGCGGCGCCTGTTGCGTGCGCGCCAGCACCAGTGCGGCATAGGCCTGCACGGCAAAGCGGCTGTGCTCGGCATTCTTGCTGTAGCTGACCTCGATCAGGTTGCGCTCCTGCAGGTAGCGCAGCAGACGCTCGCTGGCTTTTTTCAAGGCATCGGCCGGCACGGCATACCCCTGCTCGCGGGCACGCAGCAGGAAGTCCGTGACATAGGCCGTCAGCCAATACTCTTCCTCGTCATCCGAACTCCACAGGCCGAAGCTGCCGTTGTAGCGCTGCATGCCCAGCAAGTGCTCGATGCCCATCTCGATCTTGCGTTTGCGCACCTCGGCCGGCTCGCCGGTGATGCCCAGGCGCTTGAGCGTTGCAGCATCGGCGTAGAGCGAGGGGTACAGGCCGCTGGCGGTCTGCTCCAGGCAGCCATACGGGTAGGCTTGCAGGGCGCGGATCTGCTCGGCAAGGTTCAGCGGCGGACGGCTGGACAACGCCAGCGTGGCTTCAAGACCTTGCGGCTCGAACGCGGCCAGATCGCCCTCGGGCAGGCTCCAGGGCTGATCCTTGAGCGCTACCCGGTACTGCTTGAGCATCGCCGGATAGGCCGGACGCACGCCCAGGGTCCAGTCACGGCTGAAGGCTGCGGCCTGCTCGCCCGGCAGTTGCAGGCCCAGGACCTCGACCTTGACCTTGCCCTGCCCCAGGCCTCCATTGGCCTGCACGGGTACCAGCACTGTGACGCGCTGGCCCTGGGTCAGATCCAGGCTCTGCTCGGCGGCGCCCAACAGGCTCAGTTGGCCTTCGGTGCTTACGCGCACAGTGAGTTTCTGCGCCTGCCCCGAGAGGTTCGACAGGTCCAGCGCCAGGGTGGTGCGGTCGCCACCGGCGAGGAAGCGCGGCGCCGACAGTTCGGCAATCAGCGGGGCGGCAACTACCGTCTTGCCTTCGGCAACGCCATAGCGCTCATCGGTCCAGGCCTGGGCCATCAGACGCAGCTCACCGTTGAAGTCGGGAATGTCGACAGTGGCTTCACCCTCGCCATTTTCGTTGAGTGTCACTGGGGCACTCTGCTGGGCAACGATGGTGACACTGGTATTGGGACGCTTGCCGCCCTTGGCCATGGCCGCATCGCCACCAAATGCCAGGCTGGCCAGACGGCCCTGCCCGGCTTCGATCAACTGGCCATAAATGTCCAATTGGTCGGCACCATAGGCCTTGCGCCCGAACAAGCCGGTGAACGGGTCCGGGGTCGGGTATTCGGTGATATTGAGGATACCCACGTCCACCGCCGCCAGCAGCACATGGACCTCTTTGGGCACGCTGCCGTCGGCATTGCGCGCCTGTACCTTGACGGTCAGCGGCTGCTTGGGTCGCATTTTTTCCGGCGCGGCAAGCGTCACGGCCAGCTTGCGTTCGGCGCGGTCCAGCGGCAGGTGCAGAACGCCCACGGCGCGCTTGGGTGTGGCATTGACCTTGCGCTCGCCCGGGCGAATCACCAGGGCACTCACATACAGGTCATGGCGAGCCCATTTCGGGTCGAGCTTCACGGCAAAGGTCTTGCCCTCGGCCGGCACGTCGATTTCCTGCCACCACAGCGGCCCATCGCTGGACTCGACCATCAGATAGCCCGTGCCGGCCGCAGGTGGGGTCACGGTGATAGTGGCCGTTGCGCCATCGGCATAGGAGGGTTTGTCCAGCGCCAGTTTGACCTGGTCCGGCCGTACCGCCCCCCCGTCTGCGTTGTCCTGGGCGCGGTAGCCGGCCCAGAAGCGGGCGCTGGATACCAGGCCCGTCTGCGGGTCTTCGACCTCGACGCGGTACGGCCCCCACTCGACCTGGAAGTTGAGCCGTGCGGTGCCGCCCGCCTTGACGCTGACGGTCTCTTCGCTCTGGGTGAGGAATTTTTCGTTGAAGTTGTAGCTCCAGCCGTCGCTCTGGGAGTAGTTCCAGTAGTAATCACGGCGCTCGCGAATCAGGCGCACCTTGAGGTTGTCGGCAGCCAGTTTGTTGCCGTCGCGATCGGCGACCAGCACTTCGAATTCCACCGGACCATCGCTGTCGGTTTCTTCTCCATCGAACAACCCGCGCACCCCCGGCAGGCGCTCGGCTGGCCAGATCGGCTGCTCCAGGCGCCGAGTGATCGGACGGCCGCCGGACTCCTGCAAGCTGGCCTGCACGGTCAGTTGCAGCGGCGAGCGGGCCTCGGCCCATTTGCTCTCGATGCTCAGCGTGGTCTTGCCTTCGGCATCCAGGGTGACTTCTTCCAGCTCCAGGTCCTGGCTCAGCTCCTGCTCGGTGATCGAGCCGAACTGATAGCCCGGCAGCGCCGGCACCGCCTCACGCAGCGGACGCAGATAGGCCTGGCCGCTCAAGCGGTTGCCCGAGGCCGGGGCGCCATAGAGGTAGCGGCCATTCACTTCGATTTCAGCGGCCTGCTCCGGTCCAAGGGGCGCATCGCTGCCCTTGAGCTCCAGCGCCAGGCGCTCGGGCAGAAAGTCTTCGACCAGAAACTCATAGATCTGCTTCTTGCCACCGCCCAGGTCGAACAGCAGCTGCCAGCGGCCAGTCGGGGCTTCGCTGGCCAATTGCAGCGGGTATTGATACAGGCCGTTGCTGCCTGGTTCCCAGACAAACTTGCGGCTGATCTGCTCATCCGGTCGGCGCACTTCCACAGTCACCGGCTGTGGCTTGAGCGGACGGCCATCCTGGTCGCGCAGCAAACCATTGAGCAGCACGGTTTCACCCGGACGGTAGAGGTCGCGCGGGCCGAACACAAAGAACTGCAGGGGATTGGCCTGGGGGCCGGTGATGTCGAATTCGGCCAGGTCCAGTGCCGCATTGTTCAGGCGCAACATCGTGGTGTGTACGCCTTGATGGGCCAGCAATACGTCGGCCTTGGGTGGCATCGGCAATTGCGCATGGCCGTCGCTGTCGGTCTGGCCCTGGCCGAGTACCCGGCCTTCGGCATCGAGCAGTTCCAGGGAAACGCCGCTCAGGGCTTTGCCACCTTCCAGGCCTTGGGTGAACACATCCATCCGGTTGTGGTAGCGGTGGGCCGACACGCCGATGTCGCTCAAGGTGAACAGGGTCGCCGGTTGCGAATAGTCATAAGTGCCGGAGGCGCGCATCACTGCCAGGTACACCCCCGGCTCCTGCAGCGGCTTGATGCCGGCGATCGGCAGCAACACGGTTTCGCGGGTGTTGCGAGCGGGGTTGAGGTCAAAACGGCCACTGTAGACCAGCTCGGCCATGTCCAGGGTTTCTTTCGACTGGTAGTAGTACAGGCTGCTGTTGCGGCCCCAGGCGCTGAGAAAGGTGGCGAGCGATTCTGGCTTGATGCGGAAGAACTCGACATCGACCTTGTCGACGTTCAGCGCGATTACCGGCAGGCCTTCGGCCAGGCGGGTCGGCAGCAGCGAGCCACGGCTGGCAAAACCGATGGTGGCCTGCATGTCACGGGTTTCCAGACGGCTCACCGATTCTGCCGCCAAGCGATTGCCGTTGACGGCCTGCAGGCCGGCATCGACCGTCAGCACCAGCTTGCGTTGCGGCTCAAGGTGGCGCAGGCGCAGTTCCATGCCGTTGTCGGAGAGTTCCCAGGCGCCATCGACCTTGCCTTTGACGGTGTCGACCAGGTGCACTCGGTCGGCAAAATTCTGCTCGGCATCCAGCGGCACCGAGAAGGTCAGAGACAATGCACTGGCACCATCGACCTGGACTTCGGAAACATCCACCACGCTCAACTCACGACCGGCATAACGCTGGGCCAGGGTCTCGGCACTTTCGCGCGCAGGCTTGGGCGCCGGGGCGGCCTCCTGGGTCGGCGCGGGCGTTGGCGCGGTGGCGGGCTTGTCTGGGGCAGACGAGTCGCAGGCACTGAGCAAGGCCAGCGCGCAGGCCAGCAACAATCCTTTGTTGAGCATGGAAATCACTCTTTGGCAGCAGATCTGAAGGAAGAACTATATATCACCCACGCCGCATCCGAGCGTGGCAACCCGGCTCAGACCGCAATCCGATGATTTGGTGCCCGTAGCGGCTACAATGTGCGGCTTGCCTGGAGCCGACATGTCCCGATTGCTGAGCGACTGGCGCGACCGCCCGACCCACACCAAGGTCTGGGCCCTGGCCGCGCCAATGATTCTTTCGAATATTTCCGTACCGCTGGTGGCCCTGGTCGACAGCGCCGTCATCGGCCACTTGCCCCATGCCCACCAGCTTGGGGCGGTGGCCGTGGGCGCCAGCCTGTACACCTTCCTGGCCTGGGTGATGGGTTTTCTGCGTATGGGTTCCACCGGCTTCGCCGCCCAGGCGGCCGGGCGCTCCGATGGCGCTGCATTGCGTCAGGTGCTGGTGCAGGGCTTGATCCTGGCGATGCTGTTCGCCTTGCTGCTGGGTTTGTTGGCCGTGCCCTTCAGCCACCTGGCGCTGCAATTGATGCAACCGTCGGCGGCGCTGGAGCAATCCACCCAGGACTTCTTCCAGACCCGCCTGCTGGGCCTGCCGGCAGCGCTTGCCAGCTTCGCCCTGGTGGGCTGGTTCCTCGGTACCCAGAATGCCCGGGCCCCCTTGGCCATCCTGCTGACCACCAACCTGCTCAACATCGCCCTGAACCTGTGGTTCGTGCTGGGCCTGGACTGGGGCGTCCTGGGCTCGGCCCGTGCCTCGGTGATCGCCGAATGGAGCGCTGCCCTGCTGGGCCTGGCCCTCACCCGCCCAGCCCTGCGCGCCTACCCCGGTCACATCGCCTGGGCCCTGCTGACCCGCTGGCAGAGCTGGCGGCCGTTGCTGGCGGTCAACCGCGACATCTTCATTCGCAGCCTGGCCCTGCAAGCGGTGTTCTTCCTGATCACCGTGCAAGGTGCGCGGCTGGGCGAATCCACGGTTGCGGCCAATGCACTGCTGCTCAATGGCCTGCTGCTCACCGCCTATGCCCTCGATGGCCTGGCCCATGCGGTCGAGGCCTTGTGCGGTCACGCCATCGGCGCCGGGGATCGCCAGGCATTGCGTCGCTCATTGACCGTGGCCTGCGGCTGGTCGTTGCTGGCCAGCAGCGGCTTTGCCGTACTGTTCCTGTTTGGCGGACACCTGTTCATCAATATGCAGACCAATATCGCCAGCGTGCGCGAAACGGCGTACCAGTACCTGCCGTACCTGGCGCTGTTGCCATTGGTGGCGGTCTGGAGCTACTTGCTCGATGGTTTGTTCATTGGCGCGACACGGGCGCGGGAAATGCGCAACGGCATGCTGATCAGCGTGACCACCGCCTTGCCATTCGCCTGGCTGGCCACGGGGTTGGGCAACCATGGGCTGTGGATGGCATTCTTGCTGTTCATGGCGCTGAGGGCAGTGACACTGGCGCTGATGGGGTGGCGGCTGCAGCGGATCGATGGGTGGTTTGTGAAGCGCTGAAAAGCATCGCGGGGCAAGCCCGCTTCCACCGAATCTATCCATCCTCGGTGGAAGCGGGCTTGCCCCGCGATGGCCAGTGGCATCACCACAAAAATGGAGATGCCCACCAGCCCCGATCACATCAGCTCGACAGGTAGGACGAGCGGGTCAGCCCAAGGCGCAACGCATCCAGGAACTGAGTCTTCTCACGCGCAGTGATCTTGGCGCTGGCGCACTTGTCGCGGTAGTGCGTCATCAACTCCTCCGGCGACAGGTGCACGTAGCGCAGCATGTCCTCGATGGTATCGTGGGTCTCGATGCCTGCGTGGTAAACACTGCCGTTGGGGTTCTGGTAGATGTTCACCGAGTCGGTATCACCGAACAGGTTGTGCATGTCGCCCAGGATCTCCTGGTAGGCACCCACCAGGAAGATCCCCAGCAGGTAGTCCTCACCCTCATTGATCCCGTGGACCGGCAGGCTGGTCTCGATGCTCTGCTCGTCGACGTACTGGTTGATCTTGCCGTCGGAGTCACAGGTCAGGTCTTGCAGCACTGCGCGGCGCATCGGCTCTTCGTCCAGGCGGTGCAGCGGCAGGATCGGCAGCACCTGGCCGATGGCCCAGGTATCCGGCAGGCTCTGGAACACCGAGAAGTTGCAGATGTACTTGTCGGCCAGTTTGTCGTTGAGCTCATCCAGCACCTGGCGGTGCGAACGCTGGCGGGCCTTGAGCGAGTTGTGCAGGCGGCGGCAGACCGCGAAGTAGCACTGCTCGGCCAGGGCTTTTTCGGCCAGGGTGATCTTGCCGTCGGCATACTGGGCTGCCACGTCGCTCATGTAGTGGGTGGCGCGCCAGTAAGTCTCGGTGACCATCTCGATGTCGGTCGGGCCCAGCAGGTCAGCCAGCCACTGCACAGTTTCCGGCAGGCTTTCCTTGTTTTCGATCACCGGCACTTCGTCGTTGTGCTTCTCGACGTCGGTCACCTGCACCACCAGCATGGCGTGGTGGGCGGTCAGCGAGCGGCCGCTTTCCGAGAAGATGTGCGGATGCGGCAGGCCCTGGGCATCGCAGAACTCCTTGAGCATGCCGACCACGACACCGGCGTAGTCGTCCATGTCGTAGTTGATGGAGCTGGCGTTGCGCGAATGGGTACCGTCGTAGTCGACACCCAGGCCGCCACCGACGTCGATGTGATCGACCGGCAAGTTCAAGGCACGCAGCTCACCGTAGTAACGGATCGCTTCCTTGAAGCCGTGCTGGTAGTCGGCAAGGTTGGCGATCTGCGAGCCCATGTGGAAGTGCAGCAGGCGAATGCCCTGGTCCAGGCCGGCATCACGGAAGCGCTGCACGACCGAGATGAGCTGCGCAGCCGACAGGCCGAACTTGGACTTCTCGCCACCCGTGTCGGCCCACTTGCTCGACGCCAGCGACGACAGGCGCACGCGCAGGCCGACCTGCGGCTTGACCTTCAGCTCGGCCGCTTCTTCGATCACCAGCGCCACTTCCGACTCTTTCTCAATGACGATGAATACGTTGTGACCCAGCTTCTGGCCCATCAGCGCCAGGCGAATGAACTCACGGTCCTTGTAACCGTTGCAGACGATGGTGCCGCCCTTGGGTGCCAGGGCCAGTACGGCCAGCAGCTCGGGCTTGGAGCCGGCCTCAAGGCCGATAGACACGTTCTGGGTGGCGATGATGTTTTCCACCACCGCTTCTTGCTGGTTGACCTTGATCGGGTACAGCGCGGTGTACTGGCTCTGATACTCCAGGCGCGCGATGTTGGCATCGAAGGCGCCGGTCAGCTGGCGCACGCGGTCTTGCAGGATGTCGGGGAAACGCACCAGCAACGGCAGCGACAGGCCGCTCTTGCGCAGCTCGTCGACCTGTTCGTACAGATCAATCGGCGCGCTGCCAGGCCCATTAGGGCGAACTTCGACGCGGCCGGCCTCGTTGATTGCGAAGTAACCGGCCCCCCAATGGCGAATCCCGTAAACACTGCGGCTGTCCGCAACTGTCCATTGGCTGCCATCGTCTTTGCGTGTGCGTCGTACGGACATTGAAGTCCCCTATATAAAAAGTCGAATAACACCGGCCAGCAATCGGCGGGCGCAGTGTAAAACCTGGAAATGACGATTTTCCGTGTTCAGGGATAGACCCTTCCTACGGGAACGAGTTTAGAAAGCGAATTGCAAAAAATCGCGATGCGGTCTCTAGCCGCCGGACTTTTTCGCTTTGAAGCCTTGCTTGATCAGCTCTGCCAACAATAGCTCGACGTGATCGCCCTGGATTTCGATGACCCCGTCTTTCAACGCGCCGCCGGTTCCGCAGCGACGCTTGAGCGTGCTGGCCAGATCCTTGAGCTGTTCCAGGGGCAGCGGTACACCGCTGATGGTCGTCACCGTCTTGCCGCCACGGCCTTTGCTTTCGCGGCGCACGCGAGCAATGCCATCGCCTTCGGGGATGAGCGTCTGTTTGCAGATGCAGGCATCTATGGGTTTGCTGCAGTCCGGACAATGCCGACCTGCATCAGTGGAGAACACCAGGCCACCGAGGGCGGCGAATGATGCGGCTTTCTTGGCCACTTTTGATCCTCGTAAGGTGAGGACAAAAACTGGTCGACGCCCCGGGCAGGGTACCGACCGCGAAGCCCCACTCTGGCAGGGGCAGCGCAACTGCCACACCAGGGTGCGGCAGCCTTAAAAGGCCGCGCAGTGTAACGATAAATGCCGCGATTGCTAAGTACAAAACTGCGCCATTTTGCACAGGTTTAGCGACGTCAGGCTTGACGGTCGATGTAGCGCTGCAGGGCAGCCAGCGAATCGGGGCAATACGGCTGCTGCCGGCTGTCGGCCAGGGCCTGTTCGAGCGGCAGGAAGCGCGCTTCGCTGACCTCCTCTGGCTGCAGGCGCAAAGGGCCGTCCCAGACGGCCGAGAACACCGCGCACCAGAGTCGGTTGCCAGGCTGGTCGAAGAAGAACCGCTCATGGAAGGTCAGTTCGACCCCGGCCACGCCCAGCTCCTCCTCCAGCTCCCGGGCAGCCGACTCGGCAAAGCTCTCGTCGGCCTGCACCATGCCGCCGGCGGCTACGTCCCAATAACCCGGATAGATCGCCTTGCTTTCCGTGCGCCGGTGTACGCACAGCTCACCGACCGGATTGAATAACAGGATGTAGGTCCCGCGACCGATAAGGCCCTTCTCGCGCAACTCGACCCGGGGCAAGGCCCCCAGCGGCTGGTCGTGTTCGTCTACCCAGGCGATCAGTTCGGCGTCGGAGGCAGCGCGATGCGCCGCCTCTTGCTTGGAGATGGCCATCAATCAGCCCTGGGACAGCAGCTGGCGCAGGTCGATCACTGCAGCGTTGGCGCGAGAAATGTAGTTGGCCATGACCAGCGAGTGGTTGGCCCACATGCCAAAGCCGCTGCCATTGAGCACCATAGGGCTCCACAGCGGCTCCTGGGACGCTTCCAGTTCACGAATGATCTGGCGCACGCTGACAGTGGCGTTCTTCTTGGCCAGCACGTCGGCGAAGTCCACTTCAATGGCACGCAGCAGGTGCGACAGGGCCCAGGCCTGGCCGCGGGCTTCATAGAAGACGTTGTCGATCTGCAGCCATGGGGTTTCGACCACTTCCTCGTCCAGCTGCGGCGCCTGGCCTGCAACCACGACTTCGGTTTTCAGGGTGCTGTTGAGCTTGACCCGGCCAACGCTGGCCGACAGGCGCTGCGACAGCGAACCCAGACGGGTGGCGACATCGCCCAGCCAGTTGTTGAGGTTGTCGGCCCGGGTATAGAACAGCGCACCCGGCTGGTCTGGTGCGGCCAGGCGGTTCTGGTAGCGGGTCAGGGAGTTGATGCCTTCCTGGAACTCGGACTCGCTCGACGGCAGGATCCAGCTCTTGTTGTCGAAGTTGAAGCGCGGCTCGGCCTTGGCCAGGTCGGCGTCTTCAGTGGACTGCGACTGCGAGCGAGCGAAGTCCTTGCGCATGGCACGGCTCAGGTCGCGCACCTGGACCAGCACGCCGTATTCCCAACTGGGCATGTTGTCCATCCACAGGCCCGGCGGGAAGCGGTCGTTGGAAATGTAGCCGCCCGGCTTGTGCAGCAGGGTGCCGGCAACGGTCTTGAGGGTTTCGACGGTGGTGTAGCCCACTACCATCTGTTTGCCGGTCTGTTCGGCGGCGATCTGCGCGTTCTGCTGGACCGGGAACAGGTCAGGCTCTGCACTCCAGTACCACCCCAGGCCCACGCACACCAGCAGGTAGATGCCGATCAGCGAGCCCAGGGCGCGGCTGAAAAACAACCCGCCGAAATAGCTGCGGGTAGCGGCACCGCGGGGTTCGACCCGCTCGCGCGCCTCGGCTTTGCCTGTACGGTTTTTCCAGTCCAGCATGGCGTTGTCCTTTATGTCACGTCGGTTCAAGGGGTTCGACCGCAACCCCCGGGCTTCGTGCCAGCGCTG
>RCUI01000026.1_pt1 | contig 58360 bp, 55 predicted proteins | sample 2166121 | NCBI WGS metagenome assembly RCUI01 (sample SAMN09932700, study PRJNA488358) | compost metagenome | feature: garden; material: soil; isolation source: compost soil in succinic acid-enriched culture | place: Germany: Experimental Botanical Garden Goettingen | collected 2016-01-27
CCGGCCTGTACCGCGACGACGTCTACCCGGCCTGGAACGTCGCCGGCTTCATCGCCTTCGGGGTGCCCGTGGTGCTGACCCTGCTGTCGTTGCAAAGCCAGGCGTTCAGCTGGTTCTACGACTTTGGCTGGTTCACCGGTTCCGCCCTGGGGGGCTTGATCTACTTCGCCCTGGGCACGCTCAAGGCGGCGCGCACGGCCAGTTTCAAACCCACTGTGTAACGCCCATGGCCCCCAGAGGCCAGGCACCTGATGGAGGTAACCCATGCAAAGCACACAGGACGTCCTGCAATCGAGCTTGCGTCATATCAACGGTGAGCGGCTCTGGCAGTCGCTGATGGACCTGGCCCAATTGGGCGCCACGGTCAAGGGCGGCGTGTGCCGCCTGGCGCTGACCGACCTGGACCGCCAGGCCCGCGACCTGTTCGTCAAGTGGACCCAGGAGGCGGGCTGTACCGTGAGCATCGACGGCGTGGGCAATATCTTTGCCCGCCGTCCGGGTCGCAACCCGCAACTGCCGCCGGTGATGACCGGCAGCCACATCGACACCCAGCCCACCGGCGGCAAGTTCGATGGTTGCTTCGGGGTGCTGGCCGGGCTAGAGGTGATGCGCACGCTCAACGACCTGAAGGTTGAAACCGAGGCACCGCTTGAAGTGGTGGTCTGGACCAACGAGGAGGGCTCGCGCTTTGCGCCGTGCATGATGGGGTCCGGGGTGTTTGCCGATAAATTCACCCTGGCCGATACCCTGGCCAAGACCGATGCCGAGGGAATCACGGTCGGTGAAGCGCTCAACGCCATCGGCTATGCCGGGCCGCGCGCGGTCAGTGGCCATCCGGTGGGGGCGTATTTCGAGGCGCATATCGAACAGGGGCCGATCCTTGAGGACCAGCGCAAGACCATCGGCGTGGTACTGGGAGCGCTTGGGCAGAAGTGGTTCGACCTGACCCTGCGCGGTGTCGAGGCCCATGCCGGGCCGACCCCGATGCACCTGCGCAAGGACGCCTTGGTGGGTGCCAGCGCAGTGGTGGCGGCGGTCAACCGCGTGGCCCTGGAACACCAGCCCCATGCCTGTGGCACGGTGGGTTGCCTGCAGGCGTATCCAGGGTCGCGCAACGTGATTCCGGGCGAGGTGCGCATGACCCTGGACTTCCGCCACCTGGAGCCCGCGCGGCTGGACTCGATGATTGCCCAGGTCAAGGATGTCATTGCCAGTACCTGCGAACAGCATGGTTTGAGCCACACCCTGACACCGACGGCCGACTTTCCGCCGCTGTATTTCGAGCACGGCTGTGTGGAGGCGGTACGCAGTGCGGCGCAGGGGTTGGGGCTGTCGCACATGGATATAGTCAGCGGAGCGGGACATGACGCGATCTTCCTGGCCGAGCTGGGGCCGGCGGGGATGATTTTCGTGCCGTGCGAGGGCGGGATCAGCCATAACGAAATCGAGAATGCCGCACCCGAGGACCTGGCCGATGGATGCGCGGTGTTGTTGCGCGCGATGCTGGCGGCGGCCCAGGCGGTGGCGCGGGGGAGGGAGGCGGCGTAGCGGTTTTTCGCGGGCAAGCGCGCTCCTGCAGGAGCGGCCTTGCCCCGCGAACAATCACCAATCAAATGTTGTCAGGTTGCGGCTAGGCACTTACGCCTACCGGTGGCTTGCCCTGCGATGGTGATCTCAAAGACTGTCCCGAACCATCTGCAAGAACGTCGCCACAAGGCGCCGTGAACTCTGTTCGCGCAAGCACACCAATGTCTCGGTCATCCGCCGCTGACAATCCACGATCGGCAACGCGCACACCCGCGCATCGGCACCGAATTCGGCCGCCGACACCACCCCCACGCCAATCCCCACCACTACCGCCTCGCGCGCTGCCTCCCGGCCTTCGACCTGGATCGCCGGGCGGATACGCAGGCCGGCCCGTTGCATTTCTTCTTCCAGGGTCTGGCGGGTCACCGAGCCCGGCTCGCGCAGGACGATCGGCGTGTCATCAAGGTCAGCCAGGCTGATAGAGCCACGGCTGGCCCAGGGGTGGTTATGGGACACGAACGCCACCATCGGGTCGCTGCGCATCGGCACGCACAGCAGGCGCTCGTCATCCACATCGCGGCCCAGCAGGGCAAGGTCGGCCTGGTAGTTGAACAGCCGCAGCAGCGACTCGTCGGTGTTGCCGGTTTCGATCTTGACGTGAATGCCGGGGTACTGCTGGCAGAACTGGGCAATTTGCGGCAGCACGTGTACCGGCGCATCCACCGCCAGCACCAGGGTGCCGGTCTGCAACGCGCGTGAATCCTGGAGCAGTTCGTGGGCTTCGGCCTCACACACGAACAGGCGCTGGGTGATGGCCAGCAGGCGCTCGCCCAGGTCGGTCAACTGCACCGAGCGCTTATTGCGGTGAAACAGCAAAACGCCGAAGCGCTCCTCCAGTTTCCGCACCTGATCGGAGATCGCCGGCTGGGTCAGGAACAACCGTTCGGCGGCGCGGGTGAAGCTGCCGTGCAGGGCAACCGCGTGGAAAGCCTTCAACTGAGCATGGGACACCGACATCGCAGCACCTGTTACAAGCTGAGCTTATTTGTGAAATACGATAAATCGATTTTATTTATCAGTCAGTAATTGTTTCTATCTCTTTCAGCCCGGTGCGTCTCTTGCAGTGACCAGCGGGTCATGGGCCTGGCTGACAACGTATAACAATACCCGCATGCTCCAGGTTCCATCTGACCAGGTGTCGACCCTGACCGGTCGTCACGCAGTGCGCAACACAAGAAAAACACAGGCGTTTTTAAAAATTCTGCCGGCACACTCAAGCTCCGAGGTCAGAGTCACCATGAACAAATACAGTGCAGATATAAAGCGTTGGCGCGTGCAGATCTTTGCTATCACCTGGATTGCCTACGCCGCGTTCTACTTCACCCGCAAAGCTTTCTCGGTGGCCAAGCTCGGCATCGGCGAAGACCCAAGCTTTACCCTCGACAAAATGGCCATGGCCAACCTCGACGCCATCTATCTGGCGGCCTATGCGGTTGGGCAGTTCACCTGGGGCATGCTTGCCGACCGCTTCGGTCCACGGGTGGTGGTGCTGGGCGGTTTGATCATCTCGGCGGCCGCGGCCCTGGTCATGGGCAGCTACGCCACCTTTCCGATCTTCGCGACCTGCATGCTGGTCCAGGGCCTGGCGCAGTCCACGGGCTGGGCGGGGCTGTGCAAGAACATCGGCAGCTTCTTCCCCTCGTCGCAACGCGGACGGGTACTGGGGCTATGGAGTTCATGCTATGCCTTCGGCGGCCTGGTGGCTTCACCGTTTGCCGGGTGGTGGGCGTACACCCTGATCGGCACCTGGCATGCGGCGTTTTTCTCCAGTGCCGCGGTGGTGGCGGTGGTGGCGGTGCTGTTCTTTTTCCTCCAGCGCAACAAGCCTGAAGACGTCGGCCTGCCGGCGGTAGAGCCAGAGCCTGAAAGCATGGTGCCCGGCACTACGATCTGCAGCGTGTGGGCGCCACTGCGCGAGATCCTGCGCAACCGCACGGTGCTGACCCTGGGCCTTGCGTATTTCATGCTCAAGCCAGCGCGCTACGCCATCTTGTTGTGGGGCCCGGTCATCGTCTTCGAACAGATGCCCTCGGTGGGCAAGGTCGGTGCGGCGATTATCCCTACCGCTTTTGAACTGGCCGGTCTGTTGGGCCCGATCATGATCGGCCTGGCCTCCGACAAGCTCTTCGGCGCCCGGCGCATGCCGGCCTGCGTCATCAGCCTGCTGGTACTCACCGTGGTGTTGGCGCTGTTCATGGGGGCGATGCAAAGCGGCAGCGTGCTGTTGGTGGTGGCCTTGCTGTTCGTCATGGGCCTGACCCTGTACGGGCCAGACTCGATGATCAGCGGCGCCGCTGCCATCGACTTCGGCACGGCCAAGGCTGGCGCCACGGCGGCAGGCTTCGTCAACGGCTGCGGTTCGGTGGGGGCGATCCTCGGTGGCCTGCTGCCGGGCTACTTTGACGGCGTCACGGTGTTCATCGTGTTTGCCGCCTGTGCCCTGTTCTCGGCGCTGGTACTGGTGCCGCACTGGAACAGCCGGCCGGCCTCGGCCGAGCATACCCCGGCGGTCGCGCCCAACACCGCCATGGCAATCAAACCCCTGCGTACCTGAGACTTTCGAGGAAACCGACCATGAGACCCTTCTGGCTGCAACAGGCGCTGGATCAGGAAGATGCGCCCGCGTGCCCACCCCTGGCCGCCGACACCCGTGCCGATGTGTGCATCGTCGGCGGTGGCTACACAGGGCTGTGGACCGCGCTGATGCTCAAGGAACAGAACCCGGCCCTGGACGTCGTGCTGATCGAAGCCGACATCTGCGGCGCCGGGGCCAGTGGGCGCAACGGCGGTTGTGCGTTGTCGTGGTCGGCCAAGTACTTCACCCTCGAACGACTGTTTGGCCTGCAGGAGGCGGTACGCCTGGTGCAGGCGTCGGAGCAGAGCATCTATGCCATCGGCGACTTTTGCCGCGCCCATGGCATCGATGCCGATTACCGGCTGGACGGTACCCTCTATACCGCCACCAACCGTGCCCAGATGGGCGCCACCGACGGTGTGATCGCCGCACTTGAGCGCCAGGGCATCAACTCCTTCCAGCGTTTGCCAGTGGAGCAGGTGCAGCGCATGGCGGGCTCGGCCAAGCACCTGGAAGGCTGGTTCTCGCCGGCCGCTGCCACGGTGCAGCCCGGCAAACTGGTGCGCGGCCTGCGCCGGGTTGCCTTGCACAAGGGCGTGCGAATTCATGAAAACACTGCCATGACCGGCCTGCAGGAAGGGCCGCAGGCCGTGGTGGAAACCACCCGCGGCGCCGTTCGTGCGGACCGCGTGGTGCTGGCCCTGAATGCCTGGATGGCGCGAGCCTTCCCGCAGTTCGAGCGCAGTGTGGCGATTGTCTCCAGCGACATGATCATCACCGAGCCCCGGCCGGAGTTGCTGGGGCAGATGGGGCTTACCAGCGGTGTCAGCGTGCTCGATTCTCGGATTTTCGTTCACTACTACCACAACACCAGCGATGGCCGGCTGATGCTCGGCAAGGGCGGCAATACCTTCGCCTACGGCGGACGGATGCTGCCGGTGTTCGACCAGCCTTCACCCTACGAAGGGTTGTTGCGCCGCAGCCTCGCCGAGTTTTTCCCAAGCCTTGCCCAAGTACCGGTGGCAGCCACCTGGAATGGTCCGTCCGACCGCTCCGTCACGGGCTTGCCGTTCTTTGGCACGCTCGGCGCCCAGGGCAATGTGTTCTACGGCTTTGGCTACTCGGGCAGCGGGGTGGGCCCCTGCCACATGGGCGGGCAGATCCTCTCGTCGCTGGTACTGGGCGTGGACAACGCCTGGACTCGCTCACCGCTGGTCAACGGTCCGCTCGGGTATTTTCCGCCCGAACCGATCCGCTACCTGGGGTCGTTGATGGTGCGCAATGCCATTCGTCGCAAGGAGCAGGCCGAAGACCACGGCCATCGGCCGCGCCGCCTGGATGTACGCCTGGCCCGCTTTGCCGCGGCGGCGGGCAAAGCCGACAAGGCCTGAGCAGTTTTTTTGTCGATTGCCACAACGAGGATGTATAAACTGCACCCACTTTGCCGGTCGCTACCTGAACCGGCACCTGAAACAAGAGAGTCGAGATGGGCGCACAGTGGAAAGCCAAGCATAGAGAAGCAGCAGCCAACGCCAAGGGCAAGATCATGGGCAAGCTGTCCAAAGAGATCCAGATCGCTGCCAAATCCGGCGCTGACCCGGACATGAACCCGCGCTTGCGCCTGGCGATCGAGCAGGCCAAAAAGGCCTCGATGACCCGCGAGACCCTGGAACGGGCGATCCGCAAGGGTGCTGGCCTGGATGGCGATGCGGTGCAGTACACCCTGGTGACCTATGAAGGCTTTGCCCCGCATCAGGTGCCGCTGATCGTCGAATGCCTGACCGACAACGTCAACCGAACCGTGGCGCAGATTCGTGTGCTGTTCCGCAAGGGCCAGCTGGGTGCTTCGGGTTCGGTGGCCTGGGACTTCAACCATGTCGGCCTGATCGAGGCTTCCCCGGCCAGCGCTGATGCCGACCCGGAAATGGCGGCGATCGAAGCCGGTGCGCAGGATTTCGAGGAAGGTGAAGAAGAAGGGGCGACCCTGTTCATCACTGACACCACGGACCTGGATGCCGTGCAGAAGGCGCTGCCGGAGTTTGGCTTCACCGTGAGCTCGGCCAAGATCGGCTACACGCCGAAGAACCCGGTCGGCGGTTTGAGCGATGAGCAGATGGCCGAGGTCGAGGCGTTCCTGCATGCCATTGATGACAATGACGATGTGCAGAACGTGTATGTAGGCCTGGCGGGTTGATTCGACCCTGAAGGTTTATCGCGGGGCAAACCCGCTTCTACCCCGGTAGGAGCAGGCTTGCCCCGCGATTTTTTCGGCCGCGACATTTGTGCATGTCTGATGAGACTTAAGTCGCCTGGCACCCAGGCCGTTGATGGCCATAATCGTTATTCGCCCTTTTTAATAACAACAAGCCCAGGGTTCAGTAACGATGACTTATCAGCACAGCCACGCCCATTCCATTGCCGACCCCGCCGCTTTCTGGGCCGAACAGGCCGATCGCCTGGCCTGGTACCGCAAACCGCTCAATACCCTCAGTGAAAACGCCGATGGCACCCACCAGTGGTTCGCCGACGGGCGCCTGAACAGTTGCTACCTGGCGCTGGATCATCAGATCGAGCAAGGCCGCGGCGAGCAGACGGCGCTGATCTATGACTCGCCGGTAACCGGCAGCCAGCAATCGTTCACGTATTCGCAGTTGCGCGACGAAGTCGCGCGCCTGGCTGGGTTGCTGCGCTCGCTCGGCGTGGAGAAGGGTGACGGGGTGATCATCTATATGCCCATGGTGCCCCAGGCAGCCATGGCGATGCTGGCCTGTGCCCGTATCGGCGCCGTGCATTCGGTGGTATTCGGCGGCTTTGCCGCCAATGAGCTGGCGCTGCGTATCGACGATGCCCGGCCCAAGTTGCTGCTCACGGCCTCCTGCGGGCTGGAGTTCGATCGGGTCATCGAATACAAGCCGCTGGTAGATCGCGCACTGCAGCTGGCCAAGCACCAACCGCGTCAGGTGCTGGTGCTGCAACGCCCACAGGTCCAGGCCAACCTGGTCGAAGGCCGCGACCTGGACTGGCAGGCAGCGGTGGCCGGGGCCGGCCCGGTGGCGCCAGTCGAGCTGGCCGCCGCCGACCCGCTGTACATCATGTATACCTCCGGCACCACCGGCAAACCCAAGGGCATCGTGCGCGAGAATGGCGGCAACGCCGTGGCCCTGGGCTTTGCCATGCGCCATATCTATGGCATGCAGGCCGGTGATGTGTGGTGGGGCATCTCCGATGTGGGCTGGGTGGTCGGCCATTCACTGATCGTCTACGGGCCGTTGATGAATGGCTGCACCACAGTGTTCTACGAGGGCAAGCCAATTCGCACCCCGGATGCCGGTGCCTACTGGCGGGTAGTGGAGCAGTACCGGGTCAATGGGCTGTTCTGCGCGCCAACGGCCATGCGCGCGATCCGCAAGGAAGACCCTGAAGGCGAACTGCTGCGCCGCTATGACTTGAGCTCCCTGCGTCAGTTGTTCCTGGCCGGCGAGAAGCTCGACTCCAGTACCCACCAATGGCTGGAGAACACCAGCGGCAAGACTGTGCATGACCACTGGTGGCAGACCGAAACCGGCTGGCCGGTGACTGCGCCCTGTGTCGGGCTGGACGGTTGCGCGGCGCGACCCGGTTCGAGCAACCGCGCAGTGCCGGGGTATCACGTGCGCGTGCTGGACGACGAAGGCCAACTGCTCGGCGCCAACCAGCAGGGCTCCATTGTGATTGCCCTGCCATTGCCGCCAGGCTGCAGCCAAACCCTGTGGGGCGATCACCAGCGTTACCTGGACGCCTACCTCACCACGTATCCGGGCTATTACCACACCGGCGATGGCGGTTATCTGGATGAAGACGGCTTCGTCTACATCATGGGGCGCACCGACGATGTCATCAACGTTTCGGGTCATCGCCTGTCCACCGGCGAAATGGAAGACCTGGTTGCCCGTCACCCAGCCGTGGCCGAGTGCGCGGTGATTGGCGTGCACGACGAGATCAAGGGCCAGGTGCCGTTGGCACTGGTGGTGCTCAAGGATGGTCAGGGCATCAGCGAAGCGGCGTTGCAGAGCGAGCTGGTGGCCAGTGTGCGCGAGCAGATCGGCGCTCTGGCGTGTTTCAACCGGGTGCGGGTGGTCAAGCGCCTGCCCAAGACCCGCTCCGGCAAGATCCTGCGGGCGGTGTTGCGCAAGATCGCCGACCAGCAGCCCTATACGCCGCCCTCGACCCTGGATGATCCCGCGGTACTGGGGGAAATCGAAGCGGTCATGGCCAGTCTCGCCCGGGCCGGCTGAACTGCTCGGCCTGCCCGGTAATCAGGTCGGGCAGGCCGAGGCCTGTAGCTGGCGGAGCTGCCCCAGGCGGCTGCGAGTGCGTGCAAGGTCGGCCGCTGTGCCGCCCAGGCTTTGTACTAGTGGCTCGGCGCCGACTAGCACCAGGTGTTTGTCCTGGTCGTAAAGCACATCCACCAGGTTGATGAAGCGTTGCTGCGCTGCAATCGAGCAGTCTTCCAGGCGTGGCAGGCCGTCGATAATCCAGTGATCGAAGCGCTTGGCCAATTCCAGGTAGTCGATCACCGCCGTGGGTTGTTCGCAGAGTTCGGCAAAATCAAAGCCGACCGTGCCTTGCTGGCTTAGCCTGGCGGTCAATTCACGCTTGCCCACGGGAATATCGATGGGTGCCTCAGTGAAGGGCGGCAAGCCGATTGCCTGGCGCTGGGCAAGGCTGCCAGGCCACAGGTAGTGCCCTTGGGTGAAGCGCTGCTGGCTGGCGTGGGTGGGGAGGCTGCGATAGTCCTGTTCGCCACCGACCTCCAGTACGTGCATGTGGCTGTTGATCAGGCGGATCACCGGCTTGAATCGCTGGTGGTAGAGCGGGTTGGGCAGCAGGCCTTCAGGTGCGTAGTTGGAGGTCACCAAGAGGAAGATGCGCCGCGCGAACAATGCCTGGAACAGGCGGGTGATCAGCATCGCATCACCGATATCGTGGACGTGGAACTCATCGAAGCACAGGACCTGGCACCCATCGAGCAACTGATCGAGGGTGCAGCCCAGGGCGTCGTCCTGATGACGATGGTCGAACATGCCCTGGTGCAGGCGGGCGAAAAAGTCGTGAAAGTGCAGTCGGCGTTTGTGCGTGTGGGGCAGGGCCTGGAAGAAGCCGTCCAGCAGCCAGCTTTTACCGCGACCGACCGCCCCATGCAGATACAGGCTGCGGGCCTGTCCGTTATCGATCAGGGCCGCCTGGGCCGCGAAGTGTTCAATCACCTGCAACTGTCCGTGACTCAGGGTGTATCCCTGTGCCGAAGCCTTTTGGCGAAAATGCTGACGAACGGTCCCGGCAACCCCGGCGGCGTCGTGTGACGAGGTAAGCCTGCGGTTGCGAAACGGGCGCAGCGAACGTATCCAGGAAGGCAGCAACGTCAACAATCAGGGCTCCTTGAGGGGCTGCGGACTCAAGCATCGGCTTGAGCGAGCGGGGCTAATTTAACCAATCGTACCGGCAACGGCCAGCGCTGTCTGGCCGTGAATGTCCGTCCGGACAAGGTGTACAGGACTTGTACATTCTTCTGCACGCTGGCAGGTTTTTCGTCCACTGCTACCCTGAACTTCAGATTTATCCCGCGTCGAAGGAAGACAAGGTGAAGGGACACTTTCTGGCCGCGTCGCTCGTGCTGGTCGTTGCTGACCGCGCCGCCGCCGCCGATTTCATGGTTGAAGTCAAAGTGGATGTGCAGCGTGGCTGTGTATTGATCCATCAGCCCCGCGATGCCGGCGCCCAGGCCTTGGGCGTGCTGGACTTTGGCGCCGCGGCGCGCCTGGATGACCCCGAGGGGCCGCTGAGTAGCCAGATGCTCGCCCAGCGCCCACCCCGCCTTGAATGCAACCCCGACACCGCTTACCAGGTGAAGGTCGATGGCGGTCAGCACGGTGGCGTGGGTGAAGTCCGCTACCTGGCCAGCGATCAACCTTCGGCGCGGCCGATTCCCTACCGTTTGTTTCAGGATCCGGCCTGGCGAATGCCCTTGCCGGTCAATGTTGCCCAGCATGCCCGAGTACCGGATTCAGGCTCGGTGGACTTGCCGCTGTACGCGCGTATCGACCGCTTGGCCCAGGTACCGCACGTGGGCGGTTACTCGGACCTGCTCAAAGTCACCGTGACCTGGTAAGGCCAGGAACGGCGCCTGCTAAAGGAACTGGCAGTATGAAACGACTCCTGCTGTTGAGTGCTGCGCCATTGCTGTTGGTCAGCCCTGATGCCTTCGCCGCGATGAGCGGGCATATCCAGGCCCGGCTGGTGATCAGCAGCGCCTGTCAGATCAGCGGCGATCCAGGTGCCGGGGTGGTCGAGTCGCCCGGTGCCGGGGTTCTGGACTTTGGCAGCCAGGGGCCCAGTTGGACCACGCCGCTGCGCTCGCACCTGGACGAATCGGCGGGTGATGGCACCCTGCAGGTACGTTGCAACCCCGCCGTGCGCGCCTTCACCGTGAGTATCAATGGCGGCGCCAATGGCGATGGCGCTACCCGGCGCCTGAGCAATGGCCGGGTGCTGATTCCCTACGAGCTGTCTGCCGACCCTACCGGGCGGGCCCGCTACGACATTGGCCAGACGCTGAACTTTTCGGTCAGCAGTGGCGCGCAGGTACCGATTCCGATCTACGGCGCGCTGGTTGCCCATCCCAAGGCGCTGCCGGCCGGCATTTACCGCGACACCCTGATGGTGACCCTGGACTGGTAATACGCAAGGAGTGACTCATGCATCCGTATATTTCCCGCTTTATCTTCGCCGGCGTCGGCCTGGCGCTGTGCAGCCAGGCCCAGGCGGCCACCGTGACCGGCAACATCAACGCCACCCTGACGCTGATCGCCAGTTGCCAGGTCAATGGCGGTAGCGGCGCCACCGGACAGGACTTCGGCACCCTGGATTTCGGCAGCCAGGAAGCCTTGTTCACTACCGCGAATGCGCAGGTGCTGGGCGGTGCCGGTGGCGCGATGAGCATCTTGTGCTCCAGCGGCACCATACCGGCGATAAAGGTGAGCACCGGGACCAATGACAACCAGTCCGACGGCGGCAGCCGGGCCCTGGCCGACGGCAATGGCAACTACGTGCCTTATGACTTCTATACCGACGCAGGTCATACCCAGTTGTTGGCTATCGATGGGGTGATTACCCTGCCGACCAGCACCGGCGTGGCGCAGACGGTGAACCTTTACGGCCAGGCCGTTGGCAAACCGGGCCTGCCGGCCGGTGTGTACACCGACACGGTGGCGGTCGAGCTGAGCTTCTGAACCGTGCGCCGGGCGTTGCCCAGGTTGCTGGCACTGCTGCTGTGCAGCGTAACTTCGCCGCTGGATGCGGCGCTCACCAGCACCTTTCAGGTCAGTGCCACGGTGGTCGCCGGTTGCCTGGTGGAGGGGGGCGCAAGCAACTACGGCAGCCTGGATTTCGGCAGTTACTCGGCGCTGTCCACCAGCAGCGTGACCACTGCGCTCGGCGGTACCACGGTGACCTTGCAGTGCACGCCCGGGGTCAATTTGAGCATGAGTGTCGATGCCGGCCAGAACAGCGCCAGCGGTACCCGCAACCTCAAGCGCAGCAGCGGTTCTTCGCTGGTGGCCTATCAACTGTTTCGCGATGCCGGTTTCAGTCAAAGCCTGGGCATCAATCAGGGTGTACCGGTGAGCTACAGCAATCCGGCAATCATCAAGCTGCCGGTGTACGCCCGGGCCCAACTGACTGGCAACCTGCCCGCCGGCAATTACACCGATGTGGTGCAGGTGGTACTGACCTTTTAACGCCCGGAAAGTGGACGCTACAACAACAAGGAGCAAGGCATGGGGGCTAGCGCTGACGGTATGCGCAAACGAATCAACGGATTGGCCTGTGCGCTGGCATTGTTCAGCAGTGTGCCGCTGCAGGCGGCTACTTCGGTGTTGATCTGGCCGATCGACCCGGTGCTTGAGGCGGGCCAGAAGGCAGGCGCCTTGTGGCTTGAGAACCGCGGCAACGAGCCGGCCAACCTGCAGGTACGGGTGTTCGCCTGGCGCCAGGGCGAGTTCGACGATCAGTACCAGGCCCAACGCGAAATCATCGGCAGCCCGCCCGTGGCCAACATTGCGCCGGGGCAAAAGCAACTGATCCGCCTGACCCGCACCGGTACCTCACCGGTAGGCCAGGAGCAGGCCTACCGCATCATCATCGATGAAATTCCCTCCGCGTTGCCGCCTGCGGCCAGCGCCGACAAACCCCAAGCGGCAATCCGCTTCCAGATGCGCTATTCGGTGCCCCTGTTCGTCTATGGCGAAGGCTTGTGGGGCAAGGCCGATGCCAGTGGCCAGCGCGGCGCCGCCGGGGTCGGCAAGCCGGCGCTGAGCTGGCGACAGGTATCGGTGCAGGGCAAGCCCTATGTGGAAATCCGCAACACGGGACCGGTGCATGCGCGCCTGACCGACGTGGTGCTGCAGCAGGGCGGTCAGAGCCGGCCGCTGGTGGATGGCCTGCTGGGCTACGTGCTGCCCGGCGCAAGTATGCGCTGGCCGGCACCGCAGCCGATGACGGCAGCCACTGTACTCAAGGGCCGGGTCAACGGACAGGAACCGGCGCAAGCCCTGAATCAGGGCCAATGAACACCAGCAAGTAGCACCGCAACAGGGGCCAGGGAGGACCCGGCAATGGTTGGATATTGTGTGTGAGTGTTCTTCTGGCCGCGACACGCCGCCTGGCACTGAGGGCTTGCGGCTTGACCGTGCTGGGCTGTGCGCCGCTGTTCGGCGGCGAGCTGCCGCCGCCCCCGGCCAGCCTGGAAGCGGTCGCCGACGCGCCGCTGTTCCTGGAACTGGTGGTCAACCAGATGAGCAGCCCTGAGCTGGTGCCGGTGCAGCAACGCGCCGGGCGCCTGTACATGGCCACCGTCGACTTGCGGGCTGCAGGCATCGATCTGCCCGGCGAGCACGGCACTGAAGTTGCACTGGACAGTATCCCGGGCCTGCACAGCGACTACGACAGCCAGGGCCAGCGGCTGGTGGTGCAGGTGCCGGCGGCCTGGCTGCCGACCCAGCGCATCGGCAACCGCCAACTGTCACCGGCAAGCGAAGCGCGAAGCAGCTTCGGCGCGTTGTTCAACTATGACCTGTACCTGAACGACACCGATGATGGCGGCCGCTACCTGGCCGCCTGGAATGAACTGCGCCTGTTCGACAGCTGGGGTACGCTGTCGACCACCGGGCAATGGCGCCAGGCCTTGGGCGGCAACGAATTCGACGACAGCCAGGAAGGCTTTCGCCGCTACGACACCACCTGGCGCTACACCGATGAAGTGCGTCTGCTGACGCTGGAAGTCGGTGACGTGCTCAGTGGCGCCTTGCCCTGGACCAGTTCGGTGCGGCTGGGCGGCCTGCAGCTTTCACGCGATTTTGGCGTGCGCCCGGACCTGGTCACCTATCCGCTGCCAGCCTTCGCTGGTGAAGCAGCAGTGCCTTCATCGGTGGACCTGTTCATCAACGGCTACAAGAGCGCCAGCGCCGACCTGCAGCCGGGGCCCTATACCCTGACCAACGTGCCGTTCATCAACGGTGCAGGGGAGGCGGTGGTGGTGACTACCGATGCCCTCGGCCGGCAGGTGTCGACCACCTTGCCGTTCTATGTCACCAGCACATTGCTGCAAAAAGGCCTGGCGGATTTCTCGGTGGCCGCCGGCAACCTGCGTCGTGACTACGCGATCCGTGATTTTGCCTATGGCCCGGGTGTGGCTGCCGCCAGCCTGCGCTATGGGCTCAGCGACGTCATTACCCTGGAAAGCCATGCCGAGGCGGCCGAGTCCCTGGCCCTGGGCGGGCTGGGTGCGAACGTGCAGGTGGGCAACTGGGGGGTGGTCAACGGCGCAGTGAGCCAGAGCAGCCTTGACAGCCGCAGCGGTCAGCAAGTGAGCCTGGGGTATCAGTTCAACAGCCGGCGCCTGGGTTTCAACTACCAGCGGCTGCAACGCCACGGCGATTACGCCGACTTGTCGCTGGTCGACAGCCCCTACGCGCGCCTGAGCCAGCGCAGCGAGCAAGCCACGCTGAGCCTGAACCTGGACCAGTACGGCAGCCTGGGGGCCGGTTATTTCGACGTGCGCGCCGGCGACAACAGTCGCACCCGGTTGCTCAACCTGAGTTGGAGCAAGTCGCTGTGGGCCAACAGCAGCCTGTATCTGTCGGCCAACCGCGAGATCGGCGATAGCCAGTGGGCGGTGCAGGCGCAATGGGTGATCCCGTTCGACCTGCGCGGTACCCTGAGCATGAGTGTGGAGCGCAACCAGGCCGGGGAAAACCTTCAGCGGGTCAACTACAGTCGTGCGGTGCCGAGCCAGGGCGGCGTGGGTTACAACCTCGGTTACGCCGATGGCGACCGCGAGGCCTACCGACAGGCCGACCTGACCTGGCGCCTGCAGTCGGTGCAACTGCAGGCCGGAGTATATGGTAGCGGCGGCAACATGACCCGGTGGGCCGATGCCAGTGGCTCGCTGGTGTGGATGGATGCCGGGGTGTTCGCCGCCAACCGCATCGACGATGCCTTTGTGGTCGTCAGCACCGACGGCTTTGCCGATGTGCCGGTGAACTACGAAAACCAACGGGTGGGTCGTACCGACAAGAACGGTCACTTGCTGGTGCCCTGGAGCAGCGGCTACTACCGGGGCAAGTATGAAATCGACCCGATGGAGCTGCCCAGCACCGTGCAGGTGCAGCAGGTCGAACAGAAAGTGGCAGTGCGTCGTGGTACAGGCTATTTGCTGGAATTCCCGATGCACAATGTGGTGGCGGCCAGTCTCCAGTTGGTGGATGCCAGCCACAACGACCTGCCGTTGGGAAGCCAGGTGCGGCACGAGCAGAGTGGCGCACATGCGGTGGTGGGCTGGGACGGGCTGGTCTACCTGGAAGGGCTGTCACCCGACAACAGTCTTGAGGTAGCGCTGGCCAGCGGTGGTCGTTGTCGGGTGCAGTTCAAGATGGACGGCAATCAGCAGCAGGTGCCGCTGATCGGGCCGCTGGTATGCCGATGAAACGCCTGCTGGCGGCCCTGGCCCTGTTGACCAGTGCCCAGGCATATGGATTGTGCGCAGTGGTGGCGACGGCACCGGCAAGCTTCGGCTCGGTCAGTTCCTCCCTGGTGCTCAGTGCAGTGCAGTCCGCTTCGACCACCAATGCCGGCCTGCAATGCACCGGTTCGCTGCTGACACTGCTGCGCAACAATGACCACTTCTACGCCACGTTCAGCCCGGTCGGCAACACCACCGGGCTCGTCGGGCCGAGCGGCGATGTCATCCCGTACACCTTGTACGCCAACAACAGCATCAGCTTCCCCATCACCCGCAATCTGGCCTATGACTTCGCCCGCAACGGCATCATCGATGCCTTGGGGCTGCTGGGCGGGACCACGCCGCGGTCGGTGCCGATCTACCTGAAGACGCAGCTCGGAGCCAACGTTGCGGCCGGCCTTTATCAAGAAACCCTGTCGGTGTACTGGGATATCGACTACTGCTGGGGCATTGGTGTGGGAAACCTCTGCCTGGGGCGGCAGAAACTCGAAGGCACGATGAACCTCACTATCAGCCTGACAGTGACCAACGACTGCCAGATCACCACACCGAACATCAGCTTTGGCAGCGCCCCGGTGGTGGCGGGCTTTGGCACCGTCAACGGTAACGTAAACATTTCCTGTACCAAGGGCAGCAGCTACACCGTGGGATTGGATGATGGCCAGAACGTCGCGGTGGGCCGACGGCGGATGAAGTCGGCGGCCAACAACTACCTGGCCTACGACATCTTCAAAAGTGCCGGCAATGTGCGGTGGGGCAAACTCGCCAGCGCGCGGCGAGCCAGTACTGACGCCGACATCAATCCCGGTGCCGGTACTGGTAATGGCAGCCAGGTGTTCAACTACAACGCCAAACTCTACACCGACCAGGCCACGCCGCCGGCCGGGGCTTATCAGGACAGCGTCATTCTCGATGTGCAGTTCTAAAACCTGTAGGCCCCTGATCCGTATAAATCCCCCAAACCTGAATCTGTAACTCAGTACACCCGAACGCCATAGTAAGGGCCTTCGTGATGAGGTCCGAACCATGTATCAGTATGACGAGTATGACCGTGCGCTGGTGTTCGAGCGCGTGGCGCAGTTTCGCGATCAGGTGCAACGTTTCATGGGCGGTGAGCTGTCTGAAGAAGAGTTCCTGCCCCTGCGCCTGCAAAATGGCCTGTACTTGCAGAAGCACGCCTATATGCTGCGGGTGGCGATTCCCTACGGCACTCTTGGCGCGCGTCAGATGCGTACTCTGGCGCTGATCGCCGGTGAGTACGACCGCGGCTATGGGCATTTCACCACCCGCCAGAACATCCAGTTCAACTGGATCGAGTTGGCCCAGGTGCCCGATATTCTCCAACGCCTTGCCGAGGTCGAGATGCATGCCATCCAGACTTCCGGCAACTGCGTGCGCAACATCACCACCGAGGCCTTCGCCGGAGTCGCCGCCGACGAGCTGCTCGACCCACGCCCGCTGGCCGAGATCTTGCGCCAGTGGTCGACTATCAACCCCGAGTTCCTGTTCCTGCCACGCAAGTTCAAGATCGCCATCTGCTCTGCCCGAGAAGACCGGGCGGCGATCATGATGCATGACATCGGCCTGTACCTGTACCGCGACGCTCGGGGCCAGATGTGCCTGCGGGTGATGGTCGGCGGTGGCTTGGGGCGCACGCCGATCCTGGGCTTGCAGATCCGTGAGGGGCTGCCCTGGCAGCACTTGCTGTCATATGTCGAGGCCATCCTGCGGGTGTACAACCGCCACGGCCGCCGCGACAACAAGTACAAGGCGCGTATCAAGATCTTGGTCAAGGCCCTGGGGATCGAAGCCTTTGCCCGTGAGGTGGAGCAGGAGTGGCAGCACATCAAGGATGGCCCGGCGCAACTGACCGAAGATGAGTTCCAACGCGTGGCTGCGGCGTTCGAGCCACCAGCCTACGCCAGCGTGGTCGACGAAGCACTGGACTATGAAACCCACCTCGCCCAGGACCATGCCTTTGCCCGCTGGGTGGCCTGCTGCGTCAAGCCACACAAGGTGCCGGGCTACGCCAGTGTGGTGCTCTCTACCAAGCCTGGCGAGGCCTCGCCGCCAGGCGACCTGACGGCCGCCCAGATGGAGGCGGTGGCGGACTGGTCGGAGCAGTTCGGTTTTGGCGAGATTCGCATTGCCCATGAGCAGAACCTCATTCTGCCGGATGTGCGCAAGCAAGACCTGCACGCGCTCTGGCGGTTGGCCTGCGAGCGTGGCCTGGGGACGGCGAACATTGGCCTGTTGACCGATATCATCGCGTGCCCGGGTGGAGACTTCTGCGCGTTGGCCAATGCCAAGTCGATCCCCATTGCGCAGTCGATCCAGCGCTGCTTCGACGACCTGGACTACCTGCACGACCTGGGTGAGCTGAGCCTGAACATCTCGGGCTGCATCAATGCCTGTGGCCATCACCACATCGGCAATATTGGCATCTTGGGCGTCGACAAGAATGGTAGCGAGTGGTACCAGGTCACCCTTGGCGGCGCCCAGGGCAAACACAGTACCTTGGGCAAGGTGATCGGCCCCTCGTTCAGCGCCGCCGAGATCCCGCGGGTGATCGAGCAGATCATCGCCACCTACTGCGCCTATCGCGAGCTGGACGAGCCCTTCGTCGATACTGTGCGCCGGGTAGGGCTGGAGCCGTTCAAGGAGCGGGTCTACGCCAAGCGCCCGGAGGAGCTCATATGCGTAATGTGATTGCCTTGCGCAATGGCGAGGCACAGCTGCTGGCCGAGGACGGCTGGCAGTTGCTGCGCGACGTTGAACAGCCGCTGCCCGACGGCTTGCTGATTCTGCCTTTTACCGACTGGCTGGAGCGTGAAGCGCGACAGCCCACCGGCCGCGACGGCCTGTGGCTGGGACCGGACGATGAGATCGAAGCGCTGGAGCCGTGGTTGGCGCAGGTGCCGCTGATTGCCATCGATTTTCCAAGCTTTCGTGACGGGCGCGGTTACAGCCAGGCGTATCTGCTGCGCAGCCGCCTGGGCTGGCACGGCGAACTGCGGGCGGTGGGCGATGTGCTGCGCGACCAGCTCAGCCATATGCGTCAATGCGGCTTCGACAGCTTTGCGGTGCGCGAAGACAAGTGCGCCGAGGATGCCTTGAAGGGCCTGGCCGGGATGAGCGTGTTGTACGGACGTTCGGTCATCGAACCGAGGCCGCTGTTCCGGCGCCGCTAGAACACCTGGCGCAGAATCCAGTACAGCCCGCCGGCCATCACGATCGCCGCAGGCAGGGTCAGTACCCAGGCCATCATCAGGTTGACGATGGTGCGCATCTGCAGCCCCGAGCCATTGGCAACCATGGTCCCGGCCACCCCTGATGACAACACATGGGTGGTCGAGACGGGCATGCCGTACATGTCAGCCACGCCAATGGTACACATCGCTACCAATTCTGCCGAAGCACCCTGGGCATAGGTCAGGTGGGTCTTGCCGATCTTTTCCCCGACTGTGACCACGATCCGTCGCCAGCCCACCATGGTGCCCAGGCCCAGGGCAATGGCCACGGCAATCTTGACCCACAGTGGAATGTAGCGGGTGGCGTCATCGAGCTGGCGCTTGAACAGTTGCACCTTGTCCTGGGTATCGGGTGTGAACGTGACCAGTTGGTGTTTGTTGATCAGGCGGATGGTTTCGCTGGTCAGGTACATGTCGTTGCGCACGTTGGCCATCGCCTCGGCGGGCACGCGGTTGAGGGAACCGTAGCCTTTTACTTCCTCGCCAATCGAGCCCGCCAGGGCAGCCAGGGCCGGGACCAGCTCAGGGCTGGCGGTGGGCTGGCGAATGAAGTCGCTCAAGGTCTGGCGTGGGTCTGCCGTCAATAGTTGGGGGGCGCTTCGCTGCAAGGCGTGCTGGGTGACCTCGGCGACTGCTGCAAACTGCAGCGATTGCTCCGCCGGCATGGTGCGGTTCAGGGCGTAGGCCATGGGCAGGGTGCCCACAAGAATCAACATGATCAGGCCCATGCCTTTCTGGCCATCGTTGGAACCGTGGGCAAACGACACCCCGGTGCAGGTCAGAATCAGCAGGCCGCGAATCCACCAGGGCGGAGGCGTATTGCCCACGGGCGCCTGGTACAGGTCCTGGCGCTTGACCAGGTGGCGCAGCGCCAGCAGCAACAGCGCGGCGCAGGCAAAGCCCACCAGAGGCGAGAGCAACAGTGAATAACCGACTTTCGCCGCCTGGGACCAGTCCACACCGCTGGTGCCGTCACGGCCGTGCATCAGGGCGTTGGCAACGCCGACGCCGATGATCGAGCCAATCAGGGTATGTGAGGACGAGGCCGGCAGCCCCAGCCACCAGGTGCCCAGGTTCCAGATAATGGCCGACAACAGCAGGGCGAACACCATGGCAAAGCCTGCCGAGGAGCCGACCTTGAGGATCAGCTCGACCGGCAGCAGGGCAATGATGCCGAAGGCGACAGCGCCACTTGAAAGCAACACCCCGAGAAAGTTGAAAAAGCCAGACCAGACCACGGCCACCGAGGCGGGCAGCGAGTGGGTATAGATCACCGTGGCCACCGCGTTGGCCGTGTCGTGAAAGCCATTGACGAACTCAAAGCCCAAGGCGATCAGCAGGGCCACCCCGAGCAGCAGGAAGGGCGTCCAGGTGGTGATCACCGTACCGGTGGCGTCGATGTCGCGAAACAGGCTCCAGGCGGTATAGAACAGTCCGCCCAGCAGTAAGCCGAAGAACAGGATCAGGGTATTTCGGCCGGGCTTGTGGTGCAGGCGCGGCCGTGGATCGGCTGTGGCCAGCGTTGGGTGGCTGGTCAGCGTCGGGGTAGTCATGATGACTCCGGGTTACGTTACCTCAGGCGTCCAGCATAAGAACTGTGCATGACGTCGACGTGACCTCGGTCAATAAATGCCTCTACGCTGACAGGATGAATGGGAGAAATCCGATGATCCGTTGCAAGCGAGTCTATGATCCCTTGGCACCTGATGACGGACAGCGCGTGCTGGTCGATCGGCTATGGCCACGCAATAAACGCAAGGCCCAGTTGCAGGCACTGTGGCTGCCGGAAGTTGCGCCTTCGACCGCCTTGCGCCAGGCCTTCCATGGCGGTGAAGTGGACTTCGCCGGCTTCGCCGAACGCTACCGACAGGAGCTGGCCGCCCGGCCAGAGCATTGGTGGAAACTGCTGGGCATGGCCGAGCAGGGTGAGGTGACCTTGCTCTATGCCGGCAAGGACACCGAGCACAACAATGCGCAGGTGCTGGCGGCGTGGCTGGAAGATGAACTGGAGCGGCGTGGCCCGTCGGCCTCGCCGGTCTGCTATCTGTAGCATGGAATGAAGAACGATGATCCTGACCCCCGCCGCCGATCAGCATTGCCCCTTCGCCCGCGACCTGACCCGGCGGGCGATGCTGCCGTACTACCACGAGTTCGACCTGCTCTGGATCGAGGAGGCCTTCAACCAGGCCTGGAGCTGGCGCGAGCAGTGGCTGGTCGTCGAGCACGACCGGGTGGTGGGGTTTTGCAGCCTGAGCCAGGATCGCCAGGCCCTGTACATTCGCGAACTGCACTTGATCGAGTCGGCACGCAGGCAGGGCCTCGGTACCCAGGTGCTGGCGCAATTGGTCGATTGGGCTCGTGAGCGACGCTTGCCCCTGGTGCGTCTGACGGTGTTCAAGAGCAACCCGGCCCAGGGCTTGTACCGACGCGCAGGTTTCGTTGCCATGGGCGAAGATGAGTGCTTTGTGCGCATGCAAAGGCTGGTCGATTAGCGCAGTCTCACGGGGCTGCTGGCTTGTGTCGTTGTCGTGAACCCGTGCATAGTGCCGGTCTTCAAGGGCCGGTGTGGTTTGAGGCCGGCCCGTTCGGACGATGTACGGGAGACAGTGAAATCGCATGAACGGAATCGGATCGCGGCTCAGGGAAGAACGAGAGCGCCTGGGCATGACCCAGCGGGTATTCGGGGATATCGGTGGTGTGGAACCCAATGCCCAGGGTAAGTACGAAAGCGGTGAGCGAACGCCCAAGGCCGACTACCTGGCGGCGGTGGCGGCTCGCGGCGTCGACAGCCTGTATGTGTTGAGCGGCGTGCGCACGCCGATACCGCAAGGCAGCCTGAGCGCTGAAGAAGATCGCTTGCTGGGGTGTTTTCGCAGCCTGGCTGCGGCTGACCAGGCAGCGGTGCGGCAGTTGTTGGGCAGCCTCGCCAATCCACTGCCAAGGGCCTGCGCGCCGATCGGTGGACCCGAGCACACCCTGGCCGGGCGGCTGTCGGGAAAATGAAGCCGGGTGGCGCACAAAGATGCGTTCCGTTAGCTCTACCACGCGATTTTTTGCTAAGGTGGCCGGATCCAATTTTTCGCCGTCGTGCGAGGTGTCTGCTTGATTAGGGTCCTGGTGGTCGATGATCACGATCTGGTGCGTACGGGCATCACCCGTATGCTGGCCGATATCGATGACTTGCAGGTGGTGGGCGAAGCCGACTCCGGCGAGGCATCACTCAAGGTCGCGCGTGAACTCAAGCCCGATGTGGTCCTGATGGATGTGAAGATGCCCGGGATCGGTGGTCTCGAGGCCACGCGCAAGTTGCTGCGCAGCCACCCTGATGTGAAAGTCGTGGCCGTCACCGTGTGCGAAGAAGACCCGTTTCCCACGCGCCTGCTCCAGGCCGGCGCCGCTGGATACCTGACCAAGGGCGCAGGCCTGGACGAAATGGTCCAGGCCATTCGCCTGGTGTTTGCCGGCCAGCGCTACATCAGCCCGCAGATCGCCCAGCAACTGGCGCTCAAATCGTTCCAGCCCCAGGGCTCACCCTTCGACGCCTTGTCGGAGCGGGAAATCCAGATCGCCCTGATGATCGTCGGTTGCCAGAAAGTGCAGATCATCTCCGACAAGCTGTGCCTGTCACCGAAAACGGTCAATACTTACCGTTACCGGATCTTCGAAAAACTCTCGGTCACCAGCGACGTCGAACTGACGCTGCTGGCGGTCCGCCATGGCATGGTTGACGCCAGTCTCTGAGCTCATGACCCCTGTGTTCGATTCAAGTGCCTTCCTGGCGACCTGCAGCGGTCGCCCGGGCGTTTACCGGATGTTCGACGGCGACGCCCGGCTGCTGTATGTCGGCAAGGCCAAAAACCTCAAGAAGCGCCTGGCCAGTTACTTTCGCAAAACGGGCCTGGCGCCGAAGACGGCTGCCCTGGTGGGCAGGATCGCCCAGGTCGAAACCACCATTACCGCCAACGAGACCGAAGCGCTGCTACTCGAGCAGACGCTGATCAAGGAATGGCGCCCGCCCTATAACATCCTGCTGCGTGACGACAAGTCCTATCCTTATGTGTTTCTTTCGGACGGTGCATTTCCCCGTCTGGGGATTCATCGTGGCGCCAAGAAACAAAAGGGCAAGTACTTCGGCCCTTACCCCAGTGCGGGCGCCATTCGGGAAAGCCTGAGCCTGCTGCAGAAGACGTTTTTCGTGCGCCAGTGCGAGGACAGCTACTACAGCAATCGAACGCGGCCATGCCTTCAGTACCAGATCAAACGCTGCAAGGCGCCGTGCGTCGGGCTGGTGGAGCCCGAGGAATACGCAATCGATGTGCGTCACTCGGTGATGTTCCTCGAGGGGCGCAGTCACCAGTTGACCAACGAGCTCAATGCCGAGATGGAGCAGGCCGCCATGGCCCTTGAGTTCGAGAGGGCGGCCGAGTTACGCGACCAGATCGCCTTGTTGCGCCGGGTCCAGGACCAGCAGAGCATGGAAGGCGGCAGCGGCGATGTGGACGTGGTGGCCGCTTTCGTCAATCCGGGTGGCGCTTGTGTACACCTGATCAGTGTGCGCGGTGGACGGGTACTGGGCAGCAAGAACTTCTTTCCCCAGGTTGGAATCGAGGAGGAGGTGGCCGAGGTCATGGCTGCGTTCCTGTCCCAGTACTACATCGGCAACGCCGAGCGCGACCTGCCGGGTGAGCTGATCGTCAACGTGGTTCATGAAGACTTCGAGGCTATCAGTGCGGCCATCGAAAGCTTGCGCGGTCGCGAACTGACCATCAGCCACCGGGTGCGTGGCACCCGGGCGCGCTGGCAGCAGTTGGCGGTGACCAATGCCGAGCAGGCGCTGATGGCGCGCCTGGCCAACCGTCAACACATGGCCTCGCGCTTCGAGGCACTGGCCAAAGTGCTGGACCTGGATGAAACCCCGCAACGCCTGGAGTGCTACGACATCAGCCATTCCAGCGGTGAGGCGACGGTAGCCTCTTGCGTGGTGTTTGGCCCGGAGGGGCCGTTGAAGTCCGATTACCGACGCTTCAATATCGAGGGCGTGACGCCGGGAGATGACTATGCCGCGATGCACCAGGCCTTGACCCGGCGTTTCGGGCGAATCAAGGACGGCGAGGGCAAACTGCCGGATGTGCTCTTGGTGGACGGCGGCAAAGGCCAGTTGAACATGGCTCGGGAAGTGCTTCAGGAACTGGCCGTCCCTGACCTGATTCTGATCGGTGTGGCCAAGGGCGTGACCCGCAAGGCCGGATTCGAAACCCTTTACCTCAATGATGTGGCCCATGAGTTCACCCTCAAGGGGGACTCGCCCGCGCTGCATTTGATCCAGCAGATCCGTGACGAAGCGCACCGATTTGCCATTACCGGGCACCGTGCCCGGCGCGGTAAGGCCCGGCGGACCTCAAGCCTTGAGGATGTGGCCGGCGTGGGGCCAAAACGGCGTCGTGACCTGCTCAAACACTTCGGCGGCCTGCAGGAATTGTCCCGCGCCAGCATCGAGGAAATCGCCAAAGCACCGGGAATCAGTAAAAAGCTTGCCGAGTCGATTTATGCCAACCTGCATAGCGAGTAGAATGCCCGCTCACTTTGCAGCCAGTTGTGCCGATGAATATCCCAAATCTGCTTACCGTTCTTCGCGTCCTGCTCATTCCGATCTTCATTTTGCTGTTTTATGTTCCGTATCACTGGAGCTATATGGCAGCAAGTACAGTGTTCGCCATCGCTGCGGCGACTGACTGGCTTGACGGCTACCTGGCCCGTCGCCTGCAGCAGAGCACGCCATTTGGCGCATTCCTGGACCCGGTGGCCGACAAACTGATGGTCGCCGTGGCCCTGGTAATGCTGGTGCAGGATCATGCCAACCTGTGGCTGACCTTGCCGGCGGTGGTCATTATCGGTCGCGAGATCGTGGTATCGGCCCTGCGTGAGTGGATGGCCGAACTGGGTGCGCGGGCGCATGTAGCAGTGTCGAACCTGGGTAAATGGAAAACGGCTGCGCAGATGCTTGCCCTGGTGATTCTGCTGGCCAATCCGGCCACGTTGAGTTTCTGGGTGGTAGTGGGCTACACCTTGCTGATGATCGCTGCAGGCCTGACGTTGTGGTCGATGGTGCACTACCTGCGCGCTGCCTGGCCGCATTTGCGGGAAGGTTCGGAAAAGAAGTAGCACATTGTTGTGGGTGAAAAAGCGACCTTGAGGTCGCTTTTTTCGTTTTTGGCGCTGGGTTTCCCGTGCAGCCGATTACTTCATCGCCTGCAGGGCGGCGTTGACGAAATCGTTGGTCCAGGTGCCGGCAGGGCTCAACGCCATTTCCCGCAAGGTCGGATCAAAGGCTTGCAGGGCTTGTCGGGTGAGGGCCGGGCCTTGTGCGGGAAACAACCCGTTGCTCGAGAGCGCTGGCTGGATATTCCGATAGGCCTGTTTGTACAGGTCGGGATCGTCGAGCAGGTAGTCGGTTGGCACCAGGGCGGCGACATCTTCGGCGCTGGCGCTACGCAGCCAGTGCAAGGCCTTGACCATCGCATTGGTCAAGGCCTGGATGGTCCTGGGGTTTTCCTCGATGAAAGAGACCTTTGTATATAGCGTACCGGCAGGCATCGGCCCGCCGAACAGGGCTCGCGTCCCCTGGGGGTGACGGGTGTCGGCGATGATGTGAAGGCCGTGTTGTTTTTCCAGCAGGCTGATGACCGGTTCGGTGTGGGCAATGACGTCGACCTTGCCGCTGTGCAAGGCCTGCGCGGCATCAGCAGAGGCGCCCACCTCGACGAAGGTAACCTCATCGGCACGTACCCCAGCCTTGGCCAGGATCAGGTTGGCCAGCATCTGGGTCGAGGAGCCTGCGGAGCTGATGCCGATTTTCTTGCCACGCAAGTCGCTCGCCGTGCAGTACTCGGGCAGGGACCGGGAAGAGACTGCCACGACCACCTGTGGTGCCTCGGCGGTCAGTACAAAGGCGCGCAGGGCATGCCCGCGCGCCTGCATCCTCAGGGTATGGTCGTAGGCGCCACTGACGACCTCGGCGTCACCGGCAATCATGGCCTGGAGCGCCTTGACGCCGGCGCTGAAATCGACCACCTCAAGCTCAAGTCCTTGTTCTTCGAAGTAGCCCTTTTGCAGTGCGACCGCCAGTGGCAAATTGTAGAGGAGCGCGTGGCCGCCGACCGCCAGGGTGAGCTTGGGGCGCTCCAATGCCGGCACGCTTGCCGGGATCATGAGCATCAGGCAGAGCGCCAGGTTTCTGAATAATAGGGTCATGATAGCTTCCTTGCACAGTGGGGAAGCGAAGCTAATCAGAGTGGGCAGCATGGGCAATGGCAGAAATCTGAGAAGGGCGTGGGAGGTTTCGCTCCCTGGCGTGCTGCAAACGATCGCGCGGCCATGGCCAACTTCATAAAAGTTTTTTGAATCAAAGGCTTGACGCCATTTGTTGATCCTATAGAATGGCTATCACCAAAACGCGGGAATAGCTCAGTTGGTAGAGCACGACCTTGCCAAGGTCGGGGTCGCGAGTTCGAGTCTCGTTTCCCGCTCCAGTTATAGATCTACAGAGTTCCATGGAAGTCTGTAAGTCGTTGAAAAAAGGGCCGAAAGGCCCTTTTTTCGTTCCAGCGAAAACCACCGAAAACCGGTAGTAGCCGGGCATTTTAAGGCCAGATTTGAGGCCAGAATGGGAAAGACCCCAATTCGGTTTTTCGATGGAGCAGGATCGTGGATGAGATGAGCATTTGGCTTCCGACAGGTTCAGGAGGTCGCCATGGCTCTTTCGGAAATGGCGATTCGGCATGCCCGAGTCACCGGTAAGGACTACACGCTCGCCGACAATGATGGTCTGATTCTGCACGTCACGGCCCAGGGCGCCAAACTCTGGCACTTTCGGTTTTACTGGGAAGGCAAGCAGAAGCGCATGTCCTTCGGCAGCTATCCGCAGGTGGGCTTGCGCGATGCACGTACGCGCCGCGATGAGGCGCGAGCACTGATTGCTCAAGGGACCAATCCGTGTGAGCAGCGCAAGCAGCAACGCCAAGCAGTCCGCCTTTCCACTGATCATACGTTTGACGCGGTTTTCAATCAGTGGATTACATTCCGTCGGCTCAGCCTGAAGGAAGGGCGTCAGAGCACGCTGTCGCAGATCCTACGCATCTTTGCCAAAGACATTCAGCCCTACATCGGCGAGCAGTCGATCCATGAGATCAACCGGCATGTGCTCATGGATCTCCTCAGTCGAATCGAATGCAGAAAAGCCTTCACCACTGCGGAAAAGTGCCGGACCTGGCTCAACCAGCTGTTTCGTTATGCGCTCGTGCGCATTGCCGGTCTTGAGCACAACCCGGCAGCAGACCTTGATGTAGTGGCCGTGCCTAAACCGCCTGTGGAGCACAATCCATTTTTGCGCATGGAGGAGCTTCCGTACTTTCTGGGCAAGCTGCGTGCGTTCCGTGGCTCGCAGCAGACGCAACTCGGGATCCGCCTTTTGCTCCTGACGGGGGTGCGGACCGGGGAGTTGCGGCTGGCTACCCCCGATCAGTTCGATCTCGAGCGTAGACTCTGGATCATTCCTCCGGAAGTAGTGAAGCAGCTACAGCTCAAGATGCGCAAAACGCGCCGTCAAACCGCAAAGGTGCCGCCATACATTGTTCCGCTGTCTATCCAGGCGGCCGAAGTCGTACGGCTGTTGCTGGATCAGGTGGTACCGGCACAACGGCACTTGCTCGCTCATCGAAGCGATCTGAGCAAGCGCATCAGCGAGAATACTCTGAATAGTGCGTTGCGACGTATGGGCTTTGCTGATCGGCTCACAGGCCATGGAGTAAGGGCGACCATTTCAACGGCGCTCAACGAAATCGGTTACCCCAAGATCTGGGTAGACGCGCAGCTCTCGCATGCTGACCCGGACAAGGTGAGTGCGGCCTACAACCATGCGGAGTACGTCGAGCAACGACGTACGATGATGCAGGATTGGGCCAACCGATTGGACCTCTGGGTCCAGGGGCATGCCAAGGCGGCGAGTTCACCACTGAGCATTAGGTTGGAGGGCGCGGCACAGTTATCGCTTGGGCCGCAGAATTTACCTCTCGCTTCAGTCCGCAATGGCATAAAGCCAGAAACGACCTCAGTAGCTCTTGCAGGTGGTAGGCCACTGACGGATCAAATCGGTGCATCGGATGCGTATGGTGTTCGGTTGGCTTCTGATATCCAAAGAGAGCGTGCGCAGATGCTCGAAGTCTATGAGGCGCCCAGCAATTTGCCTTTGCTTTCCTTCGCACGTCTGGCTGGAAAATCTCGAGATCAAATCAACCGTGATATCAAGGCACGACGCCTACTGTCACTCAGCTTAGGGAATCGCGGCCAGCGCATTCCCGACTGGCAGTTGGATCCGTTAAAGCACAAACTTGTCATCGCGATATTCAGAAAATTGCCTCAGTTGGAGCCATGGGATGTGTATCGCTTACTCAGCGAGCCTAACGGCAATCTAAGAGGGAGGGTGCCGGTCGATCTCGTGCAGCCTGACAACTTCGAAAAGACCGTGGCCTTATTGATTCGGGATCATTAGCGAGCTGTGGTGCTGAAAGGAAGGCCGTGCAGTGGATGCATACATCTTGATCCCTGTGCGAGCCCAAAGGACTAATGGTCGGTAGGGGAGAGTCGTGAGTGGCGCCACGGTGGATATGATCTTGAGTTCGAATCCCTACGCTTCCGCCACTAACTTTCATTAAAGCCCTGATTTTACAGGGCTTTTTTGTGTATGGTCGGTTTCAGCCCATACCCTAGCCCATACTTTGGGGGCTGGCTTTCAGTGCGCGTAGTTGGAATTTTCCGCCGAACGGCCTCTCACTTTTAAGCTGCGGGGCCTTGATACGATGTGCTGGCTGCCGTTGAGTTCATCGTACTCTTAGGTCATCCGTTCCGGATGGCCTTCCCCTGTTGTCGTCTTGCTTGGCCTTCGACTGTTGTCGCCTTGCTTGGCGTTCGCTCGAATACATTTCGTACAGAGCCTAGAGTGAAATCCGTTCTAGCTGCGGGGCGACATGTGTGCTCCAAAACCGCTGCAGCGGCAAGCACACCAGGTAGTACATGAGCCAGCACGCATAGATGCTGGAATGCAGGTAGCAGGTACCGGATGCCAGCTTGCCGTGTGCTAGCTCGTGGCGCAGGCAAGGGCTGCCTTTGAGATTGAACAGCAGGTCAATCGTGTAGATCAGGTCGATGCCAAAAACCGACTCCAACTGCTCTCGGCGGTTACTCAGCAGCCCACTGAGCGACCGGTCTTCTTGCAGCATCTCTTCGTCCAGTTTCGATGTATCGATGCCAGAGTCACTGAGCACATGGCGTAGCGAGTTTTCGAGCTGTGGGAACAGCAGATGGCAGGCGGACATCATGTCGCCCTGAAGGAAGCGCGCGAGGCCCAGGGCATAAATGCTCGAACCCTGACCGCACGAATGGGCTAGCTGACACGATGGCCATCAGGTGTCGATCATCGACAGCAAATTTGGTCATGAGCGTTTGGGTTGCCGGCTTTACTCGGCTTTCAACCCACATTTGGTACAGGATGTCCAAGTAGCGAAGGCTCTCATGGTCATACCATTCAGGTGGCGGCGTGTCGTTGAAATTGATGGTCGGTGCTTGGGTGACGACCCGGCCCAGCGTGTCGGTGTAGATGTGTCCGTTGAAGAGGTCGGACAGGAATGAGTCACTACGGTCACGGATGATGTCCGTGTGCAGCGCCATTTTCTCCGGCACCTCACAGATCTGGGCAAGTTTGTAGAAGAATTCTGGAAGCATCAGATCCTTGAAGACATTGATGGTGCCCTGGCGCTCCTCGCTCAAATCCATCGGGATCTGGAAGGGAGAGAGTTCGTGAGCAGCCTGCGCTTGCAGCTCCAGCAACTCGACCTTCAACGCTTCCAGTTCCGTTTGCATGCCTGGAATAGAACGAAGCTTCCGTATGGCATCCCGCGACCAGCTGGCTCTTGCCATGAAGCTGTCGACGCCTTCCCGCATCCTGAGCGTCTGCTCAATCGACTTTAACTTGCAGCGCTTGAAGCCTGCGTGATCTTTGGACAGATGATGGGCGAGGGCGGCAAGCTCCCACACAACTTTGACGGCCATGGCGTACTCGCTGGCAGCGGCGGCGTTTGCCGACCTCTCCGCATCCTGTGCAACTTGCGCCCATTCGATCAGGTTGAAGGACTGGCCTAGCCGAGCCAATCGATCAAGCGACGTGAAACACCTCAGTTTCTCTGCATGGGTGTAAAGACGCTTCCACGTTGCGATCACGGTCTCGGGCGGTGTTTTTCGCTTGCCTGTGCCGGCTACAATGTGGAAAGCCCTTTCGATCAGGTCGACGACTTTGGAGGACAGCCCGGAGGGTGGCTCGTACCTGAACGAGAGCTTGTCGTCCAAGTAGAATTTGATCGTTTCACATTAGGAAGTGATTGCCAAGCCGGCGCTTCGATGCAGGTTTCTATGGTTGTACCAACGGTACCGTGACTTCGCCGTGGGGAGCTGCCCAGTACGCCATGATGGATTCGCTGCTCAAGTTGCTTGATGCCCAGCAGCGTGACGTCATCAGTATCCGATTGAGGTCGATGCTCTTCGCGGAGTCTGTGGAACCTGACGATTTCGCAATCCCGCTATCGAAATATGGCCATCTCATTCCGGATGTTCAACCGTCTAATCCGCAAGAGGTTCAACGGATCGTCCTGTTCCTGGCGTACCTGAGCCGCAACCCCGACAGCCTTCCAGCCTTGGCCAAACTCTTCGATGCGAAGGCCGAGCAGTGGGAGAAGCTGTTGCCAAACTTTCTGAAATCACCCCGGCCCTCTACAAAAAATTTGCTCAAACCAAGGGCTTCAAGCGCCTGATCCAGTCGCTCAAAAGGGCCGCGCGTGATCCAGAACCTGAGCAGGACGCGTGACGGGCTGTTCCCGTTTAGAGCCTAGGTACTGAAGTCGATGAACAATTGGAGATGGCGGAGCAGACGGAGATCTGAAAGCGTACAGCGACGGTCGTGGTATGACCGTCGCTATCCGTCTAGAAGCGGCCTAGCTTGAGTGACCCGCCCCTCTCACTGCTTTCAAGGTCAGTCACCCTTTTTGTGTTTATGTACTTCCAGATCAGGATGTTTGGATTTGTTTTCTTCGGTAACACGACGGCGCTGGTCCTTTTTGCCGGTGGATTCAGCGATCGGTTTGGGGCCGGGCTTAATACTCATGTGTTCAACTCCTTCGATTGATAACGTGTCTCTAAGTAAAGCGGTATGCATGGACAGTGACGCTACGGGGCCACCAACTCGGCAAGCTTGGCCGCGATATCTCCAAACGTATCTTCAGCAGTGCTCAGGCCGCTTCTCGAACCGAGTAAAGGACTGACTTCGCGCAGCGATTCGTATGTTGTGTCGTGAATGACGGGAACCAGCAGATCCCTTGCGAGCAGCGCGGAAAGCTCCTTGTCGGCGATGCCTTCGGCCGTTAGGCGGCGCAGCAAAGCAGGGGTCACCAGCACAATTCCTACTCGAGACTTCGCCAATCCCTTATCAATTTCACGCAGTAACGAAGAGCCTAGAAGGACATCTTTCTCGCTGAACCAAACGGAAACACCAAGCGACTCGAGTACATCATGCAGCTCCTTCGCGGATCCTTTCCGGTCGTCCCAGGCGTGACAAAGAAAGACGTCACGTAGATCAGGTACTGTCGCACGCCTCTCGACATTTTCGCGTACCGGTGTGAGGGTTCGTACCTCGGCGTAGGTGTAGGCCACAGAGGATCCGGGTTTCGACCAACGCGGCTTTGCGCTGCTGGATGAACCGCCGCTACTGCGACCACCCCCGCCAGTAGACGGGGACGAATAGGATGGTGCGTAGAACGAGGATGAATACGATCGCGATCCGTACCCGCTATATCCGCCTCCACATGCGGGACACGCTGCTCTTGCGCTTGCCGAACGATGACCATGTACCGGTGCTGTACATCTAGACATGTCGTAAACCTTCCGTTTGTAGCTGCTCACCCAGATGATTAAGCAGCGGCTGTACCGAGCCTTCAGCTTTTTGAAAACACCGCAGCCCATCCTTATTGACTCGAAATCACCTTCGCTTCAGATCGTGATTCCAATATGACAGCACAAACGATAGCCAACAGCGCGAATTCCGCTAGCAGGCTTAGCGTGAATGTTCGCTAGCAACTTCCGTTACAAATGCCGCCATGGTCTAAACCTATCTATCAATGCGGGTAGCTCTCCATCCAGCTTCAGGGGCTCTGACGTTCAACGGCCCCGTCATCGATGCCGTTGTTCAATCGACGAACGTCGCATATGGGTCGAAAGCAGCCGGCTGGAATCGCCTTTTTTCCACTCACCGGCCGAAGTCTTAACGCGCTCGTACAGTAACAGTCCTTGATCGTCGGCATCAGTGACGGCGACAACTCGTTGAGCAGCTATCGGGGCAAGTTCGCCTCGCGGGCTCCATGAACCATGCTGCCGGCGCCAGGCGGGCGGAGGTAAGGTGGTCTCAGTGCAAAGAGCGTGCAGGCCCACCGAGCGATCGCAGTTGGTACTCCGTGACTGCTTGGAACAGCGACTCAGCAAGTAGTCGCAGGCGCTCAACTTCCTCGGCGGGCCTGCCAGCATCTTGTGCCGTGTGATACTGCCGCTGTGTCTCGATGGCCTGCTGAATCAGCGGCTCGCCAGCCTCAATAACTCCCGCCAGGGTCTTCTTCACATTCTGCTGTTCCTATCATTTGGTCAAAGCAGTATAGGTCTACAGCCATATGTGTTTCGCTACGGTTCGAACAGATCAGCGACAACCACCAGTGCCACCTTCCGGCCAATAGAGGACATTCAGACGTGTCAAAATTGGGGGCAATTTAGAGTGTAAACGCAATCAGCACCGCTGAACCTATGATCAGGGAGATTGCTCTTGCTGAGATTGGCACCGTACCGAAAACCCCGAGCGCCAGCACCGTTGCGAAGCCCAATTTGAGATTGAAATGGCGTACTATCATCAGCAGGAACAGTCAGTGAAATTGACCTGGCTGAAATGACATCGCACCAAAAATAAGGTGCAGCTCAAAAATGCAGAATTTATTCTATGAATTCAACTTTCTACCTTCCGCGCAGCCTCTCCAATAAAGACAGCATTTACACTGAAGAAGCATTGCTGGCGGCATCAAATTACGTTGTTGTTTTAGCAGAACCCGGAGGCGGAAAAACTGAACTTATGGGAAGCCTAGCCCGACAGCTGGGAACCTCCACCGTTACCGCAAACAAGTTCAAACACTTGGGGGCTGATGCCGAGAATTACCCACTTGTGATCGATGCGTTTGACGAGCTGGCCAAACTCGATCAAACGGGTATTCACAGCCTTCTTGCTAACGCCAGAAAAGCAAAGCCAACACGAGTCATCATTTCGAGCCGATCTAGCGAGTGGGGCATAGCTGCCACGAAAGCATTCGAAGACTATCTAGGATGCTCACCGCTGGTGGTTAGGCTCTGCGAGTTTGACGAGGGAGAACAGCGGGAAATTTTTTATCATCATGTTCGGGGTGAGGAATTTTCAAGGTTTCAAGCGGAAGTAGCTCGATTCGACTTAGAAGCGTTACTCCCTAATCCCCAGTTTCTCAAAATGTTTGCAGATGCTTATATTGAAAGCGGCAGACACTTTACAGATAAGCGAAATATATTTTCACAAGCGGTAGAGCGGCTGGCGAAGGAAGCCAACGTCAATGTCGCGCAGACGCTATCCAGCACACAAAGGGTTGCTCTATCGTCTGAAGTGTTCGCCAAGCTTTTGCTGTCCGGAGCAGAAGGCATAGGAACGAGCGAGTCAACCGCAGATCGGATCTATCCACTGCTGGCATCACTCTTTGACAAACACACAGCAGCTGAAGGCATCTTAGCAACTCGACTTTTCAAACCTGGGGACAGTGCGGATCAACATCGGCCTGTTCACAAGATCGTCGCTGAATACTGTGCGGCAGACTACCTTGCAAAGCGGATCGCCGATCCGGTTGATCCTCTGACATTACATAAATTCCTACCTGTCATCGCTCCGAACAACGTAGTTCGAGATGAACTCCGGGGATTACTGGGTTGGCTGGCGGCGCTAGGCAATAGATCCATTCAAGAGACTGCTATTGCGCTTGATCCCTACGCGGTGCTTGCGAACGGTGATCCATCTCAACTCGAACACTCCTCAAAACGTCTACTTATACAGGGCCTGAAAGACGTCGAAGCGAAGGACCCCTATTTCCGCCGAGGAGATGCTTGGCGCCGGTTCAGTGCTTCAGGTTTCTTTACGCAAGAGGTTATGACAGAGATTAAACCCCTGCTAGCGGGCGGCAGTGAAGGGCATTTGCGTGATCTAATACTTGAGCTGTTGACGGGGTCACCAGCGATTGCGCATCTGACACCAGAACTGCATCAACTCGTGTTGAACTCAAGCGAAAGCGAACACACTCGCTTGTTGGCTAGCAGATGTCTGCTCGACCTGTCGGGCCATGACCATCGCGCCGATTTAGCAGCCCTAGTCTCTGAAGCCAGTCATACCTCTCTGAAAATTGCGGTAACCATCCTAACGGCTATCGGCGCAGAAGTATTTAGTTTAGCTTACCTCGCCGACTTTCTACGAGTCTGCTCGAAACTTTACCCTAGTCATCAAGAACCATACAGATCCGCAATCGCTACGCCGCGTTACTATATAAGGCGTTTTGTTGACGGACTTGGTTTGATATCAATCGAGTGGCTGCTTGACGACTTAACTAAAGAGCTTGTTTGCACATGCAAAAAAAAGCATTTTGAATGTGATTGTCGAATTGGGATCAGCAAGATTGTAGGCCTAATGCTGGATCGATACTTTGACCTGGCAATGCCTCCTTTTGACCCGAAAAGGGTTTGGCATTGGATCGAAAATCTTATTTTTCATCAGCAGAAATCAGCGGATCAGAGCAAAGCAGTTCAAGTGCTTCAAAATGACGATGGCCTGCGCCAGGGGATCATGGCACAAGCATTTGGAAATCTTACTAACAGCGACGATATTTTCGAGACTAAAATACAGAAATTTGATTTTCACTCTCACTCTGGCCTTCGCTTTCAATCCAATGACTGCAACTTTATAGTCGACCTGGCATTTGAAACTGATAACCCAGCATTGTGGGCGAGTTATATCGCAATGCATAACTTCCATCAAAGTAAAGCGCTGCGAGGTCCAAATAAATTACGACGGCACATGCGTGAACAGGCCTTGGAGAAATCTTCTTTGATGCGCGAGTGGGCAATGTTCAACAGAGCTGCCGCGCAATCTGCACAATCCCAACAAAAAAGCATGTTTGCCCACAGGCGGAGGATGAAACGCCGCCACCGAGAAAAAAACGATATCAATAAGTTAAATATTCAGTATTTGCGGGACAACCGAGAGCTTGTTGAAAACGGTCGGCATTGGGGGTATCTTGCGCGCTTTGCTAATTCGGCTCTTACCTCCCCCGATGAAATTGAGCATGAATTCGGCGATGAAGCGCTCGTTCGTAAAGCTCTCAGAAACTGCCTAGATTTCATTGCTCCCGATGTCCCTAATCTGCTCAGGCTTGCGGAATTACAGTGTGCATCGCAGGGCGCTTACACTGAACCTGTTCTTTTTGCAGCTTGCTTGGAAATCATGCGCAGCGACGGAAACCTGGAAAGCGTCGATCTGCCGTTACTGAATGCACTCCGAACTAATCTCGACATGGGCTATAGTGCCGTGTCCGACGAAGAGCGCCATGCGCTGAAAGATGAAGTCGACCGATTGATTTTCGCATCTACGGGAAGTGCCGAAACCTTTCTCCGGCAGTACGTCGAGCCCCAACTCGCACAAAAGGGCTGCCAACATCCCGATATTTGGTTGTTACGCGGTGATGAAGTTTTCAGTCACCTAAGGGACGCAATTTCAATAGAATGGCTTAACCGATTTCCTGATTTGGCGCTCGGATCGCTTGATATGCTCTTTGAAATTGCGGCCGAGTTCGGTGATCGCGATGCCCTTCAAAAAATCATCGCAGAGCGTTGCACAACTTTCATGTCCGCGTGGCCCAGTCCGACTGGCGATGAAGACCTCGAAAAAAGGCGCATTTTTTGGTTCGTGCGCGCCTTTTATTTTTTAGAGGACACTCCTGAAATATACTGGAATTGGCTCAAAACCGACAAGGACACCATATTTTCGCTTAATGAGCGTTCTGGGCGATTTAACTATGGCGAACACTCCCATTGGCCTACGCTCAAATTAAGCAAAGTGGTGGCTGTTCTAGAGGCCTTTATTGACAAGTGGCCGAAGGTATACCTACCAAGCCATTGGGGTACGGGAAGCCCCAGCGAAGAAAATGCATACCGCTTTTTGACAGAAATCGTTTGGTTAATCGATTTAGATGTCTCCGATGACATCGTCCGTGTCATTGATCGACTTCTTGCCGATCCGAAGTTTACAGATATGTACAACGATCTTAAGAGCATACGTGCTCGTAAAATCAGTCAAAAAGCACGGAGAGATTTCGAACCGCCGACGCCACAGGAAATCGTCGATCGCCTGGATCGCGATGTGGTGGTGAATGTTGAGGGCTTGCGCCAACTCGTCCTCCAAGAACTTCTAGATTTTCAGAAAGCAATAAATGGTGGCGAATTTAATTCCGCGGATCGCTTTTACGATGATGGTAAGCACCTGAACGAAGTACGAGCTACCGAAATCATTGCTGAACGTCTCAGCCTAATACTCAAGCCGCAGGGCATTGCAATTACGCCGGAGCACCAGCTGAAGAGTGCTAACCGCAGCGATTTCACTGCGACAAAATTGATCGGTGGTAAAAGACGGCTGCTTGTGACTGAGGTAAAAGGTCAGTGGCATAGAGAGTTATACACTGCCGCGGTGGCGCAACTATATGCGCGCTACTCCATCCACCCCGACGCTGAATACCAAGGCATTTATCTTGTGATCTGGTTTGGCCCAGATGTGAACGTCGCAGGAATTAAAAACCGAAGTATCAACAACGCTCAGGAACTGAAAGGCAGCATCGAGAAAACGATGCCGCCAGAGCTGGCTGGACTAATTGATGTGTTTGTTCTGGACGTTTCTAAACCCTAAAATACAGCAATGAAAGATCGAATCGAAGGCTGGTCGCAGCAGACCTAGAAGAGGCCAAATACAGCACTCTGAATTACTCCTAGTTTTGTAGGCAGGCGTAATGACCGCTTCTGGCCGATAGCAGTTCGTGGCGATCGACCCAAAGCAGCCGTTCGATGTGTCTACAAAACCAAGGACGATTCAGAGCTCGCTCATTTGTCAGGGGAAGATGTTGATGTCGAAAAGCGCGGGTGTAGTCTTACGTCTAAACGGCGACGTGTTAAGGTTCAAATCCAAGGATGAGCTCAAAGATTATTTGCAATCCATTTGCTGGGGGTGGGAGTGGCTTATAAACATGACGGGCGCCTATCAGGAGGTCGGTAAAGCCATTTTTCGGGTCTATTTTTACGATCCGATCTCTGTGATTAGGCAGGAGATGGAAGATAGCAAGATATCTGTCTATAAGCTGGGAAGCGAGACGTCCGTATTTTTACTCAATGACAGTGATGCCGGTTACCTCATCGCCAAAACGAGGCGGGAGTACGATGATGTCACGGCTGCCTTGGCAATCCTATATTTGAGTAAATACACCAGGAGCTTGGTCGCTCGTGACGAAAGGATTAGCGAATTTGCAATCAGCGATCGGCTCACCTTTGAGCGTTCGGTTGCGATTCAAATTGCCATTTCGCTTCAAGGTTTTTCATCCATAGGGGCTGATGCCCGCTCTGCGTTGATGTTGGAAACGTTAGATCGATTCGTTTCGCATGCTGACTTGGCAACGGATGCAGTTAATACCTACGTAACCGACATCAGCGAGTCCACCCAGTCGGCGAAGCGAGACCTCGACAGCTTGGGCGACTCGTTGAAGAACGCGTACATCCGACGTCGCAAACGCTACTCTGCCTATCTGCTCAACGCGCGGAATTCAGCCCGCACGGCATTTACCGACGCTGTAGATTCTTTTGAATCCGCGAAAACTGCGTACCACGATCAAGTAGACCTGAATGCGTCTGTGCAATATTGGATGGTGCGCAAACGGAATCACTCAGTGTTCAAGGTCGTCTGGTTTTTTGCGGTGCTCATGAGCATGGCGGTCATGTTCGTTTCGGTAATGGGCTATTACGGGGTTGGTGGGGCTGCGGGGCTCTCAAGCGCGTTCGGTCAGTACCGTCAGCAAAGCGCGGACGGCAACGGCTCTTCTGTGGGTCTCGTTGCAGCACTGTTGCCTGCGGCCGTTTCTGCTCAGGCTGGCGACCCTGTTCAACACTCAGCTCAAACGGAGCCTGCAGATACCGCATCTGCAGTGACCACAACACCGACCCATGCTGTGGTGCCAGGCGCTGCTCGATCTGAAGTGGCTACGGCGATCGCGGATTTGGCCGGGGTTGCATTGCTGATCACACTCCTGGGAATTCTCATCAGAATTACGCTTCGCCAGTTCAATACCCACTCACACCTGACGTTGGAAGCCGAGGAGCGGATCACGTTCACCAAGACATACTTGGCCTTGCTGAACGAAGGCAAGCTGAAGTCCGAGGAAGACCGCAAGCTGGTGTTGGAGAGTCTGTTCAGATCAACCAAGTCGGGCACCATGGACGAGATCCCGTTCTCCAGCCCGGTTGAGCTGATCTTTAAAACCATTTCTGACAAGAAAGCCAGTTGAGTGCATCAAGGGTTCCGGCCCTGGTCACGTAGGCCGGGTCACCTCAGTGAGTATTTCGGCTGCCGCCACACGGCCGTATTGCGACTGTATTGGCCATGAGCGCCCGGGGTGGCACCAGCTCGAGCTCAGCCCGGCAGCGAAGGACTCTCACTCGACGGTGACAGCAGTGCCTGCAGGCGCGTCTGGTCGCTTTTTGCTCACGGCCCGGTGACGGCTATGGGTCGAAAGCTGCCCTTCGAGGTTGGTTTACCTGATCAATGCGAGGTATGGGTTGTCTACCGGATGCTCACTGGTAAGTTCTGCTGCTCCAAGCAGCAGGTAGCCATTTAGAACGCTTGTTTTGCGAGGACCTCTCACTGCGCAGGTCCAAATATTTTGTCCATTAGCTCGTTTCTGGTGGATGCCCAGCTTCTCAAAATGACGTTGAATCCGCCGCCAAGGTTCTTTCTGGTCGGCTCCGTCAGGCTGCTCTAGATGCTCGGCTGCATAGCGCTGGAAAATGCCCGGCGTGACCAGGAAAAAAGTGCCGTCCACGGTGTGGACCTTGGCCTTGCTGTCGTTGACCACTAAGCGACGAGTATGGATTCCGTCTCGCAGCCACTCGAGAAAGGCCAGCCCCACGCCATCCTGGGGTTGCGCAGCGGCGGATTCCAGGGGGCCCGTGTTTGATCCAGTCTCGAGCTCGGCTGGCACTTGCAGCATGTCCATCAAATCATCGAGGTAGTCGAAATCCTGACTCAATTGCTCGGGGGCTTGCTGTTTTTCTTCTGAGGCTGTTTGCGGCTGATCCGTGACCGGCTCGTTGATTTCACTGGTCATTAGTGGACCATCCATCATCGGCTCGACCGTGCCACTGAAGCAGTCTGGTCGAGGCTCATTGGCCCACACAAGGCTTGGCTGCAGGCGAAGAAAGGTAAAGCGATGTTGCCAGGCATCGTCTGCTACGGTGGCGCTCCATACCGCTTTGCCCTCCGGTGTCGTGTCCACCAATCCATGTGACTGCAGCTCATCGAACAAGGCGATGTTGGAGGAGGGGATTCCGTCGACCGCCTGAGCCAGCAGGTAGGCGCGCAATTTGTCGGTGGAAGTCTTGCTGACCAACCACAGATGATCCTTGGTGAGCCAGCCGGCCGCACCGGGCTGGTTGAGTTTGAGCTCATTTTTGATTAAGTGGCGCAGGCCCATAAGCAGATGGTGCTGCAGCGAGTGTTTGGGTGTCTGCAGGGCTTTGGTGGGGTTGGCACCGATGTTTTGCGCGGTAGATACCCGATCAGCTTGCAGTACCAGTTCCCCGAGAGTGCCAGCATGCTCGTAGTGGTTGGCCAGTAGGAAGAGCAGGTGGCTCCACAAGACCGGATAGTGGCTAAGCCAGTCGAGCAGACGGGGCGCCAAAATTTGCGTGTACAGCAGTCCCGTGGCGGCGCCGTGCAGTTGGTAGTCGCGACCGGCCACGTAGCGAAAGCGGTAGTGCTGGTTCAAAGGGCCGTGCCAGGGGTGCCACACTTCGCCATTCTGATACTCGACCTGCAGATCAACGGCAATCTTGCCAATGTCGTGGAGCAGGGCGCCGTAGGCAATCGCGGCGCTCCAGGCGTCAGCCTGTGCGGCTTGGTCTTCCGGTGCGGCGCCGCTGGGTAGCAGGTACGACTGTCGCAACTTCAGGCTGCAGGCCACCAGTTCTAGACCATGGTCCAGCATGCCGCCCGGATAGGCATGGTGGTGGCTTTCGCTGGCGGGGAGTTGCTGGACATAGCTGGCGTAACGGCGGATCGGATCAAGGTAGAGCTCATCGAACTGTGACTCGGAGAGAGCCGTGTATTGCCATATGCGCTCCAGCAGCTTTTTCCGGTGGTCGGCACAGAGCAGGGATTCAGAGGGTAGCGGGAGGAGAAACCCCACCGGCGTTGGAGCGCGCGAGGGTTCCGCGGCATTCCCTTTTGGATGTTTGAACCACCAGCGCTTCATCGCGTTACCTGCTTTACATTCAGAAGGTCTTTTTGCCTTTTCGGATAGGCCTCTTACCCTTGTGCCCCTTACCATTGCCGCCGTTACCCTTTAACCCCTTGGTCCTTTTCGCGAACGGGAAAATTCGAAGCCTGGCGCATCGCGTTAGGTGCTGGATCGGAATGGCCTGTCCTTTTATCGGGGAGTAGACTGTCCGGCATAATTTTGGGGCAGATGGTCTGATGACGTTGAGCAATGCCGTTTTGATCGTGCTGTTGGCCGACCGGATTCATGGTACGGATGCTGCCATTCGATCTGCGGCCAAGCGCTGCGCGAAAAAGCTGCCACGCAGTCAGCGCGATATGCTGTTCAAGATTGGCAACAGTCCCACGCCTCGGAAACTAGTAGGTCACCTTTGCCAGTTCTTGCCGGACTGACTAGTCAAATAGATATGTTTAAATTTTGAAGGATGAAAAGTTAGCTCAAGAGAGAGTTAACGCTCGGCTAGTAGTTGTGTCTCAGGTAATATCGATTCACATGCCCCAACCCTAGGAAAGATTTCACATGTCCAAACTTGCCGAATTCAAAGCACTGGAAGCTCAACTGGCTGCTCAACTTCAGCAGCTGGACGCGATGAAAAACGATTCCGGCCTGAAGCAGGAAATCGAGTTTGAACAAAAGCTCAAGGCCTTGCTGGATGAGTACGGTATGAACCTGCGCCAGGTCATCACCATTCTCGATCCGTCTAAGGGCGTGAGCGTGAGTACCGCCGCCACATCCACCAGCGCTCAGCGTAAGCCGCGCGAGGTCAAGCGCTACAAGAACCCGCACAGCGGCGAGGTCGTGGAAACCAAGGGTGGCAATCACAAGATCCTCAAGCAGTGGAAGCAGGAACACGGCTCGGATACTGTCGAGAGCTGGCTGCAGTAATCGGCTGCGCATTAGCCGCGGCCGATACATGGCGCTACAGGCAAAACAAAGGCCCCAATCGGGGCCTTTTTGCTGGTTGAGGGAAATTACGCCGTGAGTCGCTCCGTCGCTTCAATGGTGTGATCGGACTGCAGCGCCAGTAGGTACTCCGAGGCCTCACGGGCCTGGCCACTGGCGCGGAAGATCGCGCGCTTGTCCTCCTTGAGGATCTTCAGCCAGGAGGCCAGGTACTCCTCGTGGCGCAACTCTCCCTGGGTGCCGGTCAGCGCGCAGAGAAACGCTGCACCCATTTCTGCGACCAACTCCTCGAAAGCATAGGCTGCGGAACCGAACGCGTGCCCGCCGGTGATGCCATCGCGATTCAGGCGCGATCGATGCCCCGACCAGTGGGTCAGCTCATGCAGGGCCGTCGCGTAGTAGCTGCCGACGTCCTCGAACTGGGCCTTGGTGGGCAGCTGGATGCGATCGCGCAGCGGCTGATAGAACGCGCTATCGCCATAGCAATGCTCGATCTGCGCGCCGCAGGCTAGCAGCAGCTGCTCGGCCGGGGCATGGTCGATAAACGCGGGCGGCTTGGTGTGCTCAGCGGGGTCTGGCTCCTCGCAAGGCAAGCCTTCGGTCTGCTCAATGTTGAATAGATAGTGCGTGCGCAAGAGGGCGAACTGCACCATCTTGATATTGCCCTGGTCATCGCGAACGACCTGGCCGTCCTCGTCATGCGCCTCCTTGCTCATCGGTTTGTACAGCACCGCGAGGGTGGATTGCTCGCCCTTGCGTACATGGCCACCAGCTTTGCGTGCCTGGTTGAAGGTCAGCCAGCGATCCTGGGTGAAACCTCGCAGGCGCGCCTCGGCCCACAGCAGTGGAATGTTGATGCCGGCGTAGGGGCGTCTGGTGATGGCGTTGATGGGAAAAGGGGAGTCAGCACTTGAACCAGTGGTGGTCCAGGGTTTGATCCAGGGGATCACGCCTTGGCTCAAGGCGCTGACGATCTTGTTGGTGACATCCAGATAGATATCGGACATGGCGTTCTCCGGGCGTGTAGAGGGAACGCTGCCCAGCCGGGAAGGGTTCCCGGTGAAGTAGTGAGGCAGTAGCGGTGCTGACAGGGTCAGAGGGCGGCGATTTCGACTACGAGCTCGCCGGGCAGCCGGATGAGCAGAAAAGCCGGTCCGCTGCGTGGGGTGATGCGAGCCAGCTGAAGCTGCGGCAGGTGAGCAGATACGGAAGTGCCGTTGCTCCGCGAACGGTCGAGTTGCAGCTCGATGGGGCAGTTTGAGGTACGCGGTGCCGAGGTCAGCACGCTGTTGAGCAGGTCTGCCAGGCGCAGAGCTGACTGTCCGATGGGTTCCTCGCCTGTGGCAGGTGCAATGAACTGCTGCCAAGCGCCTGGGCTCAGCACCACAGCGTTGGAAAAGCGCTTCATCCTGGACATTGGGACCTCCGCGTAGCTGATCCCGCGACACCTCATGTGAGGTTTGTGCATGGATTGCCTCAATCCGAGCAAGGCATTGAGCTGGGGGATTTCATGTATTAAACCGCGCTTGGACGTGAGGTCAATCTCCGATCTTTACCTCCAATGGAGGTCTCTATCCAGGGGGGGGCAAGGGAGACTTTCGGCCTCGGATCCCTGACAAACGGCGATCTTCACCCGACTGAAACATGGTGCGAGAGGCGTCCAGAGAGGCCCGTTAAAGGTGCCGCTCTGGATACGCGAGGTGCTCGCTTCTGCGTTCAAGATTTTCCTGCGGGGTCAACCTCGGCGGCCAGGTACAGGTGGGTAGAAGTAGCCTCCACCACCAGCGATCCTGCGGTACCGCGAAGGCTGGCGAGGACAGGATCATTGATGTCGAAGTACTCGGCAAAATCATCGCCGCCGAATTCATCGCGGGCGCGATTCCACCAAGTGTCGAAGTCGTCGACGTTGGGGTTGCAGCCGGTGGCATAGGCCACGCGTTTGCGGCCACTGCCATCCGGTTTGCTTTCGCCGATCTCGGACATGAGGTAAACACCGTGGTCCTTCACCAATATCAGTCTGCAACCATTGATACCGGCCTCGGCCAACACGGCGTGAAGTTCAGTGCCTGTGAAACGCAGCATGATGAGATCCTCCAGAGGGTGCGGAGGAACGCCACCCTGTATGGGAGAGTTCCCAGCACTGGAATGGATGTGAGTAGGGTGCAACGAAGACGCGGGTTCAGTGAACCCGGGGAATTAGAAAGCGTTCATCACCGGGGAACGGTGACCATGCGAGCTGCCGAACGCGAATCGCATTTAGGGGTAACCATCACATGCGTGACGTAGCCTCAAAGGTTATGGCTACCTGGGGTGCTGGAAAACCAGCGATTGCATAATTGGTTTACCAAGCGAACCGATATAGCGTCAATGGCGCTTTTCGGTGGAGGCAATGTTCCCTATCCAATGAGCGCCACCGGCGATAATCCGCGTTGTCTAAGTGATCAACGGTCATGGAATTTAGCGACAGAGGAGTAAGCTAGAGCTTGGATCCAAATTAGCGGTAGCGGCTTGGCCGCGAACGCGGTGACGGGTAAGGGAGGCAATCAAATGTCGACTCCAGCATCCTCGACTTCTGGCCGGACCGGCATCGGCAAGCATCTTATTCGCGCTGCGGTTGGTGCTGGTCGAGTGCTGAACAGATTCGAATCCAACGCTTTGAACTCCGGCGTTTTGGCCTCTGTGCCGTTCAAGTATCGCAAAATTGGCTTTTATGTTTTTAAGTTGATCCTGATGCTCGCCGTTGCTTCAGTTGCGATTTCTCTCGCGCTCGGGATGCTGGCTGTATGGACCATTGCCGCGCTGCCAATCAGTACTGAGAGACAGCCCCGGATCCATGAAATGAGCCACCCTCGACATCATCTTAGATTCCCAGAAATGTACGACGACAATGGAGCCTCCAGGTGATTGGTTATTTCAGTCTGCGGGCACCGGACATGACCTGTGAAGATCCCTTCTCTGCTTGTACCTGAGCACCTTCTGTTCCCCGAGTGAGGAGCGTTTGCATACCGCTACCCACGTTGTATCCCGCCCAGCTCATTACGCCGAGGAAAAACATCGGCAGTACTACGAACATTGCACCCATTACGTACTCGATCACCTGAGCGGTGACTGTCCCATCCATGAACCCTGCTGTCGGCAACGACAACAGCGCTTGGTCTGTGGCGGAAACTTGGTTGTACAGTGTTTCGAGCATGCTCGAGTCGATCCAGCGCGCGAGCTCCCACCAGAACGTCAGCATGTGCAGCGTGAACAGCGCGAATGTGATCGTCATGAGCGCTTTGAGCTGGTAGGTGCTGATCAGCAGCACCAGCGGTAGGCTGATGATCGTGCCCATGATCAGAAAGGCCTGGACCATCGGCAAGGCCGCGCGAAGCGCATTCATCGCCGGGAAGTTGCTGAACGAGCCCAAGGCCAAGCCGGTGTTCGTGGCCAGGTTGTTCAGCCCTTGCGTCAACGAGCCGCCCCGCGCGCTGCTACCGTAGTCCTGGAACACCTGCCCAGGCGCCATGCTCAATGATTGCTGCCGTGGGCTCACCAGTTCACGCAAAGTGGCGTCTTCAACCTCCGTAGAGGTGCGCCCCGTCAGCCAGCCCCGTAGCTGCGATAGCAGTGATGGATCAACCTCGGCCACCAAGCGATCGCGCAGTCCGATCGTGCCGTCGCTCCACCACTGCTTGCAGGTGGGGTAGCCGGCACCGCTGTCGAGCTGGGGCAGGGAGGTGTCTCGGGTCTCGTCGTATGGCCAATCGACTCTGGGCATTCGCGAGCGATCGGTATCGTAGTAGCCCGGTGTGTTGAGCAGGTAGGTCGAGCCAATCCATGACGCGTCGTAGCTCTGCGACTCGTCCAGCTCGGGGCGATTGGTGAACAGCCGCGAGCGCGAAAAACCGTAGCAGTCTCGAGTAAAGTCGGCGACTTCCTGTAGCAGCACCTGGTCGTTGATCCGCGAGCTGTCGATCTCCATGCGCATTGCACGGATGTCGGGTGCGCAGGGAATCGACGCGGTCGCTGCGGCGGTGATGCCTTTGCTCATGGCATGCACGAGGAACCACCACACCGGCACGTTTGCTGACTTCTCGCCGATGGTATTGAAGGTCGTGCCCCAGGCCGTGTCGGCAGGCCTGGCCATGGACACACCACAGCGCTGGCTTGTGGCATCGTCGAAAGTCACGGAGGACAGGTTCAGCGGAAAGAATGGCATGCAGCCAAACAGAATGACTAAGTAGCTCATCCACAGCCGATTCTCGACGCGAGGGATCGATAGCAGGCCCTTGTTGCCCTCGTCAGCTCCCTGTTGGCGGGCCGATAGCCACTCCTGCAGGATGATCGCGCCGAAGGGGGCCGCGAACAGCCCGGTGTCCGCCAACGTGTTCCAGATCCCGTTGTTGATGATCCAGGCCAGCAGCGACAGGTAGTACTCGAGGTAGCTGTTGGTGCTCATGTTCATGGCTACACCTCACACGCGAGCCAGTTCGACCAGGATGATCGAGCTGAAGCCGATCAATCCCAGACGCTTTAGCCGTTGCTGGTCCACAGGCGTAGCCCGCATCCGCAACGCTGCGGCCCAACCGGCGAAGATCAGCGTGTACAGCAGGGCGCGCCACCACGCGAAGTAGGGCGTAGTCGCCTGAGCAGACTGGAGCCTATCTAGGTGGATGGCGGGCAGTTGCAGCGCCATCCAGGCAATCAGCAACATGACCAGCATGAAGCCGAGGATCAGCAGCATGTGGACGATCAGGGATCTCATAGATGACGTGATCATGGCGTGCTCCTCTCCTGTTCAGCCCGGCGCAGTCGGTCCGACTCCGGGTCGCGCTGATCGATGCTGCGCGAGGCGTCGGCGCCGCCTGCGTGGCGATCGAGAACCAGGCTGGCGGTATTGGTGGCCAGCGACTGGCGTACCTGCAGCTCGGTTTGCAGCAGGCGGATCTCCCGCTCCAGCGTTTCGACGTTGCTGTTAACGGCGGTGGTGGCGGGTTGCGCCGACGCCACATTGGGTTCGTGGCTGCCGGCGAATAGGGTGCGCTGCAGCAGCATCGCCTTGTAGATGACGCTGGACAGTGCGGTCTCACTGGCCAAGCGACGGGCCAGTAGGTTCTGGTCGGGGTCGTCGCGCAGCCCCTCGATGACGCCGCGCGAGACCTGCAGCAGCGGACTGGAGACTTTGCCGAGGTTCTCCGGAGTGGGTTGGTCGGCGCCCGAGATCATGCGCTGCAGGCCTTCCAGGTGTTCCGTGTAGGTTTCCTGTATCAGCGGCGACAGGCCTGTACCGGCGGTTACGCGCAGCGCCTCGCAGTCGTTGCAGGTCTCCACCTCGGTTTCACCGAGCACACGCGTCGCCCATTCGGAGGCATCCTCGGGGCTCGACCAGGCCTGGCAGATGGCGCCATTCTGGCAAGCCGACCCGAGGGCGGAGGAGTCCTCAGCGGACCGGCTGTGCAGCAGGTTGTAGCCGGCCTTGACCACGTCAGACGTCACTCGGATGGGTTGCTGGCCGTTGCCACCGGCTTTCTGCCCGCCGACCCAGCTGACGCCGTTGTTGCCGTTGTTCGACTCGGTATCCTTCACCGCCATGACGGCATCGCCGCCGGACTGCTCGAGGTTGTGCTGCATTTCCTGATTCTGGGCCAGCGCACCCCAGCCGGCCTGGTCGACCTTGTCGGCCATTTTCGCCGCCATCGCCTGGCAGGTGAGCTTGGAACGGTCGAAGTCGATGCGCCCCTGCAGCACGCCATTACTCAGCAACTCATACAGCCCGGGATTGGCGCGCTGAATGATCATCGCCGGCAACGACATCACCGCCTGCGTGGCGTTTTGGATGACGTTACCCATGATTTGCTGAAAGCCCTGGGTGGCACCATTGAGCTGGTTCTGCAGGGTGTTCGATAGGTTCATGTTTCCGCACATCATGTTGGCGCGCCAGGACATACCCACGCCGAGGCCATTGGGGCGGTAGAGCGAGGAGGGCGCACCGGCTGCTGAGCCGCCACCGATGGTGTACATCACGCGGTCATCCAGGACCGGAGCCTGGTCACCAAGGTGGTAGCCGTTCTCTGCAGCATGGCCTGCGGCACACACGAGGAAGCACACCAACCCGAGCGCGAGGTTTTTCATCATTGGCCTCCATCAAAGTCGATGCTGAACAGAAACGTCTGGCCCATACGCTGGCAGCAGTGGTAGGGCCGCCACAGCGACCAGGCATAGGCGCCGTCGGCGCTCTGGATCGTTGGGCTGGGGAAGATGGCGCAGGTGTTCTGGATCACCGGGGTGAGTAACTGCCAGCGGTGGTTGTTGACGTTGTTCTCCATCACCGGCTGCGGCGGCCAGTAGCCAGGGGCCGGCATCGGTTGCAGCGGTAGATAAACGTGCGGCTGGCCGACGCGGGTGATGAAGTCGCTGGCGCGTTGGGCCATCACGGCAGCCGCCTTGAAATCGTCGGGCTGCACCAGAAAACCGTGTCGCGGATACACGTTGCCCCACATGTCCCCGAGTGCCTGGTTTCCGATCTCGCGCATCCCCGGGACCAGTGCCTGTGGGTAGACGGACTCGGGAACGGCCTGGCGCCAAGCCAGCGGGTCGAGCGTGCTGAGGTAGTAGGGCGCAAAAGATACGGCCCCACTTGGGCAGGCATAGCCGAACGTATGCGCCAGGGCCGTGAGGGCTGCTCCGCCGGGATGCCCAATGCCGTCGACATTCTTGAACCTGGGCAGGTTATCGCGCTGCGGCGAAGGCGTGATCAGGTTGCCACCCCCTTGCGACGCCGGCGTCGGCGCCGACAGCGCCGACATTTCGCTCCAGGGATTGGCGCCGGTGTCGGCATAGCTCGATACCACCAGCTCGGGAATGAAGTGACGGATCTTGGGTGAGGTTCGCACCGTGCAGCCGAACGGTGTGCAGAGCAGCCAGTAGCAGATGCCGACGACCCGGTACTCCAGGCACTGCAGCGAAGAGACGGAGGCGATGAGCGGTGGCGTGGTCAATGCCAGAGACTGCTCGGCGGCCACCAGCAGAGCAGCCGCGGTGAAGGCACGGCCACGGTGAGCCTTTTTGGATTTCGGCGCTTTGCTTCGGGTGAAGGCGGTGACGTTCATGGGCAACGCTCGGCAGGTGGCAGCGGTGTGCATCCGTGCGCCAAGTTTCAGCATCCCGGATCAGGTGCTGGAGGAGGTCGGACAAACCGAGTCCGGGGTGATCGGTTTCGTCGGGCGCTCGATTTAGCGGCGCGAGATGAGCAAACTGCCAGGGGAGTACAAATGTGCTCTTTCCGATTTTTACTCAGCAGAGTGGCTCGGACAGCCCTGACGGTGTCGTTCACGAGATGCCGCGCAGGCGATCAATCTCCGCCGCGATCTGCAGGGCGGCTTCCAGTTCGGACTGCTGGTGCTCTTCCATCAACCGCCAGCGCTGAGCTTTTTCCTCGGGCTCGGTCATGGCCAACGCGAGGTACAGGCTCGGTGGTACCGCGCGGAACAGCGTTTCCAGGTTCTTCGACAGGACGACGCCCTCGGTGTATTTGCCCGAGGCCTTGCTCGCGGAGAGCAGCAACGCTTTCTGCGCCGACGTGAGTTTCTTGAAGCGGGCAATTTCCTCGATTTCCGCTGGCGGCATGTTCAAGCAGATCCACCACTCAATCATATTGAGCATGGTCTGCGCCGCGTCGGGCAAGTCGGCCATGTTCTGCGTTGCCAGCCAGAACCAGGCGCCGAGCTTGCGCCACATCTTCGTGCCTTTGACTACGAAGGGTGCCAGCAGCGGGTTCTTGGTGATGATGTGGCCTTCGTCGGTGACCATGATGATCGGTCGCCCCAGGTACTGATCGCGCTCGGCGATGTTGTTCACCGTGTTCATCAGGCTGATGTAGCTGATCGACATCTGCGCCTCGTAACCCTCACGGGCATAGGTGGCGAGGTCGACGATCGTCACGTCGCTCTCCGGCCAGGGCGTGCCGGGCCGGTCGAATAGGGCGCCCTCGAAACCCTGACAGAACAGGTCGATGGACTCGGCCATCTCCTGCGCGCGCTCGCGGCGTTTGTCCGGAAGGTGGGCGTCGCTGGCGACCTTACCCAGGGCATCGCGGACATGACGGGTCAGCACCTGCTGCTCAGTCGTCGCGCAGTGTCGGGCGGCATCGAGGATGCACTCGCGGATCAGGCTGCGATCCGCGCGGGTCAAGCGCGCCTCTTCCTTGGCTTCGCCGCCGGTGATCATCAGCCGCGCGGTGATTTCCAACTCGCCCAACACATCGCGCTGCTCGTCACTGTCCGGCGCGGCCTCATCCAGGTCTTCGGTCGACAGACTGGCGACCTGGTCCGGATGCTCGATCAGGCGCCGGGCATGAGCGAACGGCGCCAGGCTCACATCACTGCCCGGTTTGAGCTGAACCTTGTTGACGGTTAGGCCGAGGGTGGCGAAATAGTCGCCCTGCAGACCAAAGGAGTTGCCGACTTCGACGATGAACAGTCGCGGCCGGTACACGGCCATGACTTGCATCAGGATCGAGACCAGGGTGGCCGACTTGCCGGCGCCGGTCGGGCCAAACAACAGCAGGTGGCCATTCATGGAGCGGTCGAAGCGTGACAGCGGGTCGAACGACAGCGGCGCGCCACCGCGGTTGAAAAAGGTGATGCCTGGGTTGCCGGTACCAATGCTGCGCCCCCAGAGTGGCAGCAGATTGGCGACGTGCTGAGCAAACAGCAGACGAGTATACCAGTTGCGTGTGTCCCGCGCCGGGTTGTAGACCATCGGCAACCAGCGCAGATAGCTGTTGCACGCGGCCACTTCATCGCCCTCGCGCACCGGCTGCAGGCCAGCGCCGAGCAGCACATTAGCGGCCTGGACAGAGCGCTGGCGCAACTGCTGTTCATCGGCACCGCGCAGGTACAGCGTCAACGTGCCGCGGTACAGTTTGTGTTGGCGGCCAATCAGCGCGCGGGCCTCTTCTACGTCCTGGCGGGTCTGCGTCGAAGCGAGGTTCTCACCGATAGCTTTGCGCGCCAGGCGATTAAGCTGCTCCTCGAGCACATCCTGGGGGGTGATTACCAACGTTAGGCTCATGACCGACTGTTCGGGCAACTGATCGAACAAGGCGTTCAGGGCCTCGCCCTTGCGCGTTTCGCCGGTCAGCTGGCCGATATGCGGTGGCCTGCGCAGCTTGTCGACCACCATCACGGTGTGCGGCTGCTGATCGAAGTACCACAGACCTTGCTCGCTATCGGAGCACGGATCCTGAAAGAACAGCCGCTCAGCGAAATCGTGGTCGAACGGCAGCGGCAGCTCTTCGCCGTCATCCCCTTCCGGATAAGGCACCCGCCGATAGAACGCGGCAGGGGATTCGCCGGTGAGTGCAGGAGCGGGGTTGAACCAGGGCAGCAACCAGGCGTAGAAATCGCGCCCGGTCAGCCGTCGAGGGTTGACCCCGCAGGCCTGCAGCGAGGCCACCAAGCGGTCGCAGGTGCGGTTCAACAGCTGAGCCGGGCTCTGCCCATCCTCATCGACCTGCTCGCCGAGCCAGCGATAGACCACCAGGCGAATCCGCCGATTGCTGCCGCGCCAGGGGAGGTGAGACACCACATGGTCGTCGAACAACCCGCCCGGCTTGCCGACGGCGTCGAGGTGACGTTGCATCGACGCAAGGAAGGCCTCGGCAAAAGGCGTGCCTCGAGCGCGCGGCGCGATATAGCTCTCCAGGCGTTCAAGGTACGGCGCAAAGTCACTGTCGTCCTGGCAGAAGAACTGTACGACCCAGGGCGCCTGGTCGAGCTCGTCGAAGCTGTCCTGCAGCGCATCTTCCAGGGCGTCGCGTGCGGCCATCAACCATTCGGGCTCGCGACCCTCCGTGCCGATCGGTTGCAGCTCGAATACGGCACCCACAGAACGGTTGTCATCGAGCAAAAAGCACTGCTCATCTTCGAGGTATTCGACCCAGGGCAGGTGGTCGGCGAAGCTGGGACTGTGCGCGTACTGGGCGGCCTCGTCGGCCAGGGTGGCGCGCCGACGCTGCGCCTCGCGCCAGGGCCTCCAGCGTAGCGGGTCGCGACTCGCGTCATCGGCCATCACAGATCGTCCAGGCGCTCGCCGGGCAGCGCGTACTCGACCTTCTCGTACAGTGGGAATACCGTCGAGTAGCCAGGTACTGGCGTCTGTTGGGTACCGGCTAGGTGCGGGTAGACGTACATGACCAGGTCTGGATTGGGGAGGCGCGGGAACTGGGTGCGTATCTCGTTGGCAGCCGTCCGCGTGTAGGCGCTCTGGTCGTTGATCAGGCGCTCGGAGTCCAGCACCGGGCGACGCAGTTCGCCACGCGCCTCCAACAGCTGTTGCTGAGTACCAACCGAGCCCCCGCCGTTCCAGATATCCAGCATGGTGTGATCGCCGTGGGGCAGCATTTCTTCCTTGCTGGTGGAGCAGCCGGCCAGGTGCAGGCCGAGCAGCAGACTAATCCAGATCCAGTACCGAGACGGATGGGCTTTCATGGTTCACTCTCCGGCCTTTGGGTTCGTAGTCGATGCTGATTTCGTGGTCCAGGTGCAGGACCACTTTGGCCCCGGGCGGTACGTAGATGGCGGCGAAGGCTTCGCCGTAGAGCTTGTTGATCCACTCACGGATGTCGCCGATGCCACCGCTGATCACCGAGTTCAGCGCGCTGTTGCCGCTGTTCTGGGTCAGGCCCAGGCTGCCGCTGGCCGAATTGATGAACGAGGCATTGGTCTGCTCGGTGCCTAGGGCTGCAGCGAATCCGGCACCGGCTGCGGTGATCAGGCTCTGGCTGCCCAGATACTGCTGAGCGTTGGAGCGGCGCTCGCCGGAAATACAGGGAATGCCGTAGGGGTCGGAGATGTAGCCCAGGCCGCCACGGATCTTCTCTGTGTCCGAGGTCTGGGTGCTGCTGCGATTGCGGCTGACGACTTTCTGCGGCTGCGGTACTGTGCGGACAGTACCGTCGCTGAAGACGAAGGTGATCGACTCGATTTGGCCGCGCACGCAGGACAGCGTCCAATCGCCTGCAGCCGTGCCGCTCATGACCGCGCCAACCACGTCCGGCAGGTCAATGCCGTTGGCAGTGAGGTTGTCCGGGCCCACCAGCACCTTGAACGGATAGGGATCGTTCACTGTGCCGTCCACCGGCACCCGGCCAATCAGTGCTGTCATGGCGATGGAGCCCATCAACGTCGAGTTCTCGGGAAGGGTGTAAACAGGCCTGGCGCCTTCGGTACGGCCCTGCGCGTTCTCCAGGTCGCGCTCGCCTTTGGCGACGGCACGCAAGCGGTCCTGGCCACGATCGATGGCGTTGTTGTCCAGACTGTGCAGGTCCTTAAACTTTGAGGTCAACGACGACAGGGGACCATCAGCTTTACCGGTATCCTCTTGCCCGGCGCGTGCATTCGACGGTTCGATCCACTGCACCGCATCTGCCGGCGCTTGAGCCCCTACAAATTGCTGCTCGTCGCCCGGTTCAAGACCGAAGCCTGCGGGAACATCTGACTTCGCGGCTGGCTTGCCGGTGAGCTGGTCCTTGAGCCTAGAGAGCAGCCCCTGGGTCTCGCGGTGCTGCTGCTCAGCTTTCTGCCGAGCATCGTTGGCCTGCTGGCGCTGCTCGGTGACCTGTTGGGTGACGCTGCTCAGCGTGCTCTGGATGCGCGTGTCGATATTGCCTTCGCGCGTGCGCAGCCGGTTGTTCTCGGTCTGCAGCGCATCGTTGCCTTTCTTCAACGTCTGCATTTCGCTGCGCATCGCTTTTACCTGGCCGATCAGCGTGGCCACGGTGTCGCGCGGGGTGTCGCCAGCGATGCCCAAGGCTTTGGCCTGTTCCGCGCTGAGCGTGGCCTTGTCAGGATCGTGAACGGGCTCGCTGTTTGGCGCGGCCACCCAGGATTTGACGATGATCAGCACGATGCCCAACAGGACCCCGGGCACCAGCCACTTCAGCAGGCTGTTAGCTTTCAAGATCGCCAGCCTCCGGTTTTGGCGGGGGCAGCAGCAGCGCGTGCTTCAGGTCGCCGCCACGGGTAACCAGGTAGGCTACGGTGGTGTCTTCAGGCGTGCCGGCAAGGCCGAGGTCCGCGTGCTGGAAAGTTGCCGCGTACAGCGTGGCTTGCAGGTGGCGCGGGTCCAGCGCCACCTTGCCGGGGCCGCGGTTCACGATCTTCACCGCCGTTACCCAGTAGTCGCCCAGCCGCCAGGCTGCGAGTGCCTTGATCGAAACCCGTTCGGTGGGCAGCAAGGTGCTGAACGCGGCAGAGTCGCTCAAGGAAACCCGACGTACACCGGGCAATGGTGCCACGGTACGCAGGGGCGCATAGAGGTTCTGCGCGGCATAACGGGTGAGCACCACCGGTACCGGTGTCGCGGTCGGTGCGGTGTCTTTTGCGGCCTCATCGTCTGGCGCCTGACCCTGGGCCACGATCTTGACTGGCTCCAGTGCCTCGCTACCCTCAAGCGCCTCGATGTCGATCAGGATGATGTCGCCCGACTTCACCGACTGCAGTTGCAGCCGGGTCGGGGGGAGGGCCTCTGCGGCGCGCAGGTACACCGTGCCTCCGACCGACTGCACACGCAGCTTGCCGGCGACCGTGCCCGGCACCCCCACGCGAACATCCTCATCCAGCATCAGGACTCGCTCCTGGTCCACCGTAAGTGGAACGGCCAGCGGCAGGCGGTCCCAGTATTTGACCTCGACCGCACCGGCTGCAGAACACCAACCTGCAGCTACCGCCAACATCATGATCAAGACTCGCATCATCCCGCACCTCCAGGCAGCGTCAGCTTCTGCGGCGTGCCTTCGTAGCAGTCCAGGGCCAGGCCCCACTTGTTGTACTCGGGGTCGACGTCGAAGCGCACCACTCGCAGCGGGTAGCGCACCACCACGCGTTTCACCGGTTCGGCGGCGTAGTACTCGTCGGCATTGAGGTCGAGTCTGACCAGCCAGCTGTGCTTATCCAGCTGTTTCACACGCAGGTCGGGATCGTCGCTGTAGCCGCGGCCCAGCACCTCGTAGACGCCGCGCACTCGGCCGCGCAGTTCGCCGGCGGCCTTGCGGTACTCGAAGTCGCCGTCGAAGAAGGTCTTGCACGCCGGTGTCAGGTAGGGCTGCAAGGCAAAGATGGCGCGGTGGTAGTCGACCTCGCCGTCGGTGGGCCAGCGGTTGAGCTGGCCGAAGATGTACAGCGCGAAGGCGTAGATGTTTTCCGGGGGTACATCCCACCACTTGCGCGTACTACCGGAACGCAGATCGGGTGGCACGTGAATGGTGAGCTCAGACGGCGCGGACTGCCAGCCATACCAGAGCCCGCAGCACAGCAGCGCCAGGATCCCCACGGCCAGGCGCAGACTGAAGATATGCGCCTGCTGCGCATCCACCTTATTGCGGAAGCGGCTCATGGCGTGCCCCTCGCATGCCGACGCGTACGGCGCACGGTCCAGGGCCCCGAGTGCAGGATCAGCTGATGAGTGCCGATGCCCCAGTGCGCCGCCAAGTGCCACTGCATACGTCGGTACAACCAAGTTTCGGGGCGGGCACGCTTGGCCCGGCGCAGCAGCTTGCCGCCGCCGAGCAACATCAATGCCATGCACAGGAACATGCACGTGGGGAGGGTAGCGAGGGAGGCGGTGGCCACCGCCAGCGGTGCGCCGAGAATCGCACCCAGCCCGGCGCCGACGACTAGGGCGACCCACATCTCGTCGTTGGTGAGTCCGCGAAGCACGGCCGGGTCACGGTTGAGCCGCTCCGGGAGGAAGGTCAGCGTGCCGTCAGGCAGAGTGGCTGGGGCGTCGGACATGGTGACCTCACAGGATCGTCGCGGCTTTGGTGAGGAACCACAGGATCACTACCACCAGCAGCGCGCCGACGCCGACCACGGCGCCGAGGTCTTTCCAGGTCTTGCGCTGGTTTTGCACGTCGGCGTAGACGGTGAGCGAGTGCCAGGCCACGCCAAGGAAGGCGAGGGTAGCAATCAGCAGACCGAGCAGAATGCCGCCGTCGTAGGCGTAGTTCTTGATGGTGTCGATCAGGCCCGAGCCCTCACCGCGAGACGGTGCTTCCATGGTCGGCAGGTCGGCCCAGGCCAGTGTCGAACTCAACAGCATCAGACCGCCGAACAGGGCTTTCGAACAGGATTCCCGCAGCAGAGCGAGCGGGCGATGACAATGACGGGGGAGGTTCATGGCAAGGTCTCCTGATTACGACAGCATGAAAAACATCAGCACGATTAGGGCGAGGGCCAGGCGTAGCGTGCTGCCGCCGAACGCACCGAAATTGAGGTTGCCGGCCGCCCAACCGCGGTAGCCGGTCCACAGCGCCCAGGTGCACCAGAGCAATGCGAGCACGAGCACCGATGAGCGCCACATCACCGAACTGAGCTGCGGGGAATATCCGGCCACGGCCGAAAACGCGTTAAGTTGGGCGTCAGTCATGCTCATCGGAAGACCTCGAGTGAGGCGCTTCAGCACGGTAATCACCGGACAGCTCGATCAGATCAGCTGGCTGGGCACGCGAGGGCGACAGGTATTTTTGGATGCCTTGGCGCACACGCTCGAGGTCCGCAGCGAACCTCGAATAATCGAACCGATAGCGGGTCTCCGCGGTACTGACTGAGGCGGTGCTTGCGCGGTCGGCCAACAGTTCGATGGCAGTGATCTGCCCTTGCATGAGGCCCAGCTCCGAGCGCTCCGGCGCGTCTTGAGCAGCGGCACCGAGCGACACTAGACAGGTAAGCAATAGGGCAGAAGTGGAAGTGTTCATGGCGAAATCCAGCCGGGTAACTGGCATTCACCTTGGGGAGTCAGGCAGCCTTTGGCATGGAATAAAGGGATCTTCGAGCCTTCGCTTTAGAACAAAAGACTGCAGTGAGTGCGTCGTGAGCCACTGGGGCAAGTGTGTTGGATCGGCTACGTATTACTCTCCTATGACCGCAATCGGCCCAGAGTGTGTAAAAACAGATCAGCCAACGGCACTGAACCAAGGATCTCGTTGCTGGGTCTGCTAAAAGTTTCCCTGGGTGAAGCTGACGTTTTTACGTGGCCCCGACCGAATGTAGGCTTGAAAAATCGTTTAGTCGAACTCCACATCTGATGCGAGTTCTGGATACTCAATCTTCATGTCTGCAAGGCATTTTTGCATGAGCTTCGCATCCCCCGGCAAACGTCTGGATAAAGTATCCCACCCTGAAATTTTCAGTTGCGCGGGCATTTGCACAAGTCCTGTAATTGCGTCCCAGAAAGCATCCCAATTACAGCCGTACCAACCGGGGAATCCGAGCGCAACCCTCAAGGTGGAATGGAGTTCATCGGAACTCGCCACCCCACTTAAGTCAATCTTTACAACCTGTAAGCGCGTCATCGTCAGCACCTCAAAAATTGTTCACCGGTGAGAGGGGTAACTGAAGTCTGCTTCTGCCATGGAGCCTATACCTCCACGCACCTTTGCTATGATTTCCGAGGGAGTTAACTCAGGGATCGTCAATGAAGCGCTTCATCCAAGGCGAACATCGCGGCCAAAGCACCTTGCTTCCCGAGAGCCTTGACGACTACGTCAGCGATACCAATCCGGTGCGTGTAGTTGACGTTTTCGTCGATGAACTCGACCGGGTCAAGCTGGGTTTTGACGGTGTCATACCAGCAGATACGGGCCGGCCAGCTTATCATCCCGCGATCCTGCTGAAGATTTACATCTACGGCTATCTCAACCGCATTCAGTCGAGCAGGCGCCTTGAGCGAGAGACGCAGCGCAATGTCGAATTGATGTGGCTGACCGGGCGATTGACGCCGGATTTCAAGACCATCGCCAACTTCCGAAAAGACAACAGCAAGGCCATCCGAGGAGTCTGCCGTCAGTTCGTCGTGCTCTGTCAGCAGCTAGGATTGTTCGGAGAAAATCTGGTTGCCATCGACGGCAGTAAATTCAAGGCCGTCAACAATCGTGACCGCAACTTCACCAGCGCCAAACTGAAGCGGCGAATGGAAGAAATTGAATCGAGCATCAGCCGTTACCTGACTGCGCTCGATGCTGCCGATCGGCAAGAACCAACTTCCTCTGAGCCCAGCGTCGTGCGGCTGGAGGAAAAAATCGCCAAGCTCAAAACTCAAATGAAGGAGCTTCAAGCGATCGAAATCCAGCTCAATGAATCGCCGGATAAACAGGTCTCACTGACCGATCCAGACGCCCGCTCCATGATGACGCGCGGCACGGGAATCGTCGGCTACAACGTGCAGACAGCGGTCGATACTCAGCACCATTTGATCGTTGCGCACGAGGTGACCAACGTCGGTTCCGACCGCGATCAACTCAGCTCGATGGCCAAGCAGGCCGGCGAGGCGATGGCGTCAGATACGTTGTCGGTAGTGGCTGACCGAGGTTACTTCAAAAGCGAACAAATCCTGGCTTGTCACGATGCAGGTATCACCGCCTATGTGCCCAAGCCGATGACCTCTGGAGCCAAGGCTGACGGGCGTTTCAATAACGATGCCTTCATCTATGATGCGGAAAAAAACGAATACATTTGCCCGGCTGGAGAGGCGCTGATCTGGCGCTATACCAACGTTGAAAAAGGCCTGACGTTGCACCGTTACTGGAGTTCGAAATGCCGGGGCTGCGCAATGAAACCGCAGTGCACACCGAGCACGGAACGGCGGGTTCGACGCTGGGAGCATGAAGCCGTACTGGAGGAAATGCAGAACCGGCTGAGCAACGCGCCGGAAATGATGCGGATCCGAAAACGGACGGTTGAGCATCCCTTCGGGACGCTCAAGCAATGGATGGGCGCGACACACTTCCAGACCCGAAAGCTTAACGGGATGAGTGCAGAGATGAGCCTGAACGTGCTCGCCTACAACCTGAAAAGGGTCATGAAAATCATCGGCACCACTGGCTTGATGAAAGCGTTAACGGCGTAAAAACCGGTCTTTTTTACCCCTTCCAAATGACTTTAAAAGGCTGCTGAGCTGTTTTAACTGTTCCTGAAAGCGTCGTGACCTTGATCAGTTTGCGAAACGTGAGCACGGTCTCCTAGCGTCGATGATAGAAAACCCAATCTGACGTTTTTACACACTCTGGACCTATAGCAGCCGTTCGAGGTATCTACGAAACCGAGGTCGATTCAATTCGACACCTTTCGGGGGCCGCAGTACTCGTTCCTAGGACACCTGAGAACGAACTCACTGACGATCGTGGAGGCGGGTTACCAGTGGTGACACCGAGTTTATGTCGCCAATCTCCTTCACCATGTAGACCGCAGACGTCGGGCAGAGGCTGTTGAACTCCTCCGAA
>RCUI01000027.1_pt1 | contig 57862 bp, 57 predicted proteins | sample 2166121 | NCBI WGS metagenome assembly RCUI01 (sample SAMN09932700, study PRJNA488358) | compost metagenome | feature: garden; material: soil; isolation source: compost soil in succinic acid-enriched culture | place: Germany: Experimental Botanical Garden Goettingen | collected 2016-01-27
CGTTGTGCCGACCGGTTGATTGACCTCTTCTAGCGATGGCTTGTCGCCTCCCGGTCAATGCGCGAAAAGCGCTTTCAGCAAGCATTGACCGGGGGGCGCGGCAGCCAACCTTCAGCCCTTTTTAGCGGCTGCCAGAAAGTGCGCAACCAGCGCATTGGCATGGCCATGGCCCATGCCATGTTCGGCCTTGAGCCAGGCCACCATCTCCATATGCTTCCTGGCGCTGACTGAGCCGAGCAGCGTCAGCCAGTGGCTTATGGGTTGCCCGTACTTCTTCTCGATCGAAGGGAAGTACGAGGCGGGTCCTTTTACTTTTTGCTCCTCACTCATGATCCAGGCTCCTTTCAAGCGAATTGACTGGCAGTGTCGCCTCAGCCACCAACAACAATGACTGCGGCACGGCGCTTTGCGGATGTTGCGGCTCTTGCAAACCGACCCATTTGAAACCCGCCATGTCCAGCGCATTGAACCAGCTGGACAGGGTGCGCAGGTACCAGGGCATGGGTTGCCACTGGCCCTGGAAACCGGCGAAGTCCTCCTTGCGCCAGCCATCCTGGTAGACCTCTGCGGCTGCCGTCCACGGGTGCAGGGTCTGGATCACCAGGGCACCGCCAGGGGCGAGCAGGGCGTTCATGGCGGCGAGCAGGGGGATGATGTCCTGGTGCAGCAGGGCGAAATTGGCGCAGATCACATGGTAGTTGCTGCCGATATCCACCTTTGCGTCTGCCAATGCCTGGTAGCTGGCCAGATGCACCGATGAATTGCCTGCCGCTCGTGCGGCCTCGACCAGCGTCGGGTCGCCATCCACCCCCACGGCCTCGATGCCCCGTTCGGCCAGCGCCCGCAACAGCCAACCTTCGCCGCAGCCCAGGTCGAGCACGCGCTCGGGCTGGCGGCAGAGCACGGCCAGCAGAATTGCCTGGTCGGTGACCTTGAGGCGGCTTTCGATGGCGCCGCTACGGACGGCCTCTATCCAGGCGCGGGCATTGTGTTGCCAGCTCTGCAGAAGTTCGGCATCGGGGGTGGCCATGGCGCTGTCCGGGGTGGAGTTGCCCACAAGGATAGGACAACTATGGAGGACCTTCGACGAACATTTGCGTCAGTAAGCGCAGCAGGCTTGCCCCGTGATCAAGGCAACGCCGGTTGACACACCAGCGGCACGCGCTCGTAGTTCAGTGCCGGGTTGCGCTCGGGGAGCGCGTAGGACGTCGTGCATTGCTGGTCATTCCATTTGATCAGGAGCGTGGCCGAATCCTTTTCGACCAGGGCCAGGGCGTTGCCGCCAGGGTCAGAGATTGCCAGCTGTTTGCCAGCTTGGTCTTCAACCGAGGCGCCGAACGGGATGCGCTGGTGCTGAGCATCGAACAGCTCGAATTGCACCCGTCTGCCGCTCTTGCTGGCGTAGCGGGCCAGCACCACGGCACCGCGCCTTGGCACCACTTGCCGGGTGGCGTTGTCCATCTCGATGTCGGCGCCCAGGTCGCGGGTATCCAGGCTGATCCAGTTGACCCGATAGGGTTGCGCGTTCGGCACCACGGCAAAGCCGTTGGCGCCGGTTTGCGCGCCGCTGTAACTGCCGATCTTGACCCCTGCAACACCGGGAACTTCAGCCAGGGCGAAGGTTTCACCCACCGTCTGGCCAAGGTTGATGCCGCCGGCATGGGCGACGACGGAACCGGCCAGGTTGAGGTTTTGCGAGTTGTAGCCACGTCCCTGGCTGTAGCCGACACCGATATCGGCAACGCTGGTGCGGGTGGTGATGTTGGCTGAAGCCGAGCTGCCGCCAGTGCTGCTGTTGCCGCCTTGCAGCGAGTAGTAAGTGTCGCTGTCTTGCGACAGGTAGCCGTTGATGCCAACTTGCGTGCTGTCGCTGTTCTTCTGGGTGCTGGCCGAGACGAAGGCGCGCGGCGCCCGGGGCTTGGAGCCCAGCGGGAAGGACACGGACAGGTTGACCAGGGTGTCATTGTTCGAGGGGCCGTAATCACCGACATCTTTGCTGTAGGTGGCGCCAAGGTTGTAGCTCAGCTCACCCCAATAGTTGCTGTAACCGGCGGACAGGCTCTGGGAACCGCCCCGGCCCCAATAGCGCTGATCGCTGGCATTGAGGTAGACGCTGCCATATTGCTGGTTGCGGCCGAGGCTCTGGTTGATGGTGAGGTCGGTACGGGTTTTCGAGTTGCCGGTACGCTTGGGGCTATCGGTATCGAGCTCTTCGACATGGTTGGTCAGGGTCCGGTAGCCCTCGGTCGAGTAACGGTAGGCGGCCAGGGTGAAGCTGGTGTCGGTACCGGTGAAGGTTTTCGCGTACAGCGCCCGCAGGCTATTGCCCCGGACCGACTGGCCCGGGGTACGGCTGGAGGAGTGGGTCAGGTCGACCGAGACCGCGCCAATGGCAGTGTTGCGCCCGGCACCGAGTGCCAGCGCCTGGAAGTTGTCGCTGGCCTGGACGCCGACGATGCCACTCAGGTTGCTGCTGATGCCATAGGCCAGGGTACTGCTGACAAATTTCGGCGACGCCAGGCCCTCGCTGTTGCTGTTGTACTTGCCCGCCGAGACGCTGTACTTCAGCTGGCCTTCACGAACCATGATCGGCAAGCTGGAGAACGCCTGCACGCTAACCCGACGACTGCCATCGGCCTCGATGATGGTCACTTGCAGGTCACCGTTCGAGCCGCTGGGATAGATATCACTGATTTCAAACGGGCCCGGCGGTACGTTGGCGGTGTAGAGGATGTAGTTGTTCTGGCGGATCTCGACCGTGGCGCTGGTTTGCGCCACGCCGCGGATGATCGGCGCGTAGCCGCGCTCGCTGTCGGCGCGCATGCCTTCGTCCGAGGCCAGTTTCAGGCCGCGATAGCGCACGCTGTCGAACAGGTCGGCGTCGGAGAAGATATCGCCGGCACTGAATTGCCCCTTCAACGCGGTCACATCATGCTGAACGTAGCTGCGGTTGCTCTTGAACTTGTTGGGCTGATCGGTACTGCTGCTGAAGTTCGACTCATTACGCAGTCGCCAGGCGCCCAGGTTGATACCGTTGCGCAGGCCCAGGTTGTTGGACAGCGTGGTGGCGGTGTCCGTACTGTTGCGGTTGCTGCTCAACTGGTAATTGATGAACGCCGCCGATACGCCGTCATCCCACAGCGCCGGGTCGACATACCCGCGCATGCCGCGTTGCATGGCGACTTGCGGCACGCTCACCATCAAGCGCAGCCGGCTGACGTCATAGCGCTGGGTGGCTTTGTCGATCAGCGCGGACAGGTCGTAGCAGGCCTCTGGCTCAGCCGGGGTGAGCTTGTTCGTGGCTTCCAGCTTTTTCATGTCGATGCCCAGTTGCCGGAGCAGGTCCAGGGTCAGGCAGGCCTCGACTTTGCCGGTGCTGGGTGTGCGCCGGAATTCAATATCACGACGGCCAACCAGTACTTCGTTGCTGTAAAGGTCGACCCGGTAGTTACCCGGTAGCACGCTGTTGGCCGAGAGTAGCAATTGCAGGTCCACCGACGACTGGGCGCCCTGGAGGAACGAGGTGTTGAACTGTTCCTGCTCAATATCGCTGGCTGCGGGGGTGGCTGCGCCCGCTGTCGTGGGCAGGCATGAGACGATGGCGATGAGCAGGGGGCAAAGGGTCGACGGGTGTAATAGGGTGGGGGGCGTTGCCGGTCGCTTTTGCTGGTTTACGCCATGATCGTGTTTGCTGCCAGTGAGTAAAGACATGCAAATAACCTATATCACCCCCGATACGAGTAACGGTGCGGAGCGAAGTAAAGTGCGGTGGAAGTACGATGAATAGTCAAACCGGTGGCTCAAGGTGACGCTTTCGTCAGGCTGGCCTTTGTTGCCGTGGCATTGACAAGTTGCGTGGTGTAATGCTCTTGGGCGCCATAATCGTTAATACTGGTGAATGACAAGTTTGCCGTGCCGGCTGCGTTGAGTTGCTTTACCGCTAACTCTTTGTGTTCACCCGGGGCGATCATCATGGAATCAACGACGATTTCCGTTGATTGGCCGGATTGCAGTTTTATATCCCCCATGGACACGTGGTAGAGGCCGGGGTTATCAATCCCCAGGACGGTTTTCCCTGCGCGCTCGCGCAATTGCCATTGCAGTTCTGTGGGGGCCAGATAGGCGTTGGCGGTCAGGCCTGATGGGCGAAAGAACACTTTGATGCGCTGGCGAACCGCGAGCTGCAAGGTGTTTTCGGTTTTTGCCGCCTGGGGGATTTCCTGGACGTTGAGCCAGACCACAGACTCTTTATCCGACGGCATGCCGGTGCCTTCATAGATCACCCGCAACAACTGCTGCTCGTTGCCGGTGACCCGCGCCAGGGGCGGCGTAACCGCGAACGGCACTGGCGTCGAGTCAGGGCCATCGCTGTCGACCCAAGACTGGATCAGCACGTCATCACCGGTGTTGCGCACGGTGATGCCGGCCTCTTTGTGCTTGCCATCAAAGACCAGGCGAGTGCCGCTCAAAGAGATGCCGGCCGAGGCCTGGGCAACCGCGAGCATGCCGAGGATGCCCAGGCAGAAGGAAAGGGGTTGACGAACCAACATGATATTTACCGCGTCATTGCCAAGAAAAAAGCGGGGCGAGTTGCCCCGCTCCGGGTCAGAGCCTGCTCTGGAGTTATTCGTATTGCAGAACGAATGGCAGGGTGGCGTCACCGCGACCGGCAACGACAGTGTCCAGGGCCCCGGTGGTGACGTAGGCAGCGGAGAATTTCAGGGTGGTGTTGCCATCCTGCAGGGTGTTCTCGACGCGGGCGGTGGCGTCGGAAGTCAGGTCGATCAGCGCGCCATTGGCGTCGAGCAGGGCAATACCGACGTTTTTCGCCGCGCCCAGACCATCAATCAGTCTCAGTACTTTGGTGCCTTCGACCAGGCCAGAACCGTCGGCTTTTTTCGGTTGGAAGATCATCGACACTTTGGTGCCCTTGTTGCAGTTGATCTTCATGTCGAAGTTTTCCGCGCTCAGCTTGCCGCTGCCAATCGGCGCGGCGGCGGTGCCCATGTCTTTGATCGACACTTCACCCATGGGCACGGAAATAGTCTTGCTCATGTCCGAGCTTTCAACGGAGCAGGCGTCGTTGTTGATTTTGCCAGTGAAGTTGATGGTGCCGGAACCGGCTTTGGTCGGCACGGGGTCGGCGGCGAGCGCGTGACCAGTGGCGGCGAGGATCGAGAGGGTCATAAAGGCCAGGGTGAACTTCTTCATTCTGATTTCCATAGGTGTTTTAAGTGCTGCATGAAAGTGCAGTTACACAATACGGAGGCCAATCGGAAGAAAGAATCAGACGATCCTTATAAGCACTAACGGCGGGTTTCGGCAGGCTCGATAACGCCGGTTAATTGAACAGTTTGCGCTCCAGGCAGTACGCCAATAAGTCCTGGTCACTGGCAACTTCCAGTTTGCGCATGGCCGCAACCTTCTGCGCACTGATCGTCTTGGCGCTTCTATTCTGGCTGCGGGCAATTTCATTGACACTCAGCCCGGCGACAAACAGGCGCAATATTTCATGTTCCTTGGGCGACAGCCGGGCAAAGCGTTCGTCCAGGGCGGTGCTGGACTCCACCACCGACGTGGGGGCGGCCCCGGCGCTGTGAAACGGCTTGCCGCTGGCGACGGCCTTGAGCGCGATTTCAATTTCGTTGTGCAACTGGCTCTTCTGGATAACCCCGAGTACACCCAGCTCATGGAGCCGGGTCAGGATCAACGGGTTGGAGATCATGGTCAGCACCAGGACCTGCACGTTCGGGAAGTGTCGCTGCAAATACCCCACGAGCTTCAGGCCATCGCCGTAGGGGGAGTCGGCGGGCATGTTGAAGTCGGTGATCACCAGGTCGACCGGCTGCTGTTCCAGCAGCTCGATCAGGCCGACGGAGCTGACGGCTTCGCCGACCACGCTGAAATGCACATCGCGCTCTACCAGTTCGCGTACGCCGAGCAACACGATAGGGTGATCGTCAGCGATGACAACGTTTAGTTTTTTCATGACCGGTCGTCCGTAAGGTTTGCTGAAAAAGTGGGGGGTAGTCATTCGACGGCGAGCAGCACAGCGCCCAGCGCTTCAAGGACGTCAAGCACCTCCTGCGCCAGGGCCGGGGTGATGGTCAGCCCGGTCAGCCGGCACTCGAGCTCGGCGCAGGTCTGCGCCAGGGCAAGGGCCTGCACCACGGCCAATGACCCGGCGATGCTGTGAAGTTTCTGCGCCACGCCGTCGGCATCGCCACGCTCAAGCGCGGTGCGGGTGTCCTGCATGTCCTGTTGCAGGGTACTGACAAACAGCGCCCGCATCTTCGCTGACAGCTGCAGCGGTGTTGCAGGCGCTTGCGGGAGCGGGGGGAGGGTGGCGCCGATGGCATGCGCCGGCTGGTTCGCTCTGCAGTGCTTGAGCAATTGCGTGCGCAAGGTCTGCAGGTTCAGCGGCTTGACCAGCCAGGCATTCATGCCCACGGCCGCGCAGCGTTCACCTTCCTCGCGCAGGGCATTGGCAGTGACGCCGATAATGGGCACCTGAGTATCCCGTTGGCGCAAGGCCGAGGCCAGTTCGTAGCCATTGGTGATTGGCATGTTGACGTCGGTCAGGACCAGGTCGAACCGCCCGGGCAGCCATTGGGCCAGCGCCTGTTCACCATTGTCGGCAACCGTGACGGTACAACCCAGCGCTTCCAGTTGTTCCTTGATGATCGCCTGGTTGATCGGATTGTCTTCAGCCACCAGTACCCGCAGGTTCAGGGCCAGGGCCTGGTGCGGCACCGGTGCCTGGTGTTGGGGGTTGCCCCCTTGCTGCGCCAGGTAGACCGCCCAGGCGATAGCGCGCACATCGTGGGCATCGACTTCCCAGCCTTGGGCCGAATGCTGCGGCGGGTTACGGGCGCCTGCGGCGGCGATAATCCGCGCTCCGGGCCAGGGCGTTTCGTTGCCCAGCGGCAACATATCCACCAACAGTGTCGAGGCCGCTGCCGGTTTCATCTCGGCACCTGCGGGCCAGGCTTGTGCGCCCAGGCGATTGAGCCAGGTGCACAGGTGCTGCGCCAGCTCCTGGGTCGGAGCACGCACGCAAACCGGCGCAGCGCCCGGCTCGAACGCCGGGCAATCGGCCAGCTCGCCCGGTCGGCACTCAAGTGCCAGTTGCAGGGAAAAACTGCTGCCCAGGCCAGGTTCGCTGACGACCTTGAGCTGGCCGGCCATCAATTCACACAGCCACCAGCAAATTGCCAGGCCCAACCCTGCACCGGCTTCACTGGAGGCGTCGCGCACCTGGTAGAACGGATCGAACAACTGCGCCTGCTGGGCCTGGGAAATACCGATGCCCGAGTCGCTGACCTGCCACTGCAGGCTGGCTTCCTCGCCACTGCGTTGCAGTACCCGCAGGCGCAGCACCACCCGGCCGTGATCGGTGAACTTGATCGCGTTGCTCAAGAGGTTATTGAGGATTTGCCGGATGCGCAGCGGATCGCCGCGCACCCGGTCAGGGAGTGTGGCGTCAATGCAGGCATAGAGCTGCAACCCCTTGGCCTGGGCGGAGGCGCTGTAGGTGCGCACGGTGTCTTCGGTCAGTTCCAGGGGGCAGAAGTCCTGGGCTTCCAGGGTCATTTGCCCGGACTCGATCTTCGACACGTCCAGTACATCGCTGATCAACTGGAACAAGGTTGCCGAGGAACGCTGGATGGTGTCCAGGTACTGCTGCTGACGCGGCTCAAGCGCCGTCAGCCCCAGCAGTTCGAGGGTGCCCAGCACGCCGTACAGCGGCGTGCGGATCTCGTGGCTCATGGTCGCCAGGAACCGGGTCTTGGCTTCGTTGGCCGAGTCGGCGGCTTTGCGTGCCTGTTCCAGCGCCACGGCGTCCTCGACCCGGCGGGTGACATCATGGATGGCGCACAGCCAGACATCCTGGCCGTGATAGCGGGTGGAAATGAAATCGACGTGCAGGTGACGGCCGTCGACCTCAAGGTCGGTCTGCCCGGAGCGGGTAAGGTCGTGCTGGCGGTTGAGGGCGTTGATCAGCTTGGCACTGTCCTGCCATTGCTGGGCGCGCGGGTTCTCCATCAACACCTGATGATCGCTGCGGCGGACCACGCACAGGCCGGTCGGCGCGGTGTCGATGACCGTGCGGCTGAACGCCTCGCTTTCGGCGATGCTCTCATGCGCCTGGTGGGCCGGCAGCACCACCCGGCGTTTGTACCAGCGGTTGAAGGCCCAGCCGCCGCCCAGCGCCGCCAGCAGCGCCAGCAACAGGCCAAGCAACGGCCAACGGGCGTAATTGAGGAAACTCTTGATACTGATGACGTAGATCCCCGTCCAGGGTTGCCCCTGGGTGCTGGATACCTTGAACACCAGCCCGTCACTGTTGAAGTTCAGCCCTTCATGCAGGTGCAGTTCAGGCTTCACCGCACCGATCAGCGCTTCGCCGGAGGGGGCGATCAGGGTGAAATGGTCGTAGATCGTCCACTGCATGATCCGCTCGACGTCGTTGACCTGGGACAGGTTCAGCAGTGACGCGACCACCACCCAGGGGCTGGCACCCTGGATGTTCAGATGGGTCGAGGACAGGTCGAGATTGACGTAGCCGAGCACGGACGGGATGGCAACGTTATCGGATGCTTCGTTGTACTGCACCCAGTGAACCTGGTTGTCCAGCGGCTTGGGATTGTTGTCGTGCAGCCGCTGCAGCACCTGCTTCATCACTGCGACGAACTCGCCACCCTGTATCTGACCTGCGTCGCGCAAGCGTCCGGCGGCGGGCACGGCAATGTCGAAGTTGTCCGGAACGTTGAACAGGAACACCTGTGGTGACTGAAAGTGCGAGGCAGACCAGAAGGCGCTGTAGTAATCGGCCAGGTGCGCCCCGAGGGTAAAGACTTTCGCCTGTTGGCTCGGTGCAACACTGTCCGGGTTGATCTTCACGCTGAACGGCAACGAGAACGAAAACTGTTGCCCCTGATAGATGTCAGGGCCTTCATCGGGCAGTGCCTTTTGCAGCGATATGGGTGAGACCAGTGAGTCCAGCAGCTCACCTTTGGCACTCTGCGCAGACACCGTGTCGAGAAAGGCTTCCTGCTCGCGCAGGTTTTCCAGCACCCGGGCAAAGTGGAACCGCACCGTGTCGTGCTGTTCTTCGAGCGTGCGCTGCACCCCCCAATAGCTGATGCCCATCAACAGCAGTACGGTGGTGCACAGCACGGTCAGGCCTCTGTTCAGGCGCAGCGAGCTGTTGGCCAGCTTCTCGAAGAAAGCGTTGGGATGATTCATCGCGGGGCCACCCGGTAGGTGAGCGCAAAGCGGTTGTGCACGGAGACCTCGAAGCAAGAGACGTTCAAACGCACATGCCTGCGGGTCAATACGCGCTTGCCGGACCGTCATGGGTCAACAACTGCTGGAACTGACTCGAAGACACGGCTTGGGAAATCAGGAAACCCTGGACCTGAGTGCAGTCGATTTTACGCAACAGAGCAAGTTCCTGCGCGGTTTCTACACCTTCGGCCACGACGGTCAGCCCCAATTGCCGGCCCAGTGCGACAATGCTGGTCAACGCCTGGGCCAGCTCTTCGTTCTCGTTGCAGCCCTGGACCAGCGCCCGATCGATCTTCAGCTCGGTAAAGGGCGTCGACACCAGGTTCATGTAGGAGCTGTAGCCCTTGCCGAAATCATCTTGCGACAGGCCGAACCCCATGATCCGCAGCCGGCAGGCGCCGGCGTAGAAATTGCTGATGTCCTGCGGTACCGAGCACTCCATCAGCTCGAAGCAGATTTTCCCCGGTACCCCTTGCTGATCGTGAACAAACGCCAGAATGCGATCGGCCAGGTCATGGCTGTTGAGCAGGTGGGTGGGCAGGTTGATGGACACCGGAATGTCATAGCCCTGCTCACGCCACTGCGCCTGGGCCTTGATCGCCTGGCCCAGCACGTGCCACAACAGGGGTTCTTCCAGGCCGTAAAGCTTGAGCGCGGTGAGGAACATGCCCGGCAACAGCACCCCGTACTCGGGGTGCATCCAGCGCACCAGTGCCTCGGCGGCGACGATGCGACCATTGGCCAGGGCCTTCTTGGGTTGAAACCAGGCCTGCAGCTGACCGTTGTCGAGGGCATCGAGGATCGCCTGGCGCTCGAAGCCCGGGGTGGGCTCGGGCTGCGCGGCATTGCGCAAGCCCATGAGTTGATCGGTCAGGCTGCGCAGGGCGGCGGCCTTGACCGGTTTCGAGATCAGGCCGATGACCTTCACTCCCAGGTTGCGCGCCACCAGGCTGGCCGCCATCAGCATACGCCGCGAGGTTGCACTCATGATTGCCAGGGCTGGCCTGCAGCGCAGGGCTGCCAGGCCCTGGATGAACTGCACGCCATCCATGCCGGGCATCAGCAGGTCGGTGAGGACCAGGTCGAACTGACGTCGTTTCAAGCGCGCGAGCGCTTCGGCGCCATCGCATGCCACCTCCAGATGGAAATCACCCAGTTCGCTGAACAGGTGTTGCAGGTACAGGTGCTGGAAGGGGTGGTCTTCGACAATCAGAATGCTACAGGGCTTCATGGGGAGTTCTTTCATAAGGCGCCAGGTAATTGAACAGGGCTCTGAGCGTGAAAGGCTTGACCAGGCAGTGATTCATACCCGCCGCCAGGCACAAGGCCGCTTCACCGCGCAGGGCGTTGGCGGTGGCACCGATGATGGGCGCCGTGCAGCCCAGGCGACGCAGCTCCCGAGCCAGCTCGTAACCATTGAGCCCAGGCATGTTGACGTCGCTGAGGACCGCGTCGAATTTTCCGTTGTCCCAGAGCGACAAGGCCTCGTTGCCATTGGCGGCCAGCTCCACGGTGCAGCCGAGCTCTTCCAGTTGATCGCGCAGGATCAGTTGATTGATCACGTTGTCTTCGGCGACCAGGATGTGCAGGTTCAGCTGCTTGAGGTCGTACGGATCGAACGCCTCCCGGGGGCTTGCCACCCACAGCCCTTGGGCCAGGCTGACGGCCTGGTGAATGGCCGGCAAGTCGTTGAGGTTGACCTTCCAGGCGCCGGACATGATCTGCGGTTCGTTGCTGCCATCGCCGCAGGCCAGCACCAGCGGGCCGAGCCAATGAGGCTCCAGGCGCTGCTCGAAAGCGCTGGCGTGCAGTTCGATCAGGACACTTTGCGTGGCAAGGTCGGCGCTGGGCGGGCGACCGATTTGCGGACGGGCGCCCCAGCGACGCAACCAGCCACTGATGACCTCGGCCAGTTCGCGGATCGGTGAAACCACATGGACGATCTCCGGCAGCAGGCTGGGCATGGTGCTTGGCAGGGTATTGCCCGAGGGTTGCTCCAGTGGCAGGGTCAGGGAAAAACTGCTGCCCAGCCCCAGTTCGCTGACCATGCGGATACTGCCGTTCATCAAATGGGTCAGGCGCTGGCAGATGGGCAGGCCAAGCCCCGTACCCGCCACCACATTGGTGTTGCCATCGATCTGGTAGAACGGATCGAAAATCAACGCCTGATCGTCCTGGCTGATCCCTTTGCCGGTGTCCGAGACTTGCCATTGCAAGGTAGCGCGCTCGCCTTCGCGGCACAGCAGCCTGACCCGCAGGACCACCCGTCCGGCGTCGGTGAACTTCACGGCGTTGTTCAGCAGGTTGTTGAGGATCTGGCGGATTCTCGTGGCATCGCCGATAACCCGCTCCGGCAACTGCGGGTCCAGGCAGGCATACAGCTGCAAGCCTTTGCTGCGGGCGGCGGCGGCATAGCTCTGGATGACTTCCTGTACCAGCCCCAGCGGGCAGAACTCGCTCGACTCCAGCACCAACTGGCCCGCTTCGATTTTCGACACGTCCAGCACATCGCAGATCAACTGCAACAAGGTTGCCGAGGAGCCTTCGATCGCCCGCAGATAGTCGCGCTGCTGGACGTCCAGCGGGGTACGCGCGAGCAGTTCCAGGGTGCCCAGCACACCGTACAGCGGGGTGCGGATTTCGTGGCTCATGGTTGCCAGGAACAACGTCTTGGCTTCGTTGGCGGCATCGGCCAGTTGCCGCGCCTGTTGCAGCGCCTCTTCGATCTGGGTACGGGCGCTGATGTCGCTGAAGGCGCACAACAGCACGTCCTCGCCCTTGTAGCGGGTGGGCGAGCTGCTCAAGTACAGGTGGCGGCCATCGGCGGTTTCAAAATAGTCGGTGAAGGTCGCCGACGTGCCAGCAAAGGCCTGGCAAATCCAGCCGGGGCACAACTGCTCGCGCTCACCGCCCTGGCCCAGCCACTGTTGGGACAGGGTGTTTTCCAGCACCACCTGGCCATCGGCGCGGCGCAGTACGCACAGCGCCACAGGGGCGGTCTGGATCACGTCGCGGCTGAACAGCTCGCTTTCGACCACGGCCTGGATCCGGTGGATGGTCGGGGTGATGAAACGATGCTCCAGGCGCCGGATCAGCAGCCACACCAGGCTGATACTCAGCAGGCAGAACAGCAGGGCGCCCAACAGTTGCGATACCAGCGCGGCGAGCAGCGCCTGCAGGCTGATGGAATACACCAGTTGCCAGTCGGATGACTTGAGTTGTTTGCGAATCACCAGGTGATCGGGCAGCCAGCGTTCGCCAACCAGCCCGAAGAAGTTCTCGCGCTGCAGTTGCAACAGGTTCTGGCTCAAGTGTGCGCTGTGGCTATTGGTAAACAACAGCATGCCCTGGGCGTTGAACATCATGAACTCGCCGGCGCTCTGGTCGTTCAAGGCGCTGGAGACTTTACGGCCATCCATTTCCAGGCCCAGCCAGCCGGAGTCCACGTCACGTTCGTCCAGGCGGATGAAAATGTACAGCTGTGCATGCTTGGCCGATTGATGAGTCAGCCAAAGCTCTTCATGGGGTGAGTTGTTTTCGCGCTTCAAGGTTTCCAGGCTTTTGAGCATCGCCTGAGGAAAGGTTCTCGGCATCGGCGTCGCGGTGTACAGGCGTTTTACCTGTGCGTCGGTGCCGCTGCTGACGTAAATCAGATTGACCTGCTTGGCTTTCAAGTTGTCGCGCATGCGCTGGGTCAGCCCGATGCGCCACTGCTTGCCGGGCGTGGTGCCCAGCAGCAGGTGGATTTCTTCATCGGACATCGGTGGCACGCTTCGGGATTTACGCGTGGCCGACAGGCTGAGGCTCTCGAGCAGGGCCTGGCGGGTGGTGAAAAACGTATGGGCCTCGGCGATCGCGCTGCTCATGTAGCCACGACGCTGCGACACTTCATTGGTGAAGGTGAACAACAAAAAGTTGTACACCCCGCCCAGAATGCCGATCAGCAACACCACAGCGAAAATGCGCAACAAGCGTCGCGCCGCATGGGGGGTGGAAAGGATCGGGTTGATCTGATGCAGGTACGTCTTCAATCTCATGCCGGCACTTTAGGCACGCGGGGGTGCCGGCGATATAAGACGATCCTTAATTGACTACAGGTAGCTCATGATGAAGGTCACGGCAGTGTTGGCGCTGCCTGCTTCAAGGTGATCTTCGGCCAGGCGGTAGTAGGCGGCGGCCAAGGGGATTTTGAAGTCGGTACCCAAGGGGTCGAAGCCATTGAACGGATACGAGGTGTCCAGGGCAATGGGTTGTCCTGAATCGTTCATCAACTGCAAGCCGATGCCCTTGGCCGTGGATTCGCCATTCAGTGCCACGACACCGTTTTTTGCATCGATGACCCGAGTGGTGGCCTTGAGTTGGTACGTCACTTTCTTGATGCCGCGCTGGCACTGGTTCAGGGCAATGTTGAACTTGATCACCCGCGGGGTATCGCCACTTTTTTCGAATTCCTGCAGGCGGTAGTCGTCACCCATCGATACCGGCACCGAGGGTGTTTGGCAGGAGGCGGTATTCAGGTGAATGGGCTTGAGCAGGTTGAACTTGATGAACACCAGGTCAGTAACTTGCAGGTTGCCCAGAAAACCGGCGGGAATTTCGTTGGTCGCTGACAAATCGCCGGATTTGAACACTTCGAGCGTGTAGTTACCGCCGTTGGTTGTATAGGTCCCTGCGCCCACGTTAAACGGCGGTGGCATGTAGGAGATGTTCGGGTTGGGGGTGCCCACGCGAAATGAAAGCCCGCTCTTGCCCAGGGGGTAAGTACTGTCTACCGGTATACCCAGGGCAGGGTTCATGGCGAATCCGTATCGTGTTGCTGCCGCACACGTGAAGACATGCTCTGCTGAGTTAAGGCTTTGCTGATAAACGATAGTGCCAATGGGGGCGTCCTGGGGGATCGTCAAGCTGTCAGCGGTCAAACCGGCGCCGAAGTTCACCGTGGTCTCTTTGTTGTGCTTGTCACTAAAGGTAAAGGTGCAATTGGCAGCCATTGCATCGGGGCCAACTGCCCATGCAACTACGCAAGCGATGCCCAATAAAATGCGCTGCCAGGTTGAAAAATCCATGGTGATGACGGTACACGGTGATGAAGATGCGATGCATCTCTAGTGTCCATGCCCAGACGCGAACATCAGGCGATTCTTAGAGTGCATCGCCGCTGTTGGCGCAACTAGGCAAACGACCCCGTGCGTACCTCGCCGCCCCGTACATAACGCGCCACCAGCACACCGCTGGGCAAGGGTGAAATCGACAGCGCGCCGATCATCTGTGTACTATCGCGCCCAGGCCAATGCTGCCTGCCGCTCGCGCCCACAAGGGCATGGTGAAAGCATGTAAAGAAGCACCCGAACCCTGTCGCTTTTCTTGCAGTCGAGGTTTGGCAACGCGAGCACCACACGGCCTCGGCTTCAGGAGGAACGATGATTTCAAACGAGCAAGCCAAACAGATGGCCAAGCGCCTGCGCGTGTCGCTGCAAGCGCATAGCCCAGCGCTTTCACACGCTGCTGCGCTGGAACTGGTGGCGCAGCAACTGGGCTACAAGGACTGGAACACCGCCGCCGCGCTGTTGCCCCCAGACACCCCGCCAGCGGCGATCCGCTTCGACAAGCCCATCCCCATCCTGCGCAGTTTCGATGAAGCCAAGGCCCGCGAGTTCTACCTGGGTTTTCTCGGTTTCAGCGTCGAGTTCGAGCACCGCTTCGAGGCCGATTTGCCGCTGTACCTGGGCATCAACCGCGATGGCCTGCAGTTGCACCTGTCCGAGCATCACGGCGATGCCAGCCCGGGGGCGACGATCTTCGTGCCCATGCACAATATCGAGCAACTGCGCGACGAACTGCAGGCCAAGCGCTACGGCTATGGCCGGCCGGACATCGTCGAGCAGGGCTGGGGCAAGGTGCTGGAGGTCTATGATCCGTTTGGCAACCGGATTCGCTTCTGCCAGAGCTGATGGACCCTGATAGAGCTGTGCTGGCCTCATCGCGGGTCAAGCCCGCTCCTACAGGAGCGAGCTTGACCCGCGATTGAGCGCGAAGTGGCTCAACGCACGCGCTGGGCAATCCACTGCCGGTACTGGCGGGCGCGCAGCGCATTGCCCAGTTGCTGGCCGATCAGCGCCCACAGCGGCGATACCTGCGGGCGGGGCGCCTTGCCCTGGCTGAGCTTGCGCAGCTGGAACTTGACCAGGGCCATGTTGGCCAGCGATGCCAGCGGCTTGTTCTTCCAGGTGATCGGCGCCAGCGCCGGCGCCGTGCCCTTGCCTTGCTGCCAGGCGCGGGGCAGGTTGGGGTCGATGGCCAGCGCCGTGCCGATGCCGACCATGGCCACGCCACTGTCGACCACCTGCTGGGCCACCGGCAGGCGACGGATGCCGCCAGTGACCATCAGCGGCATGCTCGCCACCTTCTGTACGTCGCGGGCGAACTCCAGGAAGTAGGCTTCCCGGGCCAGGGTGCGTCCGTCGCGAGCCTCGCCCTGCATGGCCGGGGCTTCGTAACTGCCACCGGACAATTCCACCAGGTCGACGCCCCGGCCGTTGAGCAGTTGCACCACCTGGCGGGCATCGTCGGCACTGAAGCCGCCGCGTTGAAAGTCGGCGGAGTTGAGCTTGACCGCCACGGCAAACTGCGGCGCCACCACGGCGCGCACCGCCTTGACGATCTCCAGCAGCAGCCGTGCACGGTTTTCCAGCGAGCCGCCCCAGGCGTCGTTGCGCTTGTTGCTCAGCGGCGAGAGGAACTGGCTCAGCAGGTAACCATGCGCGGCATGAATCTCAACCCCGGTGAAGCCGGCCTGTTCGGCCAGTTGCGCGGTACGGGCAAAGCGCTGGATGACCTCGACGATCACCGCTTCGGTCATCGCCTGGGGCGTGTTGAAGTGTTTGGACAGTTTGCCCATTTCCAGCGCCACCGCCGAAGGTGCCCAGGTCGGTTGACCGAGGTTGGCCGGCATCTGCCGCCCGGGGTGGTTGATCTGCAGCCAGAACTGCGCCCCATGGCTACGGCCGACGCTGGCCCAGCGCTTGAACTTGGCCAGTTGCCGGTCATCTTCGAGCACCACACCGCCCGGGCCGGTCATGGCGCGGCTGTCGACCATCACATTGCCGCTGATCAGCAGGCCCGCGCCACCGTCGGCCCAGGCCTGGTACAAACGCAGCAACTCTGCGGACGGCGCCTGGTCGGCGTCGGCCATGTTCTCTTCCATCGCGGCCTTGGCCAGGCGGTTGGGGATCACGCTTGCGTTGGGCAATGTCAGCTTGTCGAACACGTTCATGGGGAGTGCCTCGTTTGATCGTGTTCAAACCATAACCTTAAAGTTAACTTTAATGTCAACAGGCTTTTTCAGGGGGTGAAGCAGGGTGCCAGGGCAGGGCCCTGGCACCGCAGTATCAGCTGCGTATGAAGGCCAGCAGGTCGGCGTTGATGATATCGGCATGGGTGGTGGGCATGCCGTGGGGGTAGCCCTTGTAGGTTTTCAGGGTGCTGTTGCTGAGCAGCCTGGCCGACAGCAGGCCTGAATTTTCATAGGGCACGATCTGGTCATCGTCGCCGTGCATCACCAGCACTGGCAGGGTGAGGCGCTTCAAGTCCTCGGTAAAGTCGGTCTGCGAGAAGGCGACGATGCCGTCGTAGTGGGCCTTGGCGCTGCCCATCATGCCCTGGCGCCACCAGTTGAGGATCACCCCTTGCGAAGGTGTCGCCCCTGGGCGGTTGTAGCCGTAAAACGGCCCGGCGGGAATGTCGTGGTAGAACTGCGCGCGGTTGGCCGCCAGTTGCGCCTGCAGGTCGTCGAACACCGACTTGGGCAGGCCGCCGGGGTTGCTGGCGGTCTGCACCATCAACGGTGGCACCGCCGCCAGGATCGCCGCCTTGCTGGCGCGGTCCTGGCCGTGGCGGGCCAGGTAATGCACCACCTCGCCGCCGCCGGTGGAATGTCCGACATGCACTGCGCCGCGTACCCCCAGGTGATCGACCAGCGCCGCCACGTCATCGGCGTAATGGTCCATGTCGTGGCCATCCCAGACCTGGCTGGAGCGCCCGTGGCCGCGGCGGTCATGGGCGATAACCCGATAACCCTGGGCCAGGAAGAACAGCATCTGCGCATCCCAGTCGTCACCGCTGAGCGGCCAACCGTGGTGGAAGAAAATCACCTGGGCATCGCGCGGGCCCCAGTCTTTATAGAAGATTTCAACGCCGTCTTTGGTTGTGACGAATGCCATGTTCGTTGCTCCTCTGTGATGTGTTTGCTGCGTCCTAGGGTTAAAGTAAGGTTTAAGGTCACTGCCCTGTTGAAGGCGAGCTATGAGAATAGGAGAACTGGCGAAACGCAGCGGCCTGAGTGCCTCGCGAATTCGCTTTTACGAGACCAGCGGCCTGATCAGATCGGTGGTGCGCAAGGCCAACGGCTATCGCGACTACGCCCCGCAAGCGCTGTGGACCCTGCAGATCATCACCAGCGCCCAGGGCGCAGGGTTTAGCCTTGAGGAGATTCGTCAGCTGCTGCCGGCCAATGCCGACGGCTGGCAGCATGACGCGCTGCTGGCCGGGCTCAAGCGCAAGGTCGCCGAGATCGAAGTACTGCAAGCGCAACTGGCGCAGAACCGCGAGCAGTTGCTGGTGGCCATCGACAGTATCGAAAACCGCCCCGAGGACCGCGACTGCACCGACAATGCCAGGATGCTGATGGAACGGCTGCTGGAACAGGGGCGAGCGGGGCAGGCGTGAATGCTTTGGGGATCAGCGCTGACGCTGCAGCCCCTCTGCGCCAACCGCGCCAGCCGGCAACCCTTCGACAAATGCCGCAATCTGGCGGCTGCCGCGCACATGCACCACCGGTACCTGCGGGCCGATGGCCTCGCGCACCGCCTCGATCCCCGGGCGATAACCGCGATTGAAGGTCCAGACAAACTTCAAGAAAGTCAGAAACGCCCGGTCGAGCTTTTCGCTGCAGCCGTCCGCCAGGTCAGGCCGAGGGCGATTCAACACACTGCGCTTGATCACCCGCATCAAGCAGGTCAGGCGCGGCGTATCCAGCCAGATCACCAGGTCAGCCCGGGGCAGGCGCAGGTCGAACGTGCGTCGCGCATAGTTGCCTTCACACACCCAGGTGTCCTGCGACACCGCCTCACGTACCCGCGAGCGGAACTGCTCGGCATCGGGTTCGACCCAGCCGGGTTCCCAGAACAGCCTGTCCAGGTGCACCACCGGCAACCCCAGTTGTTTGCCGAGGGCGCGGGCGAGGGTGGACTTTCCGCTGCCGGCGTTGCCCAGAATGACGATCCGTTGCATGAGGGACTACCTTGTCGGGAAAAAAAGCCGGCGATTGTGCCGGTTTTGCCGGGGAAATTAAACAAGGACCGGCGGCAGGCCATCGCCGCTGTGGTGGTGTGATGCCGTTGCGCTAACGATGAAAGTCCCATGCACGTCGGCGCGAATATGGGCTTTAATGTCCGTGCAACGCACCTGTGCTCAACATTGGATTTCGACCGCATGCGAGATGGGCCCAACAGCCCGCTTCAGAATGCTATGCGCTTGTCCGATCAAGGAAGATAACAACATTGAAAACAGCTTTCGGCGCCCTGTTTCTGATCTGCCTGACTGCCAGCGCATTCGCTGACGATAACCCGGTTGGCTTCCAGTCCTCCACGCTGCTGGACACGCATGATAATCGCACGCTGGAGATGGTCGTCTGGTACCCCAGTGCAACCACCGCCACCACGCAATTGATCGCCGATAATGCAGTGTTTGTCGGTGCCTCTGCCGTTCGTAACACGCCACCGGCTGCTGGCGAACACCCATTGGTAGTGCTCTCCCACGGTTTCGGGGGCAACTGGGGCAACCAGACCTGGCTTGCCAGTGCGCTGGCCCACAAGGGTTACATCGTCGCCGCGGTCAACCACCCCGGCACCACTAGCCGTGACCGTAGCCCTCAAGCAGCGGCGCAGTTATGGCAACGGCCCGTGGATCTGAGCCGAGCCATTGAAGCGGTCACGACTCAACCTGAAAAATTTGGCCAGGTCGCGAAGCGCCGAATTGCGGTAGTGGGCCATTCACTGGGTGGCTGGACCGCCATGGAGATCGTCGGGGCTCGTTTCGACCCAGACCGATTTGCCCGTGACTGCAAAGCCCACCCGCAGTTGGTCAGTTGCACCGTTTATCAACAGATGAACGCCGAAAGCACTTCAGCATTGAAGGCCGGGTTGGCCGGTGATTTGCGCGATAAACGCGTCACCGCGGTGGTTACACTGGACCTGGGCCTTTCACGCGGGCTGACCGATGAAAGCCTTGCGGCGCTGCCGGTACCAGCGCTAGTGATCGCTGCCGGCGTACCGTCGCAAGAGCTCCCCGCTCAGTTGGAGTCCGCCAACTTGGCCAAACGCCTGCCCCAAGCGTCAAGCCGTTACGTCGAAATCAGCGACGCAAGCCACTTCAGCTTCATGTCGGTGTGCAAACCTGGTGCGGTGGCAGTGCTCGAAGAAGCAGTACCAGGCGATGGCATCATCTGCCGAGATGGCGACAACGGCCGCCCACGTGGGTTGATCCAGCAGCAGATTACCTCGCTGATCACTGAGTTTCTGACGCAGTCATCTGGCAACAGCGAGGACATGTTGTAAACCATCAGTATTAGTGGGGGGCGGTGCTTGTCTACAAAGCCTGCACTGCAGGCTGGGAACCTGGCGAATAGCCTTGATTGTTGACGGGTAACCACTAGCCTTTACACAGCTTCGCGTCACCCCCTCAAGGCAGGAGAGCACCCATGAGCAAGCCAGGCAATACCGTGATGCTGCGCTTTGATCCGGCATTTGCGTCATTGCGTGACGGCCTTTCGGTTGCCCTGCAGATCGGCGACACGCTGTGGCTGGCCAACGACGAAACCACCAGCCTGGAACGCCTGACCATCCAGTCCGCAGCACCCGGCGAGGCTGTGATGTGCGATGAGCACCACGCCTTCCCGCTCATGGAATACCTGAGCCTGCCCATACCCGATCCAGACGCCGAGATCGACATCGAGGGCCTGGCCTATGCCCCTGACGGGGGGTATCTCTGGGTCGTCGGCTCCCATAGCCTCAAGCGCAAGAAGGCGGATGCCGACAAATCCGCGCAGAAGAACATCAAGCGCCTGTCGACCGTAGAGGCTGACGGCAATCGCTTTCTGCTGGCGCGTCTCCCTGTGGTGCAGCAGAACGACCGCTATGAGCTCGCCGAAAAGGTGGATGGCGATGGACGTACGGCGGCGCAGTTGCATGGCAACGCGCTCGGCAACGACCTGACCGCGGAAATCGCCAAGGACGATCAGCTACGCGACTTTCTGCGCATCCCGGGCAAAGACAACGGTTTCGACATTGAAGGCTTGGCCGTCATCGGCTCGCGCCTGCTGTTGGGGCTTCGGGGGCCAGTGCTGCGCGGCTGGACCGTGCTGCTGGAGATCGAACCCGAAGCCGACGGCGACTCGACCGACACCCTGGTGCTGAAGAAGATCGGCCCGGGTGGGCGTCGCTACCGCAAACACTTTTTTTCGCTCAATGGCCTGGGGGTGCGAGACCTGTGCACCCGCGGCGACGACCTGCTGATTCTGGCGGGGCCGACCATGGACCTGGACGGCCCGGTCACGGTGTTCCGTTGGCGCGGCGGCTTCGCAGCCGATGAAGAGCAGGTGGTGTTCGCCGATCAATTGGAGACGGTGCTGGAGGTGCCGTTCGGCAAAGGCGACGACCATGCAGAGGGCATGTGTTTGTTCAAATCGGCTGAGGAGAGCAGGGAGCTTTTGCTGATCGTCTACGACGCTGCCGCGCAGCGTCGTAAACACGGTGACCGGAGTGTCGAAGGGGACCTGTTTACCCTCGATTAACGGCGGCGCACTCGCCAGGCAAGGTCGGAGCGCCGCACACTATCGTGCTAGCGCTATTCGTCCACGCTGACACCCGATCCGCCTAATTCGCTAGGGACATCCTTCAGCTTGGGCAACCCGTCTTTGATGCGCAGGTGGGTCTCCTGATAGTGGACGTGAACGCCTGGCGAATACGCGAAATCCGGGATGACGGCGGCATACACGTCGATGAGCCCCATCCCCGGGTGTTCGGTGAAAATATGCCCGCCGCAATGCTTGCACCATTTGCGAAAACTCTGCGGTGTCTTGTTGTAAGTGCCAATGTTCTCAGCCCCCCGCGTTACTTGCACTGCCTCGGGTTTCCACAGCGTGAAGGCATTGACCGGCGCGGCTGACCAATGTCGACACGACTCGCAATGGCAATAGCCCATTGCGGCTGGCTCACCGCTGACGGTGAACTCGACTGCGCCGCAAAAACAACTGCCTTTGTAAGACCTTTGAGTGCTCATGGAACGACTCCTTTATCAGGTGTGACACACATCGCCGAAGCTGGAATGGATCGCCTGAAATCAGGTTAGCTTCATCCGTCGATGAAACTCACCGGCGTCGCCGGCGTGCGTCGCACCTGCAATTCGAAAATGTCAGGGCGCGCATAGTGCCCGGTGACGTCAAGCGCCCGCCGCGCCGGCGCCACGAGTGACACGTCGATGTCTGCATACAGAATGCCTGCCTCTCGGTGTAATGGACCGGCCACGATCCGCCCTTGAGGGTTGACCACCACCGAGTCGCCGTCGTTGATCCACTCTTGCGGATCGGGAAACAGTTGCAGGCGAGCCGGAAAGTCATCGGGAATGTCGCTGCCGCGCAGCGCGGTGCCACTGCCGAGCACCCAGCATCGACCTTCGAGTGCAATGTGACGCATCGTGCTGATCCAGCCCTCGCCGGTGTCGTACGTGGGGGCGACGTAGATTTCCACTCCTTGGGCATACAAAGAATAGCGCGCCAAGGGCATGTAGTTTTCCCAGCAGATGAGCGTACCAATGCGCCCGACGGGTGTATCGACCGTACGCAACCCTGACGCATCACCGAAACCATGGACCATGCGCTCGGGGTTCGTTGGCATCAGCTTGCGATGCCGGTTGAGCACTTCGCCGTTCGTACCGATAACGACTACGCTGTTGTAGAGCGTGCCGCCGCCATTACGCCGCTCGCATTCATTGATACCGCATACGATTGTCACGGCGTGAGCGCTGGCGGCCTCGCACAATTCGTTCAGGTCGCCGTTGGCGATATCAACGGCGTTGGCCAGCAGACGCGTGTGCAACTGGCCGATTACAGCCCCGTCTTTTCCCGCCGCCAGCCGCCAGATCCACGACGGGTAACCTGGAATGTACGATTCGGGCAAAACGATCAGCGAGGCGCCCGCCGCCGCGGCCTCAGCGACCGATTGCACGGCCCGGGCGATGGTCGCGCTGCGATCGAGCAGCACGGGCGGACGCTGAATGATGGCTATCTTGGTCATGGCGTTCTCCTGAGGCGGTGGCTTTCACAGGTTTCAGCGTGCACGCGTCGAAGGCACGAGGCTAGTTCAGAATCTGAAGCGTTGTAGTTGCGGAGTACAGGCGATGGATGAAAGCTACGGTCAGTTCTGCACGGTCGCGCGCGGTGCTGAAGCACTGTGCGAGCGCTGGACGCCTTTGGTCGTGCGCGAGCTGCTATGCGGCAGCAAGCGCTTCAATGAACTGCACCGCGGCGTACCACGGATGTCCACCAGCTTGCTGGCACAGCGGCTGCGCCACTTGGAAGCTATCGGTGTCGTACATCGCACGGCCGCAGGCAAAGTCTGGGAGTACAGCCTGACCGAGGCAGGCGAGGATTTGCGCCCCATCATAATGGCGCTAGGCCATTGGGGGGCGCGCTGGATAGGGAGTCGCCTTCGCGATAACGAACTCGACGCGGGCCTGCTCATGTGGGACGTGCGCCGGTTCGCGCGCATCGAGATGTTCCCGCCCCGCTCGGTGGTCATTCACTTCAGGTTCCGCGACGCGCGGTCCGGCGAGCAAGAGTGGTGGCTCGTAGTCGAACATGGTGTGGCAGATCTGTGCCGCGACGACCCCGGACGCGAACTCACGCTCGTCGTGGACTCCAGCGTGCGGGCATTGACCGAGGTGTGGACGGGCGACCGCACACCCAGGGAGGTGCTTCAGTCGCAAGAGCTGCGTGTAGACGGCGCAGTGCAGGATGCGGAAAACTTGTGGCGCTGGCTTGGCACGAGTGCGTTCGCCGGTACCCGGAGCGCTGCAATCCAGCCTGTGCAATAGCCATCGAGAAAGGTAAGCGTTCGACCGTCCGCTTCTGGCCGTTAGCAGCCTGTCACGACTGCTCGCCAACACCCCTTGGCTGCCCATCACCCACAGCAGTTTCTGCAAATCGCTGCCCGGGTATGCAGAACACCCGCTAGCGGCTTCCCGATCATGCACTTTGCATGATGGGAATGCTCTGCAATCGCTGCAACATATTGAATTCACAGACATTGCCAATTGAGCAGGCTTGGCACAGGGCATGCACCCGTCCTACTGAACATTCGATGTTCCTCACGGGAGCTCAAAAACAATGATTACAACATCAGAAACCCACTCGACCACCATCGCCGAAGTGGAAAACCGCTCCGGCGTGTCATGGCCGGCAATTTTTGCAGGCGCGGCAGGTGCGGCGGCGTTGTCGCTGATACTGGTACTGCTCGGTTTTGGGCTGGGCTTTTCGGCCGTTTCTCCGTGGCCTGGCGACGGAATGAGCGCCAAGAGCCTGGGAATATCCACGATTGTCTGGCTGGCGCTGACCCAGATTATCGCTTCCGGCCTGGGGGGGTACCTGGCGGGTCGCCTGCGGGTCAAGTGGGCGAGCGTGCAGGGTGATGAGGTTTACTTTCGCGATACGGCCCATGGCTTTCTGGCATGGGCCGTTGCCACGCTGGTAACGGCAACGCTGGTGGTCGGTTCGGTCAGCAGTATTGTGGGCGGCGGGGTGCAGGCAGGTGCTCAAGTTGCAGCGGGTGCCGCAGGCGGCATCACGTCAGCAGCGTCGGCTGCCGCTAGCACCACGGACAGCGACCCCTATGGCTACTTTGTCGACAGCCTTTTTCGTGGCGATAGCACTGTAGCGGTCAATGAGGATGCAACCCAGGGGGTGGTAACCCGGATCATGACTCGCTCGTTGCGCAGCGGCGGGCAGCTTAAGGCCGAAGACCGACTGTACCTGGCGCAACTGGTCAGCCAGCGCACCAACCTGACCCCGGCCCAAGCCGAGCAGCGGGTCGACGAGGTGTTCGCCCAGGCGCGTCAGGCAATAGACGACGCCAAAAGGGTTGCCCGTGAAGCGGCCGACGCCGCCAGCAAGGTGGCTGCGGTGTCGGCATTGTGGATGTTCATCGCTTTGTTGTGCGGGGCATTTTTCGCCAGTCTCGCCGCAACCTATGGTGGCCGCCGTCGCGATGCGGTGATGCCGGTCGATGACTATATCAACGCCCGAGTCCGTTGAACCGAGGAGAACTATCATGCGTTCGCTACTGTTGTTCATGTTGGGTGTGCCTATTCCCGTGATCATCCTGATCGCACTGTTTATGCATTGATTGCCAGGCGATGTCGGCGGCCTTGCCGCCGACACCTGTACTCCCGCGCCATCCCTCAAAAAAACTGCAGCCACCCCTCACTTTTTTGAATTACCACCCGCCAGCCCAACCCCGGCAAAATCCCCGCCCACGCAACACCCAAAAAATTCCATCTCCACGGACGGAGCCCATTGGTATTGCCCCTCGCAATACTCAGCCCAGCCATTTTGGCCGGGCTTTTTTTACTGCCCAGGTGCCCGATTTACCCATGTCTACCCGCGGTCTGAACAACTGGTTCAGCCGGCTGCTGCCGGCCTCTCTGAACATCCCCCCGAAAGAATGGCTACGTGCAGGTGTCGGTGCGTTGCTCGGTCTGTTTCTCGCAGGTTTTGCCTGCAGCCTGGCCTTTGGCCCGACGGTGGCACTGCACCTGCTCGGGCCGCTGGCGGCGTCGGCAGTGCTGCTGTTTGCCGTGCACTCCGGGGCGCTGGCGCAGCCCTGGCCCTTTGTTGGCAGCTATGCCAGCGCGACAGCGGTGGGGCTGGTGCTGCATCACTGCTTTGGTTCGGCCTTGTGGGTCGCGGCGCTGGCCCTGGGCGTGGCGATCCTGGTGATGTGCCTGCTGCGCTGCCTGCACCCGCCGGGTGGCGGCGTGGCGGTGAGTGTGGTGTTGGCGGACTCATCGCTGGCGGCGCTGGGTGACCAGGTGTTCGAGCCGATCATGCTCAATGCCCTGGTACTGGTAGCGGTTGCGGTGATCTACAACCGCCTGACCGGGGTGCGCTACCCGAAAACCGCCGCGCCGCGCAAAGACCTGCACCACACCGCCGATGTGTTGCCGGGTGAGCGGGTCGGGGTCAGTGGCGAGGACCTCGACCAGGCGCTGGAAGAGCTCGGCGAGTTTGTCGACGTCACCCGCGATGAGCTCGAACGCATCATCATGGCCACCGAGCAACACGCGCTCAAGCGCAGCCTGGGCGGCATTACCGCCGCTTCGGTGATGTCGCGGGACGTGCAGTTGGCGACGCCGCAGACCACCTTGCAGCAGGCCTGGCAGCTGTTGTCGAGCCACCATTTGCACACCTTGCCGGTGCTGGATGACGCGCGGCGGCTGGTGGGGATTGTCAGCCTGACGGACCTGGTCGGCCCGGCCATGACTTTGGGGCGTTTCAGCTGGCGCGGGTTGTTCGGGCGCCGGCCCAAGGTGCTGCTGGAGCAGATCATGAGCCGGCCGGTGATCACCGTGCGCAGTGACGAGCCGGCGGTGGCGCTGATTCCGTTGCTCAGCGAGCAGGGCCTGCATTGTTTGCCGGTAATGGACGGCGAGGTGCTGGTGGGGGTGATTACCCAGACTGATTTGATTGCCGGGCTCAAGCGACAGTTGTTGAGTGAGGTGGCGCGCTCAGATCACCGGATCCCAGCGCTGTGACCAGTCACTCTCACCGGCCACCACTTCGCGCAGCACCCTGAACGCCTGCTGCAATGCCTCGCTGTCGCGCTCGCGGGCATACACCAGGTAGGTGGGGTAGGTGAACTCCGGTGCTTGCGGCACGCGTTCGAATACGCCGCTGTCCAGGTATGCCTGCACTACGCGGGTCCGGAAGTAGCCGCTGCCGCCGTGTTCGAGGATGTACTGCAGCGCCAGCGGTCCGAGGTTGAAGCTCAGTGCCGGGCGCGCGCATTCGGGCAGGGCGGCGTCGTGGCGGCGGCGGAAGGCCTGGCCCCAGTCGATGTACACGTAGGGCTCGGGTTTGTCCTTGCGGCGGATCCGGATGAGCTTTTCTTCCATCAACTGCTCCACCTGCAGGCCCGGGCCGTAGGTGGGCTGGTAGACCAGCACGGCATCGAGCACGCCCATTTCCACTTTGTGCAGCAAGGATTCGCCGTCGCTGACTTCGCTACGAATGGCGTGGCCGGGCATTTCCCGGTGCAGGGCGCTGACCCAGCCAAGCACCATGGGGTTGCCGAGGCTGACTTCGCCGCCGATGTGCAGCACCTGGTGGCAGCCTTCGGGCAAGGGCAGGTCGCGGCGCGCGGCTTCCCAGGTTTGCACCAGCTGGTTGGCGTAAACCACGAAGGCCTCGCCGTCGGCGGTGAGGCTGGCGCCGCTGCGGCTGCGGATGAACAGCTGGCAGGCGAGTTGCTGTTCGAGCTTTTGTACCCGGGCGGTGATGGCCGTCTGGGTCACGTGCAGGCGCTCGGCGGCGGACACCAGGCTGCCGGTGCGAACGATTTCAAGGAAGGTGCGGGCCAGCTCGATATCCATGGGGGCAGCCTGGTTCTGGGGTGGCTTATTCTAGTGGTATTGCACCGGTTTGGGGCGAGACAAGTACTAGGCACTAGATCGCGGGACAAGCCCGCTCCTGCATCCAGGAATGGCCACGCGGTGGGTGGACTTGACCTCGCGCAGGGCCAGGCTCGACTGGATCGAGGCAATGCCCAGTTGTCGGCGCAGCACCTGCTCGATGAAGTCGCTGTAGGCGTCCAGGTCGGTGGCCAGTACTTGCAGCAGGTAGTCGGCATCGCCGGTGATCTTGTGGCAGGCGATCACCTCCGGCAGTTGCAGTACCACCGCTTCGAAATCATCCGGCGCCTGGTCGCTGTGGGTGGCGAAACGGACCTGGACGAAGGCCATGATTTCCAGGCCCAGCAAACGCCGGTCGAGGTTGGCCTGGTAGTCCTTGATCACGCCTTCTTCTTCCAGACGCCTGCGCCTGCGCCAGCAGGGGGTGAGGCTCAATGACAAGCGCTCGCTGAGTTCGGCGTTGGACATGCTCGCGTCCGCCTGGAGCAAGGCGAGGATGGCGCGGTCGGTGTCGTCTAGGGTGACGCTTCTGGATGATTTTTTCGCCATGGTTGCCTCAAGGGGATAATTCGCCTCAAAACGCTAACACGACGAGAAGATAAAGCAAAAAAAGATCAGTGCCGTCGGAATAGGCTATTTGCACACCCACTGATCAAGGCACCTGCGCCATGCTGACCATCTTCAGCCCCGACCACCGCCTGCACCACGGCACCGAACTCAAGGACGGGGTGCTCAAACCTTCGTTCGAACAACCCAGCCGCGCCGATACCGTGTGCGAACGGGTCAGGCTCACTGGCCTGGGCGATGTCGTCTCGCCGCGCGCGTTCGACCGCGCCTGTTACGTCGCAGCGCATAGCGAGCGTTATGTCGCCTTTCTCGAAAATGCCTGGAGCGAATGGACCGCCATCGGTCGCAGCCACGACGCCTTGCCGCTGGTGTGGCCGGTGCGTGATCTGGCCAACGACCGGGTACCGGCGTTCATCGACGGCAAGCTGGGTTTTTTCGCCATGGATGCCGGCGCACCGATTACCGCCACTACCTGGCAGGCGGTGAAAACCAGCGCCGACCTGGCCCTGACCGGCCTGGCCCTGATCAACGAAGGCCAGCACAGCGCCTTTGCCCTGTGCCGGCCACCGGGGCACCACGCCGCACGGGAATACATGGGCGGCTACTGCTATCTGAACAACGCCGCCATCGCCGCCCAGCATAGCCTGACCCTCGGCGCCAAACGGGTGGCGGTGCTGGATGTGGACTTTCACCACGGCAACGGCACGCAGAACATTTTCTATGCACGCAGCGATGTGCTGTTCGCCTCGATCCATGGCGATCCGGCGGTGTCGTACCCGTATTTTTCCGGCGCGACCAGTGAACGAGGTAGCGGCGCAGGCGAAGGCTTCAACCTCAACTATCCGTTGGCCAAAGGCACCCGCTGGTCCGCCTATCAGCAGGCGCTGGAAGATGCCTGCCAGCGCCTGCGCGCCTATGCCCCCGAGCTGCTGGTGATTTCCCTCGGCGTCGACACCTTCAAGGACGACCCCATCAGCCATTTTTTGCTGGAAAGCGAGGACTACTTCGCCATGGGTGCAGCCATCGCCAAAGTCGGGGTGCCGACGCTGTTCGTGATGGAGGGCGGTTACATGGTTGATGAAATCGGCATCAATGCGGTGAACGTGCTGCAGGGCTTCGAAGGCGCTTGCGCCTGAACAACAAAAAAAGATTGCTTCCTTACTGCCTCGACTCGACAACAAAAACCAAGAGATTGAGCTATGAAACCAGTGACCCACGGCCCCCGGCACAGGGGGCTGCAGCGCACCCTGAGCAACCGCCACATTCAGTTGATTTCCCTCGGTGGCGCCATCGGCACCGGGCTGTTCATGGGCTCGGGCAAGGTCATCGCCTTGTCCGGCACCTCGATTCTGCTGATTTACATGATCATCGGATTCTTTCTGTATTTCGTCATGCGGGCGATGGGCGAGTTGCTGCTGTCGGACCTGAAGTTCAAGTCGTTCGCCGATTTTGCCGGCGCTTACATCGGCCCGCGGGCGGCGTTCTTTCTCGGCTGGTCGTACTGGCTGAGCTGGTGCGTGGCGGTGGTGGGCGATGCGGTGGTGGTCGGCGGTTTCTTCCAGCACTGGTACCCGGACCTGCCGGCCTGGATACCGGCAGTCGGCATGATGCTGACCTTGTTCGCCCTCAACGTACTGACAGTGAAGCTGTTCGGCGAGGTGGAATTCTGGTTCGCGATCATCAAGATCATCGCCGTGCTGACGCTGATTGGCGTGAGTGTGGTACTGGTGGCGACCTCGTTTGTTTCGCCCACCGGGGTGACGGCGTCGCTGGGGCATCTGTTCCAGGCCGAGGCAGCGTTCCCGCATGGCATCAGCGGCTTTTTCGCGGGTTTCCAGATCGCGATTTTCTCCTTTGCCGGTACCGAGCTGATCGGTACCACGGCAGCAGAAACCAGGTCGCCGGAGCAGGTACTGCCCAAGGCGATCAATGCCATCCCGATCCGTATCATCCTGTTTTATGTGGTGTCGCTGGCGTGCATTATTGCGGTGACGTCATATGCCCATGTGTCGCCGAACAAGAGCCCGTTTGTGGAGCTGTTTCTGGTTGCGGGGTTTCCCGCGGCGGCAGGGATCGTCAACTTCGTGGTGCTGACCTCGGCGGCCTCGTCGGCCAACAGCGGGGTGTTCTCCACCAGCCGGATGTTGTTCGGCCTGGCCGGTCAGGGCAATGCGCCGGGGGTGTTCAAGCGTCTTTCCGGTAATAGCGTGCCGCTGGCGAGCCTGGGCTTTTCGACGCTGTTGATGTTGTTCGGGGTGATGCTGCTGTTCATCTTCCCGGAGGTGATGACGGTGTTCACTATCGTCTCGACCATCTCGGCGATCCTGGTGATTTTTACCTGGTCGACGATTCTGGTCGCCTACCTGTGCTATCGCCGCGCACGGCCGGATCTGCATGCGCGCTCGATCTACAAGATGCCCGGCGGGGTGGTGATGGCCTGGGTGGCGTTGGGGTTCCTGCTGTTTGTGCTGTCGTTGCTGGCACTGAAGCCGGACACCCGCTTGGCGTTGTGTGTGATGCCGTTGTGGTTTGTCGGGTTGGCGCTGGCGTACTGGCGGGTGCAGGGCAGGGGTGTGGTGGTTCGTGCGTAATCGCGGGGCAAGCCCGCTCCCACACGACCTGTGGGAGCGGGCTTGCCCCGCGATGCTGTCAGTCAGTAACGAATCATCACCGACTTGAGCTCGGTATAGTCCTCGATAAACGCGCCACCAAACTCCCGTCCAATCCCCGACGCCTTCACTCCGCCAAACGGCACCGCCGGGTCCAGCAGGGTATGCATGTTCACCCACACCGTGCCGGCCTGCACCTGCGGTACCAGGCGCAAGGCCTTGCTCAGGTCGTTGGTCCACAGGCTGGCGCTCAGGCCATAGGGGCTGTCGTTCATCAGCGCGATCAGTTGCTCTTCATCGTCGTAGGGCAGGAAAGTCGCCACCGGGCCGAAGGTCTCTTCATTGAGCAGGCTGTCGTTCACTGAATTGGCCAGGATCACCGTCGGCTCCACGTAGCACCCCGGGCCTTCGAGCAAGCGGCCGCCATGAATGATCTGGCTGTTCTCGCTGCGTGCCTTGGCAAACAACGCGCCGAGTCTGGCCTGGTGCTGCTTGTTGCTCACCGGGCCGAATTCGCTGGTTTCATCCAGCGGCGAGCCGATCTTCAACTTTGCCAGGCGCTCGCTCAAGGCCCCGGTCACCGCCTCGATCTGCGAGCGATGCACATAGAAGCGCTCGGCTGCCGCGCAGATCTGCCCGGAATGCAAAAAGCCCGCTTCGATGATGCCGTCTACTGCTTTGCTCAAGGCTACATCGCGCAGGAACCCGGCCGCGTTCTTGCCGCCCAGTTCCAGGGTGGTGCGGGTCAGGTTGGCGGCCATGGCGCTCTGGCCGACGGCAAGGCCGGTGGGCACGGAGCCTGTGAACGAGACCTTGTCGGTGCCCGGGTGTTCGATCAGCGCCTTGCCGGCCATGCCGCCACCGGTCACCACATTCAACGCCCCTGCGGGCAGGCCGGCGTCAATGGCCAGTTCGGCAATGCGCAGGATGGTCAGCGGGGTGAATTCGCTGGGCTTGATGATGATGCTGCAACCGGTGACCAGTGCCGAGCCGAGCTTCCACAGGGCGATCATGGTCGAGAAGTTCCAGGGCACGATGCCGACTACCACGCCGACCGGCTCGCGCAGGGTGAAGGCGGTGTAGCGCTCGCCGTTGAACGAGGGCAGCGACGGGGTGAGGGTCTGGCCGCTGAGCTTGGTCGCCCAGCCGGCGTAGTAACGCAGGAAGTGCGCGGCCTGATCGACCTCGAAATTGCGCGAGATATTGATCAGCTTGCCCGACTGGCAAGTCTCCAGCTGCGCCAGCTCTTCCCGGTGTTGTTCGATGAGATCGGCGAGTTTCAGCAGCACGCTGGCACGCACGGCAGGGGCGGCCTGTGACCACTGGGCAAAGCCGCGACGGGAAGATGCGACGGCATCGTCGACAGTGTGCACGCAGGCTTCGGCCACACGGCTGATGACCTGGTCGCTGGCCGGGTCGATCACCTCAAGGTAGTGGGGATTGTCTGCAGGCTGCTGGCGACCGTCGATAAAGCTGCTGTGCTCACGTTGAAGAAACCCGCGCACCTGGGGCAAAAGGCTGATGTTGCTCATGGGACGAACCTCAAGGAAAAGCAAAGCCTCGACCCTAGCGCAGCCTACCCGCGCCGGCTTGACTGAGCCTGCCGCCGGCCATGCACCGGCCTGCCAGGTGCTTTGTAATCTGCAGGTTTTGCCCGTAGGCTGCGGCATCCGCCTGTGCAGGAGCGCCCCTTGAACCCGATTTTCGCTTCCCTGAGCATCGCCCACCTGCGTGCGCTGCAAAGCATGCTGCAACTGAAAAACCTCAGCCATGCCGCCGAGCGCCTGGGCAGCAGCCAGTCGGTGCTCAGCCGTCAGCTGGCACATATGCGCGAGGCGTTCGACGACCCGCTGCTGGTGCGTCAGGGCCGCGGCTATGTGTTGAGCGAACGCGGCGAAAGCCTGCTCGTGCCGCTGGGCCAGGTGCTGGCCGAGCTTGAGGCCTTGCGCCAACCGCAGGCCTTCGACCCCCAACGCTGCGAGCGGCGCTTTTGCCTGGCGGCCTCGGACTATATCGCCGAGCACATGCTGCCATTGTTGGTCAGCACCCTGGAGCGCGAAGCGCCGGGGGTGTCTATCGAGTACCGCACCTGGCAGCCGGGGCAGTATGAACTGCTCGCCAGTGGCGAAGTCGACCTGGCCACTACGCTGTTCGACGACGCCCCGGCCAACCTCCACGGGCGTATGCTCGGTGAAGACCGCGCCGTGTGCCTGATGCACCGCGAGCACCCATTGGCGAGCAAAACCGAACTGACCCAGGACGATTACCGGGCCTGGAACCATGTGCGCATTTCCGGCGGTGGCGACAAGGACAGCTTTATCGACCGCCACCTGCGCGAGCAGGGCCTGAGCCGGCGCATCAGTCTGCAGGTGCCGTTCTACTCGGCGGCGGTGCAGGTGGTCGGCAGCAGCCAGGCGCTGGTCACCGTGCCCGAGCACATCGCCCGCCAGCTCAGCCGCTTGCACCCGTTGACCTGGCGGCCGCTGGCTTTTGTCGAGCACACCCAGCGCTACTGGGTGGTCTGGCATCAACGCCTGCACGCCTCGGCCGAGCACCGCTGGTTGCGCAACCTGGTGTTCGAGCAGTGGCAGCGGTCACAGTTCGGCGTGCACGGCGGCCATGCGCATTCGCCATAGCAGCTATGCGCCGGGCGGCGTTTTTTGTCGGTTGGCCAGGGCCTAGACTCAGGCCCACTTACCGACAACAACAGGAGCCGCTGCATGAGCCCGGAAGAATTTCGCAAACATGGCCACCAACTGATCGACCTGATCGCCGACTACCGCCAGGGTGTCGGCGAATTGCCGGTCATGGCCCAGGTTGAGCCCGGTTACCTCAAGGCGGCATTGCCAACCTCGGCGCCGGCTCAGGGTGAGCCGTTCGAGCAGATCCTCAAGGACGTCGACCAACTGGTCATGCCCGGCCTGTCCCACTGGCAGCATCCGGATTTTTTCGGTTACTTCCCCTCCAACGGCACCTTGTCGTCGGTGCTCGGCGATTTCCTCAGCACCGGCCTTGGCGTACTCGGCCTGTCGTGGCAATCCAGCCCGGCGTTGAGCGAACTGGAAGAAACCACCGTCGACTGGCTGCGGCAGATGGTCGGCCTGTCGGATCAGTGGAGCGGGGTGATCCAGGACACCGCCTCCACCAGTACCCTGGTGGCGCTGATCAGCGCCCGCGAGCGCAGTAGCGATTACGCCCTGGCCAAGGGCGGCCTGCAAGGGCAGGGCAAGCCGTTGATGATCTACACCAGCGCCCAGGCCCACAGCTCGGTGGACAAGGCCGCGCTGCTGGCAGGCTTTGGCAAGGACAACATCCGCTATATCGAAACCGATGAACACTTCGCCATGCGCCCGCAGGCACTGGCCGCGGCCATCGAAGAGGACCTGGCCAACGGCCTGCAGCCCTGCGCGGTGGTGGCAACCACCGGTACCACGACGACCACCGCCCTCGATCCACTGCAGCCAATCGGTGAGATCGCGCGCCAGTTTGGCCTGTGGCTGCACGTCGATTCGGCCATGGCCGGTTCCGCGATGATCCTTCCGGAATGCCGCTGGATGTGGGATGGCATCGAACAGGCCGATTCCATCGTGGTCAACGCGCACAAGTGGCTGGGCGTGGCCTTTGATTGCTCGCTGTATTTCGTCCGTGATCCGCAGCACCTGATCCGGGTCATGAGCACCAACCCCAGCTACTTGCAGTCGGCGGTCGACAGCAAGGTCAAGAACCTGCGCGACTGGGGCATTCCGTTGGGGCGGCGCTTCCGTGCCTTGAAACTGTGGTTCATGCTGCGCAGCGAAGGCATCGAGAATCTGCAGCAGCGCTTGCGCCGCGACCTGGACAATGCCCAATGGCTGGCCGAGCAGGTGCGTAATGCCCAGGGCTGGGAATTGCTGGCGCCGGTGCAGTTGCAGACCCTGTGCATTCGCCATCGGGGTGATGGCCTGGAAGGTGAGGCGCTGGATGCGCATACCCGCCGTTGGGCTGATCGGCTCAATGCGTCAGGGGTGGCCTATGTCACCCCGGCGACCTTGAATGGCCGCTGGATGGTACGGGTGTCGGTGGGGGCGTTGCCGACCGAGCGTGAGCATGTGGCTGAGCTTTGGCGGAATTTGCAGCAGGTGGTTCAAGGGTAACCTTCAGGGCCCAATCGCTGGCAAGCCAGCTCCCACAGGGGCCGGTGCATGCTGACCCTGTGGGAGCTGGCTTGCCAGCGATGAGGCCCTTGAACCCACAAAAAACGCTATGAAAAGTACAATCTTGCCTGTGGAAGTTGCATTTTCCCCCTGAGCCAAGCCTCCCATACTGGCCCCTGCATCCGCTGCCACCTGCCACTTCGCAGGCCTCGGCGGACATCCAATAATAAGCAGGGCCCCTCATGAAAAAGCCAAATCCGCTGCTCGAAGACCTCCGTTCGATTCTGCCCACCATCGCCACCAATGCCGCCCGTGCCGAGCAAGACCGCAAGGTTCCGGCCGAAAACATTGCCCTGCTCAAAAGCATCGGCCTGCACCGCGCCTTCCTGCCTAAACCCTATGGCGGCCTGGAAATTTCCCTGCCGCAATTTGCCGACTGCATCGCCTTGCTCGCCGGCGCGTGCGCCAGTACCGCCTGGGCCATGAGCCTGCTGTGTACCCACAGCCATCAGCTGGCGATGTTCCCGGCCAAGCTCCAGGACGAAATCTGGGGCGACAACCCCGACGCCACCGCCAGCAGCAGTATCGCCCCGTTCGGCAAGGTCGAGGAGGTCGAGGGCGGTGTGCTGTTCAGCGGCGAGATGGGCTGGAGCAGCGGCAGCGACCATGCCGAATGGGCCATTGTCGGCTGCCGTCGGGTCAACGCCGAAGGCAGCCAGGATTACTGCTTCGCCGTGCTGCCGCGCAGCGATTACGAGATTCGTGACGACTGGTTCGCCGCCGGCATGAAAGGCAGCGGCACCAAGACCCTGGTGATCGACAAGGTGTTCGTCCCCGAGCACCGCATCCAGAAAGCCAAGGACATGATGGAAGGCAAGTCGGCAGGCTTTGGCCTGTACCCGGACAGCAAGGTGTTCTACTCGCCGTACCGGCCGTATTTCGCCAGTGGCTTTTCGACCGTCAGCCTCGGCATTGCCGAGCGCATGCTTGAAGCCTTCCGCGAAAAGACCAAGAACCGTGTGCGCGCCTACACCGGGGTCAATGTCGGTGCCGCCACCCCCGCACTGATGCGCCTGGCCGAATCCACCCACCAGGTTGCCGCCGCCCGCGCGTTTCTGGAAAAAACCTGGCAGGAACACGCCGAGCACAGCGAGCGTCACCAATATCCGACGCGCGAGACCCTGGCGTTCTGGCGCACCAACCAGGGCTATGCGGTGAAGATGTGCATCCAGGCGGTCGACCGGTTGTTCGAAGCCGCTGGCGGCACCGCCTGGTTCGACAGCAACGAGATGCAGCGGCTGTGGCGCGATGCACACATGACCGGCGCCCATGCCTACACCGACTACGACGTTTGCGCACAGATCCTCGGCCGCGAACTGATGGGCCTGGAGCCCGATCCGAGCATGGTCTGAAGTACACCGCCAATAACAACAATGACGGCTGCCGCTCTAGGCAGCCGGGGAGTCTTGCATGTCTACTGCAACCGCAACGGCCTTCGACAGCCGCGCCTTTCGCCGCGCCCTGGGCAATTTCGCCACTGGCGTTACCGTGGTCACCGCCGCCGACCCGCAGGGCAATCTGGTCGGGGTCACTGCCAACAGCTTCAACTCGGTGTCCCTCGACCCGCCGCTGATTCTCTGGAGCCTCGATAAGCGCTCCAGCAGCCTGGCGGTGTTCGAGGCGGCCAGCCATTTTGCGGTGAACGTTCTCGCCGCCGACCAGATCGATCTGTCCAATAACTTCGCCAAGCCCAAGGACGATCGCTTTGCCGGCATCCGCTATCAGGCCGGCGAGGGCGGGGCGCCGATCCTGGCGGATTGCTCGGCGTGCTTCCAGTGTGAAACCCACCAGATCCTCGATGGCGGCGATCACTGGATCATGCTCGGCAAGGTGCTGGCCTTCGATGATTGCGGCCGTTCACCGTTGCTCTATCACCAGGGTGCCTATTCCATGGTGCTGCCGCACACCCGCATGACCCGCCGTGAAGAAGGCCAGCCGCCGAGCAGCCATTTCCAGGGGCGCCTGAGCCACAACCTCTACTACCTGATGACCCAGGCCCTGCGCGCCTACCAGGCCAGTTACCAGCCGCGGCAGCTGTCCAGTGGCCTGCGCACCAGCGAGGCGCGGATGCTCATGGTGCTGGAGAACGACGCCGGGCTGAACCTGGCCGAGCTGCAGCGCGAAGTGGCCATGCCGGCGCGGGAAATCGACGAGGCGGTGGCCAACCTCAAGCGCAAGGGCCTGGTGTGCGACAGCGAAGCGGCCGGGCATGTGCGCCTGACCATCGCCGGCATCGACCAGACCGAGGGCCTGTGGAGTATCGCCCGCGAGCAGCAGGACAAGGTGTTCGGGACGTTCAGCGAGGAGCAGATTGCGACCTTCAAGACCGTGCTGCAGGCGGTGATTCGCAGCTGTTGAAGTTTGATCGCGGGGCAAGCCCGCTCCTGCAGGAGCGCTTGCGTCGCGATGCTTTTATATTTCTCCTTAAATTGTTATGTTATTACATATATTTTAAGGAGCCCCCATGAACTACCCCGTAGGAAGGTTATCCCTGGGCCTGTCCGCCTCGCTGCTCGCCCTGCCAGCCGTTGCCGCCGACGCCGTAGTACTCGATGCCCTCAACGTCAACGAGCGCCATTACGAAGAAACTGCGACCGGGCCGGTGCAGGGCTATCGCGCAAGCCGCTCGAGCACCGCGACCAAAACGGACACTGACATCCGCGACACCCCGCAAAGCATTGCCGTGGTGCCCAGCCAAGTGCTCGAGGATCTGAACAGCACGCGCATCGACCGCGCCCTGGACTTTGCCGGCGGTGTCAGCCGGCAGAACAACTTTGGTGGCCTGACCTTCCTCAACTACAGCGTGCGCGGCTTTACCACCGGCGAGTTGTACAAGAACGGCTTTGCCGTCAATCGCGGTAGCTACAGCGCCCCGGATACCTCCAACATCGAACGCATCGAAGTGCTCAAGGGCCCGGCGGCCAGTTTGTATGGGCGCGGCGATCCGGGTGGGCTGGTGAACATCGTCACCAAGCGCCCGCAAGCCGAAGCCTTTACCCAGTTCAAGGCCAGCGCCGGCAGTTGGGACCGCTACCGCAGCAGCCTGGACGTGAATACGCCGCTGAGTGAAGACGGCCGGGTGCTGTCGCGGGTGAACATGGCGGTGGAGGATAACGGCAGCTTCCGCGATTACGTCGGCAGTGAGCGGCGCATCGTCAGCCCGTCGCTGAGCTGGCAGTTGAGCCCCGAGACCCTGCTGTCGATCGACACCGAGTTCTCGCGCACCGAGTCGGTGTTCGACCGTGGTATCCCGGCGGTCAACAATGAGCTGGGCTCGGTCAGCCGTTCGACCTTTCTGGGCGAGCCCAACGACGGGCGCATTCGCAACGACAACCAGACCCTCGACCTGACCCTGGAACACCACCTCAACGACAGCTGGAAGCTGCGCCTGGCCAATCACTACACCCAGGGCCGGCTCAAGGGCAACAGCTCGGAACCATCGCGGGTGGTCGGTACCACCATCAGCCGGTTCTACCGGGAGCGCGATTTCGAGTGGAACGACAACATTACCCAGGCTGAACTGCATGGCCAGTTCCAGTTTGCCGGCTGGGAGCACCAGAGCCTGATCGGCCTGGAATACGAGAACTACCGCAACAGCCAGAAGTACCCGCAAAGCGCCACCTCGCTCGGCTATGGCCTGGACATCTACAACCCGGCGTACGGTCAGGCAAAACCGCCGCTGATCAACCCCAATGACTTCTTCGAGCGCACTGAAAGCTATGCCCTCAACCTGCAGGACCAGATTGCCTTTACCGACCGTTTGCGCGGCCTGGTGGGCGTGCGCCTGGAGCACATCGAGCAGACCGCGCAAAACCGCACTACACAACTGAGCAACAGCCAGGAAAAAGACGTTGCCACGCCGCGTGTCGGCCTGCTGTACCAACTGACGCCAGAAGTTGGCGTGTTCGCCAATGCCTCGACCTCGTTCAAGCCCAACAGCATCGGTACCCGGGGCCAGATCTACAAACCGGAAAAAGGCCTGGGTTATGAAACCGGGCTCAAGCTGGATCTGTTCGACAGCCGCCTGGGGGCGACCATCGCGCTGTTCCAGATCGACAAGGAAAACGTCATCACCACCGATGCCTTCGGTGACAGCATCGCCGCCGGCAAGGCGCGCAGCCAGGGTGTCGACCTGCAGTTCAGCGGCCAGCTCAGCGACGCCGTGCGCGTGATCGGCGCCTATGCCTATATCGATGCCGAAGTGACCAAGGGCGATGCCGCCTTGCCCAAAGGCAGCGACCTGCTGGGCATCCCGCAGCACAGCGGCAGCCTGATGGCGGTGTATGAGTTCCAGAGCGGTCCATTGCTCGGCTCGGATTTCGGCGCGGCGGCCAACTACGTGGGCGAGCGTTCAGGCCAGACCGGCAGTAGCTTCCGTCTGCCAAGCTACAGCACTGTCGACCTGCTGGCCCACTACAAGGTCAGTGAGCAGGCAACCATCGGCCTGAACCTGAACAACCTGTTCGACCGCAAGTACTACGAACGCGGCTACAACGCGGCGTGGAACCTGCCGGGTGAGCCGCGCAACGTCATGGTCAGCCTGAGCCTGGCGCTGTAAGCCGACGGTGCTTTATTGCACGCACCACCAGCGCGGCAGCTGGTCGTTGAACGAGTGAGTTATCGGTGCCAGGGCCTGGTGCTGGTTGCTGTCGAAGCTGCCCAGCAGCAGGGCCACCGTTGGCTGATCATCGATGGCGCCCAGCGAACTGCCGCAGCTGGGGCAGAAGGCCCGGCTGGAATAGTCCGAGGAGCGAAAAGTTGCCGGCGCTGCGCCGGGGCCGGTCCAGCGTATTTGCTCGCGGGCAAACTCAACCCAGGTGGCCGTCAGCGCGCCCGTATGGCGCTGGCACCACTTGCACGAGCAGCAATGGGGGTTTAGTGCCGGGCCTGTGGCTTCAAAGCGGATCGCCCCGCACAGGCAGCCACCGCTGTAGGTTGCAACGTCCATTGTCTCGTCTCCGGGCTAGTTGCCTACGGGGGTGCACAGCTCCACCAGGGTGCCATCGGGGCAGCGCACATACGACAGTGTTTGCCCCCATGGCTTGGCTTCAGGTGTTTTCAGCTCGACGGCGCCCGCCGCCACGGCGCGGGCATGGGCGGCTGCGACGTCGTCGGTGACCAGGGCGATTTCCATGCCCAGTGGTTTTGGCGATTCGCTGGCCGCCAGCACGCCGCCCGGGAAGTGGCTGTTACCCAGTGCCAGGGCGGCGAAAGCGAGGGTGGTGGCGCCGGTGTCCAGCTCGCCATAGTCGCCCGACTCGTGCAGAAACCGCCGGCTCAGGCCGAAGGCCTGTTCGAAGAACGTCAGCGAGGCAGCGACATCCGGGACGTAGACGATGGTGTATCCGAGTTTCATCAATGCTTCCTTGATTGAAGAGGGCGTGGGCGGTTTATACCGTACTTGCCGGATGCTTGGGTACATCGCTATGGTTGCGTCTGCAATGGAGAGCCATGATGACTGATCCGATTGAACTCAATCGCCGCAACTGGGATGAGCGTGCGCCACTGCACGCCGCATCCACCGACTATGAAGTGGAAAAATTCGTCGCAGACCCCGCACACCTTTCCGAAGTGGTGCGTTTCGACCTGCCGCGCCTGGGTGATATCCAGGGCCTGCGCGCTGTGCACCTGCAGTGTCATATCGGTACCGACACCTTGTCGCTATCGCGCCTGGGCGCCGAAGTCAGCGGGCTGGATTTCTCTTCGCAGTCTCTGGCCCAGGCGCGGGCTTTGGCTGAACGCTGTGGGGCAAGGATTGATTACGTCGAGGCGGATGTGTATGCCGCTGACCGGGTGCTGGCACCCAATTCTTTCGACCTGGTATACACCGGTATCGGCGCGCTGATCTGGCTGCCGAGCATCGAGCGCTGGGCGCGTACCGTGGCGGCCTTGCTCAAGCCGGGTGGACGGCTGTTCCTGCGCGAAGGTCATCCGATGCTGCTGGCGGTGAACGAGGACTATCAGGACAAACTGGTCATCGAGTACCCGTACTTCGAGCGCGAGGCGCCAACGGTGTGGGACAGCGGCGAGACTTATGTCGAGACCGACAGATTGCTGGAGCAGACTGTCACCCATGAGTGGAACCATGGCCTGGGCGAGATCATCAGCGCCTTGCTCAAGCATGGGCTGCAGATCACCGCGTTGGTGGAGCATGACAGCATTCCCTGGGAGGCGTTGCCGGGGCAGATGAGTACAGACGCAGCAGGTGAGTGGTCGCTGGACAAGGATCGCTGGCGCTTACCGTTGAGTTATACCCTGCAGGCGGTCAAGCAGGGCTAACGGCTGTGGACCTTGAGGGCCTCATCGCCGGCAAGAGCGGCTCCCACAATGGCTTGGTAGACGCCGATCTTATGGGAGCTGGCCTTGCCAGCGATGAGGCCGGCAGCCTCATTGCGCTGCCGTCTTCGGCTTACGGGTTCGTTTACCCGCCGCAGTACCGCTCTTGCGCTTTTTCTTCCACGGCGTACCACTACGCCCCGCCGGAGTCGCCGGGCCGCTGATGGTCAGGCGCAGGCCGGCACAACGCTCGACCTGCTTGCTCATCCACGCCGACTGCTTGGCGACAAACTCTTCCAGGCTCATCTCGCCGCTTTGCACCATGTCCAGCGCCTGCTCCCAGATCGCCGTGGTGCCCGGGTCGGCAATCGCCCTTGGCACGGCATCGATCAGGCTGAAGGCCGCCGGGGTGGCACTCAGGGCCTTGCCGTGCTTGACCAGGTAACCGCGATCGAGCAGGCCCTGGATGATCCCCGCACGAGTAGCCTCAGTACCAATACCGGTGGTGTCCTTGAGCTTTTGCTTGAGGCGCGGGTCGTCCACCAGCTTGGCGACGTTCTTCATCGCCTTGATCAGGTCGCCTTCGGTGAATGGCTTGGGCGGCTGGGTCCAGAGGTCCTTGAGGTTGACCCCGGCCACCGTGCAATCCTGGCCTTCGTGCAGCAGCGGCAGCACCTGGGCTACCGGCGCTTCACGGCCTTTGGCCGGGGTCAGGGCTTCAGGCAGGGCGCGGCGCCAGCCCGGTTCGACAATTTGCTTGCCCACTGCACGCAAGGCAAAACCTGCGCAATCGAACTCGGCCTGGGTGCGGTCATATTCGTGGTTGGGCAGGAACTGCGCCAGGTAGCGGGCGCGGATCAGGGTATAGACCGCCTTGTGCTTGGCCGGCAAGCGCGACGGGTCGCTGGCGGCGGCCGTGGGGATAATGCCATGGTGGGCGCTGACCTTGGCGTCGTTCCAGGCCCTTGAACGGCGCTGGGGCTGCAGGTGCGGCTGCAAGGGCGCAAGGCTGGTATCCGCGCGCTGCAAGGCGGCGAGAATGGCCGGGGCCTCGCTGTGCTGGCTCAACGGCAGGTAGCCGCAGTCGCTGCGCGGGTAGGTGATCAGCTTGTGGGTTTCGTACAGGGCCTGGGCGATGTCCAGGGTCTCCTGGGCGCCGAGGCCGAACTTCTTCGAGCACAGCTCCTGCAGGGTGCCGAGGTCGAAGGGCAGCGGCGCTGCTTCGCGAACCCGTTCGGTGGCCACTTTCATCGCCCGGGCACTGCTGGCGGCACCGATGGCTGCGGCGGCCTGCTGGGCCAGGGCCTGGTTCAGGCAGCGGCCCTGATCGTCGCAGGCATCCTCGGGTGCCCGCCACTGTGCAGTGAACTGTTCGCCAGCGCTTTGCAACTGCACGTCGATGGCCCAGTAAGCCACCGGCACGAAATCGGCGATGCTGCGGTCGCGGTCAACCACCAGGCGCAACGTCGGTGTTTGCACCCGGCCCACCGGCAGTACGCCCTGGTAGCCGGACTGGCGGCCGAGCAGGGTGAACAGGCGGCTCATGTTCATACCGATCAGCCAGTCGGCCCGCGAGCGACCCAGGGCCGAATGGTAAAGGCTGAAGGTTTCGGTACCGGGCTTGAGCGCTGCCAGCGCCTTGCGGATGGAGGCGTCGTCCAGCGCCGACAGCCACAACCGGCTGATCGGCCCGCGATAGCGGCAATGCTCGACCAACTCGCGGGCGATCATCTCGCCTTCACGGTCGGCGTCGGTGGCGATCACCAGCTCGCGGGCTTCGCTGAGCAGGCGTTTGACTGCCTTGAACTGGCTGGCGGTCTTGGGTTTGACCAGCATCTTCCACTTCTCGGGAATGATCGGCAGGTCGGCCAGCACCCAGCGCTTGTACCGAGCGTCGTAGCTGTCGGGTGGGGCGGTCTCGAGCAAATGGCCGATGCACCAGGTAACGGTAACGTCGGTGCCGACCCAGCAGCCGTCGCCGCGGCGGTTGGCACCGAGGACTTTGGCGATGTCTTTGGCCTGGGAGGGCTTTTCGCAGAGAAACAGGCGCATGCCGTTCGATCTATGGCTGGAAAAGGCCATAGGATGCGCAGGATTGACAGGCATGGCAAGTTTTATCTGTATGGATATACAGCTCGATGTTGCCATCGATGACAACGAAAACTCCTCGCATTTGGCCAGCTTGCCCTCGACGTTGCCATGGACGGGCAATTTACCGTTGTGGCAGCGTTTGACCTTGCCCACGGGTGTGTCAACGGACGCTGTCGCCAGGGTTTTCTGCCACCTGCACAAGGATGTATGCCATGCCTGTTTTCGATTATCGCAACCTCGACAGCACCGCTTCCAAAGCCCTGTACAGCGACGCCATGGCGCTGAGCCTGTATGCCTACCACGGCATCGACAACGGCTTCGCCGTTGGCTACCAGCAGTACGGTTTCGGCCTCGGCTTGCCCGCCACCTTGATCAAGGCGTTGATTGGCGGCACCGACAGCCAGGGCGCGATCCCCGGTCTCCCCTGGAACCCCGACTCCGAAGCCCAGGCCCTGGCCGCAGTCAAGGCCGCAGGCTGGACGCCGATCAGCGCCCAGCAACTGGGCTATCAGGGCAGCACGGATTTTCGTGGCACCATCCATGGCGAAACCGCCGGCTACACCAGTGCCCAGGTCGAGATCCTCGGCAAGTATGACGCTGCTGGCCAGTTGAGCGGCCTGGGCATCGCCTTTCGCGGCACCAGCGGCCCGCGGGAAAACCTGATTGGCGACACCATCAGCGACGCCATCAACGACCTTATGGCCGCCATTGGCCCGGCTGACTATGCCAAGAACTACGCCGCCAATGCCTTCGGCAGGCTGTTCGAGGATGTCGCCAGATTCGCCAAGGCCAACGGCCTGAGCGGCACCGACATCACCGTCAGCGGCCACAGCCTTGGCGGCCTCGGCGTCAACAGCCTGGCCGAGCTCAGCAACGAAAAGTGGGGCGGTTTTTATAAAGATGCCCGTTATGTTGCTTTTGCTTCACCTACCCAGGCCAGCGACAGCAGCAAGGTGCTGAACATCGGCTACGAGAACGACCCGGTGTTCCGCGCCCTCAACGGCTCGAAAGCCGACTGGGCAACCTTCGGCGTACATGATGCCGCCAAGCCCTCGAGCACCGACAACATCGTCAACTTCAACGACCACTACGCCTCGGATGCCTGGAACCTGCTGCCGTATTCGATCGCCAACATCGTCACCTGGCTGTCGCATTTGCCCTCCGCTTACGGCGATGGCCTGGGCCGGGTGCTGAACTCGACATTCTATGAATGGACGGCGAAGGACTCGACCATCATCGTCAGCAACCTGTCCGACGTCACCCGTGGCTCGACCTGGGTCGAGGATCTGAACCGCAACGCCGAAACCCACAAGGGCAGCACCTTTATCATCGGTTCCGAAGCCGGCGACCTGATTCAAGGCGGGCGTGGCAACGACTACCTCGAAGGGCGCGGCGGCAATGACACCTTCCGTGACGAAGGCGGCTACAACCTGATCGACGGCGGCGCCGGCCACGACACCTTGAAGCTCGGCCAGGCGCTGGGCAACGTCGACATCGCCCGCGATGGCAATGGCACGCTGTACCTGCGCGACGCAGCGGGCGGCATCAGCCTGGTCAACCAGGTCGAGACCCTGGTCAGCAAGGAGTCCAGCCTGGTGTTCTTCAGCAAGGAAGTCAGCCACCAGATCGACCCGGCGGGGCTGCTGAGCAGCGGCAAGCTGCATGCCTACGCCGCCAGCCAGAGCGGCACGGCGGGCAATGACGGCCTGACCGCGAGCGCCCAGGGCGACTGGCTGTTTGGCCTCGATGGCAATGACCACCTGCAGGGTGGCCGTGGCAACGATGTGTTCGTCGGCGGCGCCGGTAATGATGTACTGGTGTCAGGCGGCGGCCGGGACACCTTCCTGTTCAGCGGCCATTTCGGCCAGGATCAGGTTCAGGGCTTTGGCGCTGATGACCGTCTGGTGTTCATGGGGGTTGATGGCGGCACCGCGCAAGCAGATTTTCGTCAGCACCTGAACCAGGTGGGCAACGATACCGTGCTGCATTTTGGTACTGACAGCGTGACCCTGGTGGGGGTATCGGCAGACAGCCTTGGCGCGGCGCAGGTCGTCATCGCCTGAGTGAACCGGTGCTGGCCGGCAAGCCCTGAGCGGTCTTGCGGGCCAGCACCGAGTAGGTGTGCCAGTGTTTGCTGCGGCCCAGCAGGGTCTTGCCGGGTTGGTTGTATTCATAAAGATCGAGCAGCTCGAAGCCGTCGAACAATTGTTCGGTCTGTGCACGGTCATGCACGCTCAAGTCGCGACGTTCCAGCTGTACCCAGGAGTCCATCGGCCCCATGAAGTGTCCGCAAAATATCCCGCCTGTGCGTAACGCCTGAACGATCCGCCGCCAGGCTTCATCGAAGTGTTGCGCTTGGCAAAAAAACAGACTGGAGCTGGCGGTGATCAACGCCGCCTGCGGGTAGTCGAAGGTTTCGAAACTGCTGCAGGCAGTGAACAGTTGCGGCTGGTTGCCCAAGGCGCGGGTATGTTCCAGGGCCTCGGGATTATTGTCATAGGCATGCACGACAAAACCGCGTTGCAGCAAAAAACGCGTGTTTCGGCCCGCGCCGCAGCCGACATCCACGGCAATGTTGCCTGCATTTGCGGCGACCAGGTCAACCGCCTGACGCAGGTGCGGGTACACCGCAGCCTCGCGTGAAGCTGCGTAGTAGTCTGACTGCTTCACCCGCGGCTGGCCTCCAGTGCCTGGCTCAGGTCGGCAATGATGTCATCGCTGTGCTCGATGCCGATCGACAGGCGCACCATGTCCCGTGGTACACCGGCCCGTTCAAGCTCTTCGTCGTTGAGCTGGCGGTGAGTGGTGGAAGCGGGGTGGCAGGCCAGTGATTTGGCATCGCCGATATTGACCAGACGCACCACCAGCTGTAGCGCATCGATGAAACGCGCGCCAGCTTGCTGGCCGCCCTTGATCCCGAACGACAGGATCGAGGCCGGTTTGCCTTCGGTGTAGCGTCGGGCCAGTTCGTGTTCGGGATGATCGGGCAGGCCTGCGTACTTCACCCAGGCGACCTGCTCATGGTCTTGCAGGTAGCGGGCGACCTTCAGCGCATTCTCGGTGTGACGCTCCATGCGCAGGGCCAGCGTCTCCAGGCCTTGCAGAATAAGGAAGGCGTTGAATGGCGATAGCGCAGCCCCTGTATTGCGTAGCGGCACCACCCGGCAGCGGCCGATAAAGGCGGCAGGGCCAAAGGCTTCGGTGTAGGTCACGCCGTGGTAGGACGGGTCCGGGGTGTTGAGCAGGGCGAAGCGCTCTTTGTTTTCGGCCCAGGGGAACTTGCCCGAGTCAATGACGATGCCGCCGATGCTGGTGCCGTGGCCGCCGATGTACTTGGTCAGCGAGTGCACGACGATATCGGCGCCGTGTTCGAACGGGCGGCAGAGGATCGGCGTGGCGACGGTGTTGTCGACGATCAGCGGCACGCCATGGCGGTGCGCGGCATCGGCAAGGGCCTGCAGGTCGACGATATTGCCGGCCGGGTTGCCGATCGACTCGCAGAACACTGCCTTGGTGCGGCTGTCGATCAGCGCTTCGAGGGCGGCGATGTCGTCATGGGCGGCGAAGCGGGTCTGGATGCCGAAGCGCGGCAAGGTATGGGCCAGCAGGTTGTAGGTACCGCCGTAGAGCTTGGCCACCGAGACGATATTGTCGCCGGCTTCGGCCACGGTCTGGATCGCGTAGGTGATCGCCGCCATGCCCGAGGCCACGGCCAAGGCACCGACACCGCCTTCGAGCGCCGCCATGCGCTGCTCGAGTACGTCGTTGGTAGGGTTCATGATCCGGCTATAGATGTTGCCGGCGACTTTCAGGTCGAACAGATCGGCGCCGTGCTGGGTGTCGTCGAAAGCAAACGAGGTGGTCTGGTAGATCGGTACCGCGACGGCCTTGGTGGTCGGGTCGGGGCTGAAGCCCGCGTGGATGGCCAGGGTTTCCAGCTTCATGCAATCTTCCTTGAAAGTCGGGGGAGGGGCTAGAGCATGGAGCGGGTAGGGAGTGACGGTCAAGGCCCGTGGAACGGGCTCAGTGTCCCAGTACAAATTCGCCCACGGCTTCGGCCAAACCTTCCGACAATGGCAAACGCGGATCGCTGTAAGCCATGAGATTGGCCAGCCGGTCACCCTCGGGCACATCCTTGAATACATGGTTGGCGCGCTCCAGCAAGACCAGCCGCGCCTTCGGCTGGCCCTGCTGCAAGGCCTTGGCATCGGCCGCCGTGATCTGCAAATCCTGACCTGCCTGGATGATCAGCACGGGCTGCTTCAGGGGCGCGATCAGTTGCGCCGGGTCGTGGGCCATTTCACTGCGGATCAGGCCTTGCACCTCCTGGCGCAGCAGCGGTTTGAGCTCATCGGGGATCTGTGAGTTCGACACCGTCTCGCCCGCCTCGAGGCGGCGGATGAGGGCTATTCCAGGCTCGACCAGTGGCGCGTTTTCAGGGTGGGCCTGGAGTTGCTCGACCAGGATCGTCGCGATTGGCCGCCCGGCACTGGCCGCCAGCACCAGGCCACTGACATCGGGGTTGTCCCGGGCTGCGAGCATGGCAATCAGGCCGCCCTGGCTATGCCCCAGCAGCCACACCGGCGCCTGCGGCTGACGCTCGCGCAAGGCTGCGACCCAGGCGCGGACATCGCTGGCATAGTCGTCGATGGTCACCTGATCGGCATCGGCAACCGCTCCGGCACTGTCACGCACGCCACGCTTGTCGATGCGCAGGCTGCTGATGCCTTGGGCAGCGAGGCTTTCGGCCAGTAATTTATAGGTGAAAGGGCGCAAACCTGCGCCCTTGTGGTTGCCATTACGGTCGGTGGCACCGGAACCCGGGATGATGACCACCACCGGCGCGGTACTCTGGGCCTTGAGCCAGGTTGCGCTCAGTGGGCCTTGAGGGCCAGGGATCTGCAGGGTCGCTTCCTCACCGGCCATGGCTACGCAGCACGGCAGGGCGACGATCAGGGCCAGGGCTTTGATCCATTGCATGGCGAGCAAGACTCCTGTCAGTGCGGATAATCATTCCATTATCGATAGGTGCTGCGCGTGGGGTTGTGAGGTTTTGTAAAACATAGACCTCAGCCTGCCTTACGCAAGGTCAGGTTGATCCGCCGGCCGTTTAGCAGCGGATGACTGCCCGGTTTGAGTGGCAGTACCCCATGAAAGCGCAGACGGTCTTCACCACCCCAAACCATCACATCGCCATGACGCAGGCCGATGCGCCGTGTCGATTCGTTGCGGGCATGCCCGCCGAACTGGAACACCGCTGGCAAGCCCAGCGACACAGAGACGATCGGCTGGCTGTAATCGCGCTCATCACGGTCCTGATGCAGGCTCAGGCGATTGCCGGGTTTATAGCAGTTGATCAGGCAAGCGTCCGGCCGGAAATCGGCAAAGCCTGCGGCCGAAGCGGCGAGGGCCGCCAGTTCGATGAATGCAGGTGGCAGCGCGGGCCAGGGCTGCTGACTGAGCGGATCGACCGGGCTGTACCGATAGCCGCGACGGTCACTGATCCACCCCAGCGCCCCACAGTTGGTCAAACCCACGGCCATGTTCAGGCCGCCGGGGGTGAGCATATGCCGGAACGGCGCGTGGGCGATGATCTGGCGCAGCTCAGGCAGCAGCACGTCTACCCAGGCCAGGGCAAAACCGGGCAGCACCACCGCCTGTTTACCGATCCATTGTGGTTCGGCGGGGCTGGCGGGGTTGAACAGATCCAGTTCGGTTTGCATCATGATCGGCAATTCAGGCAGCGGGCAGGGTGTAGAGCCTGTATAGTAACGCGCTTTGGCAATGGGGGCTGTCACCCTGTTTGTTGCGGCCAAAGCCCGCACTTCGGGGCCCGTAGCGTCTCTCGAATAAAAAAATAAAACTTTTTGAATTCAAGGGGTTGCCAGAGCTGGGGAATGAGTACATAATTGCGTCCATCGAAAACGAGGCACGAAAAAAGCCTAGCGTTTTCAAGGAGATAGCGGTTTTAGCGAGTTGTTTCCTTAAAGAGTTGTATATGTTTGAGACCGCAGTATCAGGGTCTCGGGCATTTGAGGCCGAGTAGCAAAGTGGTTATGCTCCGGATTGCAAATCCGTCTACGCCGGTTCGATTCCGACCTCGGCCTCCATTATTGAAAGCCCCGCAGATTAACGTCTGCGGGGTTTTTCTTTGTGGGTCGGAAAAGTCGAGAGTTCCGAAACTTAAGGCATGGAGTTCCGAAACTTCAGCCTTTCGAGGGCTTGGCGATGGCCCCGACGCGACGGTAAACGCGCTCGGTGATTCCCTCTTTCGAGTGGCCGAGCAGCACGCTCGCATCGCTCAGATCGTTGATCTCGGATGCTGCCTTCGGTCGGATGTCCCTGAACTGGAACTGGGCTATTCGATTGGCAAGGTCAGGCTTCTTCTCCAGCTCTGCTTTCACCCTCGCGGCCTCGCGTGCGTCCGCCCACCGGTTGCGCAACATTGGCCAGCTCATCCGCTTGCCGTGCTCGTTCACGATGAAGAACGGGGACAAGTGCTCTCTGGTGCGCCGCATGATGCGCTCTAGCAGCAGCCCCAGGCTGTTCTTCAAATCATCCGCTTCCAGGACGATCCTCAATCGCTTGCCGGTCTTGCCTTGGCTGACCAGCAGGTAGATTCCTTCCATGTCGTCCTTCCGCATGGACAGCACGTCTGACGGCCGCTGGCCGGTCAGGTACGCCAGATCCATCGCATCCTTCAGCTCGTCAGGAGCCTCCGCATACTGGCGGCCTACAAGTGGTCTGCCGCCGCGGCTCTCGACGAAGTGCCAGTGGCGCTCGGCAAGCCAGCGGCGCTGGTGACCCCTGGCCTTGTAGCCGGTCAGCTCGGCCAGTTCTTTCTCCGAGAGAATTTCGGTTTCCATGGGATAGGCTGTACGCCGCGCATGGCGGCAGAGGTGGGGAGGGGTTAGGCCTTGGCCGGGAACCACTCGGTGTCATATTCGAACTGGCTGACCAGCTCGACTGCGATGTGTGGGATTTCGCGCTCGAAGCGCAGGGTGCCGTAGTGGCGATCGACAAAAGCCTTTGCCTCTTCGGCGAAGTGCCCTTTGAAGATGCGCAGTAGGTGGTCTGCTGCCTTCTCGAAGTCCTCCTCGCGGTAGTTGCCCTCGGCGAGACCGCCACGGCACACGCCACACGTAGCGCTTGGGCTGGGCCTCGGCCGCCTTGATCTTCTCGGCCATCTTGTCGCGGGCGTAGCGCATCTGGTCCAGGGTCAATGTCTCAACCCACTGGTCCGTGCTGACTCGCATGGTGTGGCCCTGGTGACAGGTTATTTCAGGCATGACTCATCCTCGCCCGCCTATCGGCAGGCTTGAGTTGTTGTGGGGTGGAGGGCCTCGACGGTGCCGAATGTGAGCTTTAATTAAGCTCACACTTGGAGGAGCACAAGATGGGTGACTGGTCTGATTATTTTGAAGACTTTCCTGAAGAAAACCCTGCAAACGAAGTACGACAGCCAGGGCCACTTGAGCGTGTTAAGTCTAAGCACATAGACACTGTCCGAAAAAACAGTTTGAAAGAGTGTAAGGAGGTTCAGAAGCTGCTGGACGAAGTCTTTGCTCGCAAAAAGGATGGCTCTTGATCCGGCTTGGTATCGACCTCATCACCTCCAGGCAGTCGCCATGGTGAAGGCTGACCTCTGTCATGGCCTCGGTCCCTTCCAGATCAACCAGACCTAGTAGAGCGGGGCGGCGATGGGTAGGAGGATCATGGCTCGATCCTCTTGAACTCGACGACCCAGGCCCAGGGGTTGGCATCCCAGTCGCCGCCGGTAGAGTTCCACAGCTCGGCGAAGGCATCGAAAGCCGTGGTCACCGGGATGAATTCGTACATCGATCGGGCCAGGCCTTCTTTGCAGATCTGGCCGATGGTGATGTGCTGCAGCTGTTCTACGCGCACATCGGTGATTTCCAGCAGGATGCGGCTGGCCCAGCGCGGCATGTGAATGCTCGGACGCCAAGCGCCCTCGTACTGCAGGCTTTTGGTCTCCGGCTTCCAGTCGGCCTGATCAGGAATCTGCCACAGACCATAATCCCCGACACTGCAGCTGCTCTGTAGATTCGTGCGGCCTGGCGCTCGTCGCCTTTCTGCACCTGGTCATTCCAGTCAATACAGACGCCATCCTCGTTGCCGAGCAGTGCGAAGGTCTCGCGCACCCACAGACGATCACCGGGTAGGCCAAAAGGGCAAAGTTCGGCGTAATAGCTGGCGCTGTTCGGTGGACCTGGCCATCGGCCGGCAGCTCGTGGCATTCGCCCAGCTGGACGCCGTAGCCGATTTCCTTGAGTGACTGGGCATTGAGGGCGCGCCGGGTAACTGTCTTCCGACCATCCAGCACGGCGCGGACCATCGGCCCGTTGAACAAGATCGGGCATTCCTTTGCTTCAGGCATGACTTCGTCCTTGCCGCTATGGCGGCTGACTTTAAAGGGGGGGGTTAAGTATCGGCGCGCGAGTAATGCGCGCTGCGATTTGCTGTGTTTATATACAGCCTTATTGCTTGCAAGAGGTTCCCACCAATGCTCCACCACCTTTCAATTGGCGTGAAAGATCTAGACAAATCCGGGCGGTTTTACGATGCAGCATTGGAGGCGCTTGGGTTTCGTAGGGTCTTCGAGGATGAGACTGCTATTGGGTATGGCGTAGAGGACGGGAAAGATAAGTTTTGCTTAAAGCTTCGCCCGGATGCGGTAGCTCCAGGTCCTGGTTTCCATTTGGCGTTCTCTGCTCAATCAAGAGGTGCCGTCGACTCGTTCCATCTAAGGGCTCTAATCGCTGGAGGTACTGATAACGGAGCCCCGGGTTTGCGCTCAGATTATGGCGCCCATTATTACGCAGCGTTCTTGATCGATCCCGACGGCTATCGAGTTGAGGCTGTAATTAATCGAGCCTCTACCGAAGCGTAGTGGAGCCTGGTGCTACGCCCCCATCCCAATCTTGGCGCCTGCTGCTTTAGCGGCTGACTTTGAAGGGAGCGGGGTTAAAATGGGGTGGAGTACAAATGTACTCCTTGGTCAGGATGGCTTCACCAGCTCGAACTGCTCAGCTATTTCGTCGCAGCAGCAATCCAGCACGTTGGTTTCGCCAACCGTCTCGCACCGGCATAGCTCGCCAACCAGCTTTTCAAACAGCACGTCATCCATTCGATCAGCCACCTCCTCACGTGTCACGGTGAGGAGGTGGCGCTCTTGGGTGTCAGGGTGCAAAAACTCGAAGGTCAGCGTTTCAGCAGCCCGCTGCCCATCCCCAAACGCCTTGGCACCCTGGTCGGCCATGTCACCAGCGCTGAAACCGTCGGAGGTTGGTGGGTGGCGGTAGAGCTTGTCACCGCACCGGAGCGGGCTTCCGTCTTTCCCGTAGATGAAGTCGATGAACAGGCCGTCGTCACTCTCGTCGACTATGGCCACCGGCTCGCCCTGGTGCTGGGCGGCTGGCTGGGCGAGAAGGGTGCGAAGCTTGCCACCGGCAATCATTGCAGCCTCAATGTCATAGCCGTCCGCTGCTCCCACGGCAAGCGCCAACCACTCACGCGGCACGCTGACCATCTGTTCGGTGTTGCTGGATCGGTTTTCTGTGGGCATGGGGATTCCTCGTGGGCAGCTATAATTCACGATTCATGGGGAGGTAATGGCTATGGCTACTTACTTGGTGACTGCTGCTAGATATAACGAAGACATACAGCTGGTAGCGCTTCAGGGGCAGGAAACGCACGGCTCGCCGGCTGCCTTGCCTGAAATATCCAGCAAGGTTCGTGATTTCTCTATTTCGGAAGTGCTGGAGTTGATAGAGGGTGGAGATAGCTTCCACCTGTTTTTTCGCTCGGAAGGAGCCCCTGCTGGCTCAATAGTTCCTGATGGCAAAGGATCCTTGGCCGAGGATCAGTGCATACCGGGTAGGCGGATTTCTGACCTTCCTCGATTTTGAAGGCGCGCGTGTCGGCGTTAATCATGCGGACTTCAGCAGCGCTTCAATCACCCGCTGTCCCGCCAGTGGAGGTACCGCGTTGCCCGCCATGTGCATGGTCAGCCTGTGATTGTCCGGGCGCAGGGTGCCAGCGGGGAAAGACTGCGCGGCCAGGGCCTCGTTGGCACTGAGCATACGCATGCGCTCGCCATCGACCAGGGCCCAGCGGTCAAGGGTGGTTATGGTGCCGATCGGCCGGTTGATGTCACGCCCGGTGGTGCCGGAGCCTTTGCCGTAGTAGGGCATGATGAACCGCTCACCGAAGCGTTCGCGGCCGTTGCGTACGCGATTCAGCGTAGCCTGGGCGCGTCCCGGTTTTTCAATGGGTGACCAGCGCCCGGCGTCGAAGTCGAGGAAACTGCTCGCCGGCACATGTCGTTCCTGCGGCAATTGCAGCATCAGCGGCGCCTTGCTGCGCGTCAGCACCATGAACAGACGTACCCGGTGCTGCGGCACGCCGAGGTCGGCACAGTTCGGTGAACTCTGGTACGTTCTCGATCACTGCGGCCGGCGGCCGGTGCACCTCCAGCGCCGACGCCGGGGCCCAGGCCGTCGAGCGTGAAGCATCGTGCTCAGGGTTGCCCGACTTCTTGCCCCGGGCCTTGGCGTGACCCTGGCAGCAGGGCGAGGCGAGCAGGATGTCATGAGCGGGCGCCTGCTCCCACCGCGCCTGGTGCAAGTCTTGGCAGACGTGCTGCGTGTCTGGGTGGTTGGCGCTGTGCCATTTCACGGCCTCAGGCCAGTGGTTTGCCGCCCATAGAACCTGGACGCCTGCGGCGCGCGCGCCGGTGCTCCATCCGCCGAAGCCGGCGAATAGGTCGATTGCTTTTGTCATGGGTGAATCCTTTACTTAGGCGACTTTCGCAATGTCGGGGGTGAAGTCAGTCCACTCGACCTTCGGCATCTTGGTTTTCTGGTTGATCACGGGCTCGCCCTTGGCGTCGGTGATCACCGCCTTGGCCCTGATACGCAGGTCTCGGCACTTGCCGGTCTTCCTCGCAAGCTCCATGAACTGCTGGGCGTACTGCGGTGCGTCGAACATCTGGCTTAACTGCTTCACCTTTTCGCCGGCCATGATCTTGGCCGCCTGTTGCTCAACGGCCAGATTCCACTCAGGCAGGGATAGCTCCAGGGGGGCGGCCAGCTTTACCGCTCGGCCTGGTCGTCTTGGTGGTCTTCCTGGCCTCGGCCAGCGCTACGTCGGCGGTCATGCCGAAGACTGCGAATGTGCTCATGGTGGTCTCCGGGCAGCCACCAGCCTCGCCGGGGTGGCGTGATTCGTTGAAGTGGGGTATTCACTCAGAAGCCGGCGGTGCATTAAGCGCACCTGTTCTAAATGAGCTGAATCCAGATTCTTAAGTGAGGGTGGCATGGCAGGGAAACAAAAGCAGGGCGCCTGCATTTTCTGCGGAGGAAGTAGGCTTTCCAAGCAACATGTCGTTCCGGATTGGCTAACACCATTTATGAATGGCGGGCCAGTTGAGCAGGCTAGAACACACTTGCAAGGTGTCTAGAGAATCCGGGGCGATTCAGAACAACCAAGAGAATCAGTCTTCAGAGCTGATCAGTCTCACTGATCTTGTTTTGTCCCAGGCCTTTTCTCGTGCTCTTGCGGATGCCATCTTGTCTCTTTAATAGCGATGCAGCCATGTGCCATCATGGTCAATCATCGAACGATATCGTGTCAGCCTTCGTCGGCCTTGTCGTGGCACGGACATTGAGCAAAGGAAAGCCCAACACATGATTGAAAACGATACCTTCAGTCGGGTCGGTACCAACCACCAGATTTCGGCCAACATCTACAACCTCATACTCGGTGCCGTGCTGCTGTGGGGTTTTGCGGTGAACTGGTATCTGGTCACCACGGTTCCGGCCGAGGTCATTCTGGCCATTCCCCCGATACTGTTCTACGTTGGCTACTTCGTCCTGGCGATGTCCGGCGTCGCTATCATCTTCCGCTCGCAGGAGCCGATGTACAGCTTCCTCGGCTACAACCTGATCGTGGTGCCGATCGGCCTGCTGCTTGTAGTGGTACTGCCCAGGTACTCGCATGAGCACATCGTTCAGGCTGTGCAGACCACCATCCTGCTCACTGCGGGGATGATGATACTGGGGACCGTGTTCCCGGCATTCTTCAAACGGATCGAGTCGTCACTGTTCATCGCCCTGGTGGTGTCGATCGTCGTCGAGCTGGGCCAGGCATTGTTGTTCGGCACTCATCTGGCGGTCATGGACTACATCGTCGCTGCGGTCTTCTGCGGCTACATCGGCGTGGACTGGGGACGCGCCAACCAGATCGAGCGCACCGTTGACAACGCGATCGACAGTGCCGCTGCGCTGTACCTGGACATCATCAACCTGTTCCTACGCATCCTGCGGATCATGTCCAAGAAGTAACGAACGCCAAGCATTAGGCTGACGGAAATCTTCGCCGCCTCAGCCCAGGGTAGTGGCTGTGGGGTGCCAGCCTCTGCCGGCGCCGTGGTTCATGGAGCCCCGCGAGGCGAACTTGACCCAGAGGCTGCTCGACGAATTGTCGCTGTCACCGGGGAAGGGACGAAGGGCTGATTGCCTTGCGGGCGTGCCAAGCCTATGTGCGAGAAATAACAAAATAGGGATAGATCCCGGCTTTAAGTCGCGCTCTTCCTTATCGTCGTCGTACAACTTGAGATGCCGTTTCCATCGCGTCAATGAGTTGCGCCATCGTACGACTACCATCCTCCTCATGCCGCATTCGAGCGATTCTCATTAAATCCCTAGCTTCCGTATATGCTTTTCGCCTTGATGCTGGCGATAGAAAAGTTAACACTGCCGCTACTATTCCAGACAGCATCGCTAGAGTGCTGGCTGTGGGTGTGCCGAGCTTTGTAGTGCTGGCTGCAAGGAAAGCTAGTACCCCTGCTGATACCCCGAGCGCGTAATGAGTAATCGACCAGACCAGTTCTTTTCGTTTAAAAAATTTCTGCTGCTTGATGTATTTTTCAGGTATTTCACGACCCATGACAGACTCCTTGTAGTCATGCCGCTCACAGGCTGTGAGCTAAAATACCCCAAGCTTAGTAAAGAAATTCGATTATGGTTGGATGCCGGATTTCAAGGTGCAGCGAAACTGTATGACACCCGATCTACATGCGAGTGGAAGGTAGGGCAATGAAGAAGACTCTGGCTGGAGTTATCGAGGCCGGCGAGGCGCTGATTCAGCAGGCCATCGATGCGCAGCGGCGCTACCAAGCAGCCCAGGACGCCGGCCAGCCAGCAAAGGAAGTTGAACGCTTGCGGCAGGAGGCTGAGTCGCTGTACTAGGCTGTTACTGAGTACCAGCTGCGGTCGCTTGGTGGGCCTGCACGCTTGCTGCATTGAACACGACTCAACGGTAGGCTCTGTAACAATATTTCATGCAGCATCCTCCGGTTAGCTGTAAACCGGTCTGCGTATAATCTTGTATCCACCGTTACGGGCATATGTCCTTGCAGATTCCTTTCGAATTACCCAGCGCCATTGCCCAATTTATTGGCGGTAATCAACTTGTAGCCGACGAGGTGGGCGAGTCTCCCGCCAGCGTTTACGGCTTCACCCGAGGCAATGAACGTTTTTTCCTTAAAATCTGCCCAGCGATCTATACGCCCACGACCTACAGCGTCTTGCGTGAAGCTCGTGTGCTGCAATGGCTAGATGGCCGGCTGAACGTTCCCGAGGTTGCAGTCGTTTCCGAAAGCGATGCCGGGGAGTTCATGATCACGCGTTGTGTGCCTGGAGAACCGATACAAGCACGCTGCGATGATCAGGACGCAATGTTGGCGCTGTTGCGCGAAGCACTGCGGCAACTGCAGGCTGTGCCGATCACAAATTGCCCTTTTGACTCAAGTGCTTCGGTGCGCCTGAATGAACTGGGATATCTCATCTCCCGCGAGTTGTGTGCTGATGATGTCGACCTGGAGCAATGGCCGAATCTTGGCACACCCAGGAAATTGCTGGCCCACCTGCACGCCACGCGACCGGTCGAGGAGAGGGTGTTCAGTCATGGCGACCTATGTGACACCAATGTTTTCGTCGACGCCCATGACCAGTTGCATTTCATCGATCTGGGGCGTGGCGGTATCGCGGATCGCTGGCTGGACATTGCGTTTGCTCATCGAAACTTGCGCGAAGATGTTTCGGACAATGCAGCAAACAACCTTCTTCGTGGGCTTGGCGAGCCTGACCAGTCTGCGAAGCGTGTATTTTTCGAGCAGTTGGATGAGCTATTCTAGGTTTTGAACGAAAACCCTTGAAGCGCCAATTAGGTTAGTTGCTTGCGTAACAGCGGCAACGCTGCCCGAGTGGCGACAGTTAACAGCGTGGGCAGCATCTCTAGAGAAAACCAGCCGATAGCTGAATGTTTCTCGGGCTCGACCAAATACGGATCGCCATCAAACCGCGAAACTTTATAAACGGGCGCTACCCAGTGAGTTTTTTTCTCTGAGTCAATTTGGTTGACTACGCAAAGGAGAGTCATATCGCGAAGCTGGATACCCAACTCCTCATCGATCTCTCTCACGACAGCGTGTTCAACCTCCTCGAGAAAATCTACTTTCCCCCCGGGTAAGCCCCAGCAACCTGCTTCCGGCTCCTTCAGGCGCTGGATTAATAGAATGCGGCCATCGCGGACTATCGCAGCGCCGCAGCCTAGTCGAGGCAGTTCAAACATCATATATCCTCCCTATTTAATCCGTTTTTCATTCGCGGGGTATCTGAGCACGGCGTTTAGCAGCGTGTCTACATCTCACTCAACTGTTGACCCAATGGTTGGCTGCCTGCCTGAGCCATGCTAGGTGACTTGGCTGAGCGCTTACCCAGTGCGAAGCTGCCCTCTTCAATGATCACGGTTCGGTCTATCAATGCTGTTTGGATGTGCAGTAATCGAGGCAAGGTAATTCTGACCAGCTCAGGGTGACGGGTTACAGGGGAAGAGGGGATTGTGTTCGGTCGGCAGGACGCCGGAGGAGGGGAAAAAATCAGTTCCAAAACTGAACGTGGGCACCCTTGTAGAATGCGGCTTTCACGGGCGTTGAAAACTGAAAGTTTTGGAACTAAAAATCCGTCTACGCCGGTTCGATTCCGACCTCGGCCTCCATTATTGAAAGCCCCG
>RCUI01000029.1_pt1 | contig 57477 bp, 43 predicted proteins | sample 2166121 | NCBI WGS metagenome assembly RCUI01 (sample SAMN09932700, study PRJNA488358) | compost metagenome | feature: garden; material: soil; isolation source: compost soil in succinic acid-enriched culture | place: Germany: Experimental Botanical Garden Goettingen | collected 2016-01-27
CTTCATACAGGGCGGTCTGGCCGCAGGTGGAGTCACCGTAGACATAGCCGGTGAAGGCCATCTGGATCTTGTCGTAGTCGATGCCTGCGTCCTTGAGCGCCAGGCGTGTGGCTTGCGCGCCCATGTCGGTGTAGCTGGGGCTTGCACCGGGTTTGGAGAACGGGATCATGCCAACCCCGGCTACCACCACTTTGTCGTTCATCGATTCGTGTCCTTTGCCATGCACTTCAGAGGGGTAACCGCCCGGCCGGCCGGTGGTCGTTGTGGTGCCCATCCTAGGAGTGGCAAGGGTGGCGCTACGACCGTCGAAGGGATGAAGTTACGGATCAACCAGGGAGGCGTTCGAAGGAACGAGGGGCGGGAGTAAGGGGTGGGGTAACGTCGCGGGGCAAGCCCACGCCCACCGGTGCATACAAATTCCTGTGGGAGCGGGCTTGCCCCGCGATGGCCAGCACGCAAGAGCCAGATCGCGGGGCACGCCCGCCCCTCCCCCGACTCCTCCCTTTGAACGACCCCACGCATCGTCCACAGCATCATCCCTTCGGCGCTCCCTGCCCGCGCGGCCGGCCACCTAGCATGACCGCACAGCCCCCAACCGACCCAAGGACCGCAATGAGCGACTACAGACCCTCCTGGCTAACCGAAGACATGGCGATCTTCCAGCAATCGGTACGCCGCTTCGCCGCCGAAGAACTGGTGCCCCACGAAGAGCGCTGGGCCAAGCAACAGCACGTCGACCGCCAGACCTGGTTCAAGGCCGGCGAAATGGGCATGCTCTGCCCCGGCATCCCCGAAGAATACGGCGGTGGCGGCGGCAGCCATGCCCACAACGCAATCATCGGCTACGAACTCGCTCGCGCCGTTGCCACCAGCCTGGGCACCAACGTCCACAGCGCCATCAGCGCCCACTACATCCTGCGCTACGCCAGTGAAGCGCAAAAACAGCGCTGGCTGCCGCGCATGGCCAGCGGCGAGCTGGTCGCCGCCATCGCCATGACCGAGCCCGGCGCCGGCACCGATCTGCAAAACGTCAAGACCAAGGCCATTCGCGAAGGCGACCATTACGTCATCAATGGCTCCAAAACCTTCATCACCAACGGCTACCTCGCCGACCTGGTTCTGCTGGTGTGCAAGACCGACCCAAGCCTGGGCGCCAAGGGCATCTCGATCATCGTGCTGGAAACCAAGGACCTGCCGGGCTTCCGTCGCGGCCGCATCCTCGACAAGCTCGGGCAGAAAGGCCAGGACACCTCCGAGCTGTTCTTCGACGACGTGCGCGTGCCGGTGGAAAACCTGCTCGGCCCGCAGGAAGGCCAAGGCTTTGTGCAACTGATGCAGCAACTGCCCGAAGAGCGCATGTTCATTGCCATGAACGCCCTGGGCTCGATGGAACGTGCCGTAGAAGAAACCATCAAGTACACCCAGGATCGCAAGGTCTTCGGCAAGCCGCTGCTGGACATGCAGAACACTCGTTTCAAGCTGGCCGAGATGCAGACCACCGTCACCATCGCGCGCACCTTCATCGACGACTGCATGAGCAAGATGGTCAACCATCAGCTCGATGCAACCACGGCAGCCAAGGCCAAGTGGTGGACCTCGACCCAGGCCTGCCAGATCATCGACGAGTGCCTGCAGCTGCACGGTGGCTACGGCTACATGCTCGAGTACCCGATTGCCCGTCTCTACATCAACACCCGTCCAATGCGTATCTACGGCGGCTCCAACGAAGTCATGAAAGAGCTGATCGCACGCACTTTCTGATACATCCGATGCGCCCCGGCTGCCAAGGCCGGGGCGTTTTTGTTGCTGGAACGGAGGTTTCCCATGTCGGTACTTGAGTTTTCCAGGCACGAGGGCGTGGCCACCCTGGTGATGTCACGCCCGGGCGTCAAGAACGCCTATAACAGCGAGATGGGCACAGCGTTGCTGCAAGCGCTGGACGAGATTCGCCGCGACCCGCACCTGCGCGCCGTCGTACTCACCGGCGCCGGTGAAGACTTTTGCGCCGGCGGCGATGTCGGCGGCATGTCACGCATGGACTGCTCAGCGGCAGAGCTGCGCACACGCATGGAAGTAACCCACCGTGTAGTGGCCGAACTGGTCGCGCTGCCCTGCCCGGTCATTGCCGCGGTGGATGGCGTTGCCGCTGGCGCCGGTTTCAGCCTGGCCCTGGCGGCGGACTTCACCCTGGCCTCGGAGCGCGCGCGGTTCAGCATGGCGTTCGCGCGTATCGGCGCCGTGCCCGATATGGGCGCCACCTACATCCTGCCTCGGCTGGTGGGCCTGCAAAAGGCCCGCGAGTTGATCTACTCGGCACGCGAAGTCACCGCCGCCCAGGCCCTGGAGATGGGCATCCTGCTGGAGGTCGTGGCCACTGCCGGCTTGCACGCCAGGGCCAGCGAACTGGCCCGCAGCATGAGCGAACAATCACCCTCTGCGTTTGCCATGACCAAGCGCCTGCTGGCCCAATCGTTGAACAATGACTGGCACAGCCAGTTGAGTGATGAAGCCTGGGCCCAGGCCATTGCCATGTCGGGTGACTACTTCAAGGACGCCACTGCACGCTTCATGCGCAAGGAACCGTTGCGCTACCGCTGGCCTCGGCCGGCCAGGAGCGAGCCATCATGAGCACCACCCTTGCCCAGGGTGCTGCGTTGGCCAGCGACGATGCACCACTGGACGGCTTTGTGCCGATGGTGCCCAGTGGCTTCGTGGCGCAATGCACCGGCTTGTATTTCCATCCGCAGCGCACCGTGATAGCCGCGAGAATCCGCCCCGAGCACTTGAACCCGCTGGGAATCGCTCACGGCGGCTTTCTCGCCACCCTGGCCGATACGGCCTTCGGCCGCGCGCTCAAGTTTGCCGCTGGCAGCGAAATGCCCCCAGCGACCATCAACCTGAGCATGGATTACCTGTGCCCGGCACCGCTGGGGGCCTGGATCGAAGCGCATGTACAGATCCACCGCCTGGGTCGCACCCTGTACCACGCCAGCCTCGACCTGCTCGACGGTGAGCGCCTGGTCGCCCGGGGCAAGGCGACCTTTATCGGAAATGCCTTGAAGCCGCGCTGATCACAGCGCGGTGTTGTCGGGGAGTTTCAGGTCCAGGTCGCGAGCCTTGGCAATCGCCTCGTCGCGACCGGTGACCCCCAGCTTGTAGAAGATGTTCTTCATGTGCCACTTCACCGTTTCCGGTGACAGGTTCAGCACCCTGGCAATCTTCTTGTTCGGCAGCGTCCGGGCTACCAGGCTGAGCACATCCAGTTCCCGGGCACTGAGCACTTTCGGGCTGTCGGCGTCTGTGACCTGCGCCTGGATTGCCGCCGTGCTGCGGGCGATGTCGAGCAAACGCCGGGTATAGAACGCCAGCACCGGGTCAGGCGCGCCGTCTTCCAGCCACGCCTGGAGCAGTGCCACCCCCCCCGGCCAGGCATCCAGCAGGCTGCGTACCAGGCCCAGGCGATGGCCCTGGCGCAGCGCTTCCATGATGAGCTCACGCGCCTCTCGGGGTCGCCCCAGGCCATGCTCGCTGACTGCCAGCTGCAAGAGCATGGGGACCACCCGGCGCCAGCGCCGATGCTGGCGCGAGGTGTCGATCAGTGCCTGCAACTGCTGCCCGGCATCCTGAAGGTTGCCCTGGTGCAGGCGCCGCTCGCTGGCGGCGCGACGGGCAATGATCCGGACCTCCAGGGCAGTCCCTGCGCCTTGCGGGCCATCGCTCTGGTCGAGCTGTTCGATACGCTGCAACACAGCATCTGCCTGTGTTTCATCACCGCCCTGCTGCGCCCAGCGCATGCGCAGTATCAACGCCGCCGCGAGCAATCGGTCGAGGTTGTAACTGCAGGCAAACTGCTCCAACCGTTCAACCCAACCCCAGGCCTCGGTGTGCCTACCCGCGAGCCAGTGGGCCGTGGCCAGGGTCTGCATGGCCTGCAGCACGCTGTCGGGAATGGCCACGCGCTGCAGCAGCTTCATGCGCGGCTCCAGCAATTGGCACGCAGCCTCATAATCGCCCTGCTCGTACAGCGCCATCCCCAGCAGCGCCGCCGCCATGCTGCTGACGATCAGGTAGGCCACGCCCTGGCTTTCCGCCTGTTCGAGTACCTCGCGGTACAGGTGCTCGGCTTCGGTTGTGCGACCCTCCAGGGCCAGGCTCATGCCGGTGAAGCAGCGCCCCACCAGGCTGCGACGCGGCGAGCCCTGCAAGCGTTCACCGTCCTTGAGTACCGCCCGGGCCCGCTCGAACTCGCCCTGGTACATGTACAGCCAGGCCAGGGTGTTGCAACGCCCGGAGTAGGCAAAATCGTCGGCATCGTCAGGAATGGCCAGCAGCGCAGGCAGCAATGCCAACAGGGCTTCGGTATCGTCCTTGAACAGTGCCAGGCTGCCTTGCAGCACGGTAAATACATGCCGTTGATTGCGGTCGAGCACGGCATGCTGGCGGCGCAGTTCGGCCATGCTTTGCTCGACAGCGGGGTAATTGCGGGCGTACAGCGACAGGTGCGCCATCACCAATTGCAAGCCGATGCGGCTGGCGGTCTGCTCGGCTGGCAGGCTGCGCAACAACCCCGAAACCTGGCTGAGGTTGCCCTTGTTGAGCAAGTCGTAGGCACAGGCTTCGACGATATCGGCAGCGGCTTCGGCATCGCCTGCCTTCACCGCATGGCGCACGGCCTCGTCGAGGTGACCGTGGGCGCTGAACCATCCCCGGGCAGCAGCGTGCAGCTCGGTCGGGCGAGTACCCGCCTCGGCCTCCAGGCGACTGTGCAGGACCTTGCCCAACAATGGGTGCAGGCGATACCAGGTCTCCTGGTCATGACTCTTGACCTGAGTGATGAACAGGTTGTCGCTGTCCAGGCGGGTCAATTGGGTGAGCATCCGGGCAATGGCATGGGGTTGGCCGAGCAGGGTTGCACACAGCGAGGCGCAAAAGCGCTCGCAGATCGATACCCGCGTCAGCAGGCGCAAGTCTTCGGGCGCCAGGCGTACCAGCACTTCGCGTTCGAAGTAGCTGGCAAAGGCCCCGGGGTCGCGCACCTGCACCCGGTCGAAGCGGCCGCCCTGCTTGGCCTTCAGGTCTACGGCAAACAGCTGCAGCCCCGCAATCCAGCCATCGGTCAGTTCATGCAGCACCGCCGCATCGCGAGGATCAATGCTGCCCAGTTGCTCACGCAGAAAGCGCTCCGACTCTTCAGCGCTGAAACGCAGGTCGCGCAGGTCGAAATCACTGACCTGCCCGCGACCACGAAAGCGTGCGAGGACCACCGGCGGGGCCACCCGCGAACAGAACACCAGGTGCAGCCTGGCGGGTGCGTAGTCGAGCAACCAGTGCAGGGCCTGGATGATGAACGGGTCCTGCACATGGTGCAGGTCATCGAGCATCAGCACCAACTCACGCCCGTGGCCGGCAATGCTTTGCACCAGGGTAATGACCCAATGTTCCAGCGCCATTTCACCCGTGTCGCGCCCCAGCAGGAAACCGGCTTCGCGCACCAGCGTGGGGTCTATTTCAGCAAGGCTTGCCTGCAGGCAATGGCAGAAACGCTCCAGGTCATTGTCATCGGCTGACAACGACAACCAGGCCACATCGAAATTCAGTGCCAGCAGTTCACGCCGCCAGGCCAGCAGGGTGCTGGTCTTGCCGCTGCCGGCTGGGCCCTGGATCACCACGCAGCGCTGTCGGCGCGCCTCCATCAAGCGCGCCAGAAGCCCTTCTCGGGCAAGCAGCAAGCGCGCCCCGCGTGGCGGCACGACCTTGGTCTGGACGTTGGATGGATCAGTGTCGGTTTCTGAATCGGGCAATAGCGGCATGAGCGAAAACATCCAGAATGGCGAACAGCGCAAGGCTCCAGTGTAAGGGCTAACGCAACACTTGTGGGAGGCGCAATAGCGACCGTTCCTGGTCGCCGCTGGCGCCAGCCGTGCGGCCACAGGCCATGGCAGATGCCCCGTGAGAGGCCAGACAAACTTCGTACGACCGCTGCGCGGCCGATCGCAGGCTATCGCCAGCGGCTACACGGGCCGGTAGCCGCTGCCGAGGTACGAGGCTGCGATCGACTGCGCAGCAGGCGCCATCCGACCATCGAGGCAGGCGCAGGCTTGCCCCGCGAGAGACCGGACAAACTTGGAGATAGGCGCAACGTACGACCGCTGCGCGGCCGATCGCAGGCTATCGCCAGCGGCTACACGGGCCGGTAGCCGCTGCCGAGGTACGAGGCTGCGATCGACTGCGCAGCAGGCGCCATCCGACCATCGAGGCAGGCGCAGGCTTGCCCCGCGAGAGACCGGACAAACTTGGAGATAGGCGCAACGTACGACCGCTGCGCGGCCGATCGCAGGCTATCGCCAGCGGCTACACGGGCCGGTAGCCGCTGCCGAGGTACGAGGCTGCGATCGACTGCGCAGCAGGCGCCATCCGACCATCGAGGCAGGCGCAGGCTTGCCCCGCGAGAGGCCAGCAAGGAGGTGATGGCGACAACCCACATGCTCCGGTAACAGGCCGGAGGCGGTGGATTGCAATGGCAGCATAAAAAGGCTCCGGTAATACAAAAGCGTCAGGCCTTGGGCAGCCCCTGGGGCCACAACAGCCGTACGGCATCGCCGTCTTCGCGGTAGGCATGGCAGGTGCCGATCACCCACGGGCGCACGGCAATCGGTCGTTGCAGGCCATCGACGGCGCGCAGGCTGGCCTGGGCCCGGTAGGTGGAAAACAGGGTCTGCATCGCAGTGGTGGCCATGCGTTCGAGCAGTTCGGTCAGGTGTGTACAGCCGTTGGCACCGCCGATGACTTCTTTCATCTTGCGTTTGAAGCCTGCGGCAATTTTCAGCCCCTGCAGGCCGGCATAGGCGCTGCTGATTTCAGCGCAGAACGGGCTTGCCCCCACTTCGGTGGTGGCCGCGATGTGCTGGATGACCATGTCGGCATCAATGGTCATGACCAGGCGCATGTCATGGATGGTGCCGCCCTCGCCTACCGAGTGAAACGGCAGGTCGGTGGGCGCGTTGGTCAGGTCCTGCAGCCGCCCTTCGATGTCGAACAGGCCGTCGCTGCGCTGGTAGCCTCGACAGATGATTTCACGGGTGTGCAGCAAGGTGCGGGTGAGCGCTGGCGGGGTAGTCGTCATGGACTGCTTCTCTTTGGCCGGGTCGCACAATGGAATGCGCCGGGAACGAGCGTCCGCTCCCGGCGCGGTGACACGAGGGCTCAGAAGCCGCCGCGACCACCACCACAGATGATGGTCTGGCCGGTAACGTAGTCCGACTCGGGAATGCAGAACATGTACACCGAGCCGGCGGCTTCTTCGGCGGTGCCCGGACGACCCAGGGCAATCTCGCGGCTGGCGGCGGCGATGCGGTCCGGGTGAACGCCGACCTTGATGTCGCGGCCTTCGACCTGCACGGTCTTTTCTTCGGTGGTGGGCTGGGTCAGGCGGGTTTCGATAAAGCCGAACGCCACGCAGTTGACGTTGACCTTCATCCGCCCCCACTCCTTGGCCAGGGTCTTGGTCATGCCCATGATGCCGGCCTTGGCCGAGGAGTAGTTGACCTGGCCGGCGTTACCCTGGGTACCCGACACCGAGGAGATGTTGACCACCTTGCGAAACACTTCCTGACCCGCTTCGGCTTCGGCCTTGCTGGCTTCACGAAAGTACGGGTAGGCCGCGCGCAGGATGCGGAACGGCGCCTTGAGGTGGCAGTCGAGGATCGCGTCCCACTGCTCGTCGCCCATTTTCTGGATGACATTGTCCCAGGTAAAACCGGCGTTGTTGACGATGATGTCGATCCGGCCAAAGGCTTCCAATGCGGTTTGCACGATGCGCTCGCCAAAGTCGGGGGCCGAGACGTTGCCGATGCAGGCCACGGCATCGCTGCCCAGGGCGCGGATTTCGGCGATGACTTCTTCGGCCGGGCCCTGATCCAGGTCATTGATGATGACCTTGGCGCCTTTGCTGGCGAATTTGAGTGCCACGCAGCGGCCGATACCGCGGCCGGAACCGGTGACGATGGCAACTTTTCCTGCAAGTGTCTGTTCCATGGAGCTTGTCTCTTGTTTTTGTTGAGAAGGAGTCGGTAATTACTGCTTGCCGTACAGGGTGACCACGCAGGCGCCACCCAGGCCGAGGTTGTGTTGCAGGCCGTGCTGCAAGCCTTCGACCTGGCGGGCGCCGGCGGTGCCGCGCAGTTGGTGGGTCAGTTCGTAGCACTGGGCCAGGCCGGTGGCCCCCAGTGGGTGGCCCTTGCACAGCAGGCCGCCGGACGGGTTGGTGACCACGCGACCGCCGTAGGTGTTGTCGCCGTCGAGGATGAATTTCTCGGCACCGCCCTGGGGGCACAGGCCCAGTGCTTCATAGGTGAGCAGTTCGTTGTGGGCGAAGCAGTCGTGCAGCTCGACCACGCGGATGTCCTGCGGCCCTACGCCGGCTTGCTCGTAGACCGCACCGGCGGCGCGCTCGGCCATGTAGGCACCGACAAAACCGGTCATGGTCTTGGGCTCGAAGGACTCCACCGGGTCGGTCACCAGCGACTGACCGAGGATCGCCACGTCACGGCGCAGGCCGTGCTTGCGGGCAAACGCCGGGGAACAGATGATCGCCGCCGCGGCACCGCAGGTGGGCGGGCAGGCCATCATGCGGGTCATTACCCCTTCCCACATCAGTTGGTCGTTCATCACCTCTTCGGTGCTGACCACTTTCTTGAACAGCGCCAGGGGGTTGTTGGCCGCGTGGCGGCTGGCCTTGGCGCGGATCGCAGCGAAGGTGCTCATCTGCGTGCCATATTTGCGCATGTGTTCGCGTCCGGCGCCGCCGAAGGTGATCAGGTTGCGCGGGATGTCGCCGGCATCACTGCACAGCTCGTCCTGGATCGGCAGGACGTCGCCCCGTGGCAGCGGACGGTCGTCGAAGTTGGAGCGGGTAGGGCCCGGGCGCATCTGCTCGAAGCCGACCGCCAGGGCACACTCGACCTGGCCGCTCTGCACCGCGGCCCGGGCCAGGTACAGGGCACTGGAGCCGGTGGCGCAGGCATTGTTGACGTTGAACACCGGGATGGCTGTCCGGCCTACCCGGTACAGCACGGCCTGGCCGCAGGTGGTATCGCCATAGACGTAGCCGGCAAAGGCCATTTGCACCTGGTTGTAGTCAAGGCCGGCATCGGCCAGCGCCAGGCGCACGGCTTCGGCGCCCATGTCGATGTAGCTGGGGCTGGCGCCAGGTTTGCTGAAGGGGATCATGCCGACCCCGGCTACAAGTACGTTTTCGCTCATGGTGATGTGTCCTGACGGGTGGAAAAAGAGATTGGAGAGATCAGTCCAAGCCATGACCAAGGCTCAAGGCCCTGGTCTTGATGCTGGCAAGGGCCAGGCGCGCATCGCTCGGGTCCCAGCTGCGCTGCGCCTGACCGAGTACGGGCTCCAGCAGTTGCTCCAGCTGGCAGGCCGCGAAAATCGCAGTCAGCAAGTGCCGTTGCCGTAGGGCTTGGTCCAGGCAGGTCTGGCCCCTGCCCGTCTGCCCCAGCAGGTTGGCACTGGGTACACGCACGTCGACAAGACCAATATCCGTGCCACCAGCGCCAAGGCCTGGGCGATCGCGTTCGACGATGATCAGGCTCAAGCCCGCCTCGCTGTCTTCGCCGTCGATCAGGCAGGCCAGCAGCAACAAGTCGAAGTCGCCGCCATTGCCCAGGGCGCAAGCGCTGCCATTGATGTGGTAGTGGTCGTGTTCGCGACGGGCGCGGGTCTGCACTTCGCCATTGGCGCTGTCGGCATCGGCCACTGCCAGGGCGAGGATCAGCTCACCGCTGCAAATGCCCGGCAACCAGCGCTGCTTCTGCTCGTCGGTCGCAAGGCCTGCGATGCAGGGCGCGACAATGTCCGAGTGCAGTGACAAGGCCTGGTCCTGGATACCGGCACGGGCGAACTCTTCGCGGATGATCGCGGCATGGCCGAAGTCGCCGCCACCGCCGTACTGGGCTGGCAGGGTCACGCACAGCAAACCCTGCCGGCCTGCTTTCAACCACAGTTGCCGGTCCAGCGCGCCGCTGCTCTGGTGCGGCAGGTAATCACGCTCCAGAAAACGCCGCACGGCAGTGCGAAACAGCTCGTGATCCTCGCGATAGAGCGTACGCTGTGCATCCATACGAAAACCCTTGGCCCATCACAAGATTGCAAGAACGAAACGGTACAAACCCGTTTCAGCGTGTTGCAGCAATCGTTGCATGGGGGTTGGGTGGGCGAGAGCCACCCTCACCGGGTGGGCCGGTATCCAACGCCCTCCCCGACGAACAATAATCGGGCTCGACCTGGGGTGCAGACGATGGTCCAGTGCCCCACCGCTTATCTGCCACCCGTGGCAGAATGTGGCCCCAGCAGAATAATAATTTGATCGCCTGCGCCGATATCCTCGCGCGGCAGGCGGCACGAGCGGAGGTTTTCAATGCCAGTTCAGCGGGACGAGGTTGCTATCCCCAAAACCACCTCTACCAAGTACGCAAGCCCAAAATCCGCCGACAGCCATTTGCCGCGCCTGCGGCTGCTCGACCAGATGGCCAACACCGACACCACCCGCCTGATCCTGATCCGCGCTGCCGCAGGGTTTGGCAAGACCACCTTGATGCAGCAGTACCGCGAGCTGAGCCTGGCGGCAGGCAAGCAGGTGCTGTGGGTCAACCTGGAACCAGCCGACAACGACCTGCCACGCTTTCTTCGCGTACTGGCCACCGGGCTTGCCCGTTGCCTGCCGACCTGCATCGAGGCCTCCCCCACTCCCGGTGTCGACGAGCTGCTGGAGCAGATTGCCGCCTGCACGCAGCCCTTTACCCTGTTGCTCGATGAAGTCGAGGTGATCCAGAACACCGAAGTCCTGGACTTTCTCCAGCAATTGGTTGAGCAACTGCCCGCCGGCTGCGTGCTGGCCATGGCCTCCCGCGCCTCCCCGGCCATTGGCCTGGGGCGCATTCGTGCCCGTGGCCAGTTGCTGGAAATCAAGCCCGCCGACTTGCGCTTCACCCCTGAAGAGTCCATGGCGTTCATCCGCGACAAACGCCAGATCCCCCTGCGCGACAATGAGCTGGCCACGCTGTACCGCTGCACCGAAGGCTGGATCGCCGGCCTGTACCTGGCCAGCCTGTCGCTCAAGGATCGCGAAGACCATGCCGCGTTCATTGCCTCGTTCTCGGGCTCGAACCTGGAACTGGCCGAATACCTGACCGAAGACATCCTCATGCGCCAGAACGAGGAATGTCGCCTGTTCCTGATGCAAACCAGCATCCTCGACCAATTCTGCGTACCGCTGTGCCAGGCAGTGACCGGCCGCAGCGACAGTGGCGCGATGCTCGAGCACCTGGATCGCACCAACCTGTTCCTGGTCCCGGTCGACAGCCAGCAGCAGTGGTTTCGCTACCACCACTTGTTCGCCAGCTTCCTGCGCCATGCCCTGGAGCGCTTGCACCCGCACATGGCCAAGGGTTTGCACGAAACCGCCGCCCAGTGGTTCTTCGACAACGAGCAACCCATCCCGGCCATCGAGCACCTGTTCAGCGCCGGCTTGCATGACGAAGCGGCCAGGCGCCTGAATCAGCACATGGATACCCTCATCAACAGCGGCCGTACTCGCCTGCTGCTGCGCTGGCTCGACCGAATCGCCCAGGAAACCCGCGACGGCTACCCCTACCTGAGCAAGTCTTACGCCTGGTTGCTGGCCACCACCACGCGCATGAAAGACGCCATGCTGGTCGCCGAACGCCTGGAGCAGGTTTCGGGGCCCGAGTATGCCTACGTGACCCAAGTGCTGCATTGCCTGCAACTGGGGGCCACCGATCACGCCGAAGCCTGTTGCACCCTGGGGCTTGAACTGCTTCGCCAGATGCCCGCCGACGAGGTCAATCTGTATATGGTCCTGGCAAGCTCGGTGGCCCAAAACCTGGTTGCCAATGGTCGCTACGATGAAGCCCGTAGCCTGTTGTCTGCAGCGCTGCAGCGCAATCCATACATCAACGTCAGTTTTCTGCGCCACACATTCAGCGTCAACGAAAGCATCCTGGACCTGATCCAGGGGCGTCTGAGCAACGCCCTGGTGCGCATGCAAGGCACCGTCGATGCGCCACTGGGCAGCAGTCAGCGCAAGTCCCATGAAGCCAAGCTGTCGCTGGATATTTTCTACGGCCTGCTGATGTACGAAGTCGCCGCCTTCGACCAGGCCGAAAAAACCCTGACGCGCTGTCTGTACTTTGCCAAGCAGGTGATCTCGCCGGAGAACCAGATCGTCACGCATGTGCTCACGGCGCGCATTGCCTACAACAAGGGTGACCGCAACACCTGGATGCGTTGCCTGGTGGAGCTGGAGCAGATCGGCCAGCAGGTCGGCTCTCGTCGCCTGCAGTGCTCGGCCTGGCTCGAACGTGCGCGCGTGGCGATTCTTGAGCAACGCCTGGATGTCGCCAGCCAGGCGCTGCACGCCGCCGATCAGAACGGCGACTGGGACCGCCCCGACTTCATCCGTTTTGCCAACGAGGTCGATACCCCCAGCATCGCCCGCCAGCGCCTGCGCATCGTCCAGGGTGAAGGCGCACAGGCGGCCCAGGCCTTGCGTACCGCCATTGAACAAGCGCGGCACTGGCAGCATGTGCGCCGCGAACTGAAGCTGCATATCCTGCTGGCCATGGCCCTGGACAGCCAGCAGCAAACCCAGGAGGCCTTCAACGCGCTCAACGATGCCTTGCGCCTGGCCAGCCATGAAGGCTTCCTCGGGACCTTCATCGAAGAAGGCGAGCGCCTGGCCAACCTGGTGCAACGCTGGGCCGTCGCCGGCAGGTCGCGCTGCAAGGAGCTGGGTATCGAACCCAACTTTGTCGAAGAGTTGCTGCAGTACCTGGGGGCCGAAGCCGGTGAAAGCGAAGCGGCACAAGACGACAATGGCGCCCAGAAGGTCTTGACCGCACGCGAATACCAGATCCTTCAGTTACTGGCTGTGGGCCTCAAGAACCGCGATATCGCCGAAAAAGTGTTCCTCTCCGAGTTCACGGTCAAATCGCACCTGCAAAAAATCTACGCCAAGCTCGATACCAAGGGTCGCACCGAAACCCTGGCCATCGCCCGCGCCAGGGGCTGGATCGCCTGAAGATGCTGTGCGGGGCAGCGCACTGAGCCACCCCGCACAGCACTCAGTGGCCGGGACGTTCCTGCAACTGCCTGGCCGGAATGGCCACCAACAGCAGCACGGCCCCCACTACCAGTACCGCGGCAATGACGTCGAAGGCCAGGTACAAGCTGCCCGTCGCCGACTTGATCGCGCCTACCACAACCTGACTGATGACCCCGGCCATACCGCCAATGCAGCTGATCACGGCAATGCCCACCGCGGCAGCCGAAGGCGTGAGCAACGCCGGGGGAATGGTCCAGAACAGTGACAATGAGGCCAGGGCCGAGGCTGCGCCCACGGTCATCAGTGCCACCGAAAACGCCAGGTGCCCCTGGGCCGGGCCCAACATCGCGAAGCACGCTGCGCTCACCAGTACCGGCACCGCCACATGCCAGCGCCGTTCCAAACGCTTGTCGGAGCTGCGCGCCAGCAGGTACATGCCGATCAATGCCATCAGGTAGGGCAGGCTGGCCAGCGAGCCGATGACTTTCAGATCGTCGACGCCAAAGCCGCGAATCAGGGTCGGCATCCAGTACGACACCGTGTTCGAGCCGCTGTAGAGGCAGAAGAACACCAGGCCGGCGATATACACCCGTGGATTGCGCAACACTTCGCCGAGGGTGGCCTTGGCTGTGTCGGCACCCCTTCCCTGCGCCAGGGCGTTGGTCAGCAATTGCTTCTGCCGGGCAGTGAGCCAGCGCGCATCAGCCGGTTTGTCGACCAGCCAGAACCAGCCGAACACCCCCAGCAGCATCGCCGGAATGCCTTCGACCACGAACAGCACCTGCCAGTCGCGCAATCCCATCCAGCCATGCAGGTGGGTCATGATCCAGCCGGCCAGCGGGCCACTGACAACCCCTGCGATCATCGCTGCCATCAGGAACACGGCGGTGATGCGCGCACGCAGGGCCGGTGGAAACCAGTAGGTGAGGTAGAGGATCACACCGGGGAAGAACCCGGCCTCGGCCACGCCCAGGAAGAACCGCGCAACGATCAACTGGTTGGCCGTGGTGACGAAGGCCGTGGCCACCGTCACCAGCCCCCACAGCACCATGATCCGGGTCAACGTGGCGCGGGCGCCAATGCGTTGCAGGTACATGTTGCTTGGCACTTCAAACAGGATGTAGCCGAGGTAGAAAATACCCGCGCCGATGCCGTAGGCGGCATCGGTCAGAGCAATGTCTTCGGCCATACGCAGCTTGGCGAACGACACGTTGAGGCGGTCGATGGTGTTCAGGCCGTAGGCCAGGAACAGGTACGGCAGCAAGCGCAGGATGACCTTGCGAAACACCTCGCGGGTTTCCAGGGCCTCTGCATCGCTTGTGACAGGTATCGCAACGGCGTCGTTCATGGTGCTCTCCTGGCCGACTGCAGGGCCCGCCGGGCGGGCCTGCAGAGGGCGCGTTGGCGAATCAGAGTGCCGCTTGCAGTTCAGGCACCGCCTCGAACAGGTCGGCCACCAGGCCGTAGTCGGCGACCTGGAAAATCGGCGCCTCCTCATCCTTGTTGATGGCCACGATGACCTTGGAATCCTTCATCCCGGCCAAGTGCTGGATTGCCCCGGAGATACCCACCGCGATGTACAGCTGCGGGGCGACGATCTTGCCGGTCTGGCCGACCTGCATGTCGTTGGGCACAAAGCCTGCGTCCACCGCCGCGCGCGAGGCCCCCACACCGGCGCCAAGGGTGTCGGCCAGGCTGTACAGGTACTTGAAGTTGTCGCCGTTCTGCATGCCGCGCCCCCCGGAGACGACGATCTTGGCCGCGGTGAGTTCGGGGCGGTCGGACTTGGCCAGTTGTTCACTGATGAAACGGGAGATGCCGGGGTTGTGGGCGCTTGTCAGGGGCTCGACGGCCGCTGTATCGCCGCGCAAGCCTGCGCTTGCGGGAGTGAAGGCGGTGGTGCGGACGGTGATGACCTTGACCGCCGCAGTCGACTGCACGGTGGCGATGGCGTTGCCGGCGTAGATCGGCCGCTTGAAGGTGTCGGGCGACTCCACCGCGATGATCTCGGAGAGCTGGTCGACATCCAGCACCGCCGCCACCCGTGGCAGGATGTTCTTGCCGTTGGCGGTGGCCGGGGCCAGGACGTGGGTGTAGATCACCGACTGGTCGATCACCAGCGTGGTGATCAGCGGGGCGATGTTTTCCGGCAGTTGATGGGCGTAGGCGGCATCGTCGGCCACCAGCACTTTACTCACGCCCTCGACGGTTGCGGCCGCCTCGGCGACAGCACCTACGCCCTGGCCTGCCACCAACACGTGAATGTCGCCACCGATGTGCGTGGCCGCGACCACGGTGTTCAGGGTTGCCGAGGCGAGTGCGCCGCCTTCGTGTTCCGCAATAACCAGGATTGCCATCAGATCACCTTCGCCTCGTTCTTGAGTTTCTCGACCAGTTCGGCCACCGACTTCACCTTGATGCCAGCGCTGCGGCTGGCCGGTGCCTCGACCTTGAGCACCGTGATGCTGGACGCGGTGCTGACACCCAGCGCCTCGGCGGTGGTGCTCTCGAGCGGCTTTTTCTTGGCCTTCATGATGTTGGGCAGCGAGGCATAGCGCGGCTCGTTCAGGCGCAGGTCGGTGGTCACCACCGCCGGCAGGTTCAGCGCCACGGTCTGCAGGCCGCCGTCGATTTCACGGGTGACCAGCAGTTGCCCGCCCTCGACGCCGACCTTGGAGGCGAAGGTGCCCTGGGCGTAGCCGCCCAGCGCCGCGAGCATTTGCCCGGTCTGGTTGTTGTCGCTGTCGATGGCCTGTTTGCCGAGGATCAGCAGTTGCGGCTGCTCTCTTTCGGCCACCGCCTTGAGCAGCTTGGCCACGGCCAGGGCACTGAGCTCATCGGCGGTTTCGACCAGCACCGCACGGTCGGCACCCAGGGCCAGGGCGGTACGCAGCTGCTCCTGGGCAGTTGCCGGGCCGACGCTGACCACGACCACTTCGCTGGCAATACCCTGCTCTTTGAGACGCACGGCCTCTTCCACGGCGATTTCGCAGAAAGGGTTCATGGCCATTTTCACGTTGGCCAGGTCAACGCCACTGTGGTCCGCCTTGACGCGCACCTTGACGTTGAAATCGACCACGCGCTTGACCGCTACGAGGACTTTCATCGGTTGACTCCAGTAATGGGGGGCGGATTACACGACGGCCATCAGTTCGCTGTAGGCCTGCAGGTGATGATCGTCATCACCCAGTTGCCGGGCGATCATCAACAGGTGCTTGGCGTGATGCGACAGCACATATTCCCAGGTCAGGCCGATGCCCCCGTGCAGCTGGATGCCCTGGTCGGCGATGTAGCGCGCCGCCCGGCAGACAATGAACTTGGCGGCGGCGAGGACGCGGCTGCGCTCGTCGCTGTCGGGGGCATCGGCCAGGCAGGCGGCGAGAATGGCCATGGAGGTCGCCTGGTCGAGTTCGATGTGCATATCGACCATGCGGTGCTGCAACACCTGGAACTTGCCGATCGGCTGGCCGAACTGCTTGCGTGTCTTGAGGTAGTCCAAGGTCAGGTCGCAGGCGGCGTTCATGCTGCCCACCGCCTCGGCACACTGCGCGGCAATGGTTCGCCCCTGCTGGTAGCGCAGGGCCGGCAGCGCGGCGCCCGGCTCACCGAGCAAGGCGCCGGCGCTGACGTACACCTGCTCAAGCAGCACATCACAGGCTTTGCGCCCATCCAGGGTTGCGTACTCGCGCAGCGACACACCCGGGCTTTTCGGATCGACCAGGAACAGGCTGATGCCGGTTTTATCGCGGCTTTCGCCGCGGGTGCGGGCCGACACCAGCAGCAGGTTGGCGCTATGCCCCCCCACCACCACAGCCTTGCGTCCATCCAGGGTCCAGCCGCCCGGCACCGCTTCGGCGCGGGTCTGAACATCGTGCAGTTGATAGTGGCTCTGCGGCTCTTCAAGGGCCACGGCCAGTTGCAGCGAGGCCGCGGCAACCTGGGGCAGCAACTCGCTCTTTTGGGCCTGGCTGCCCAGTTGATCGACCAGGCCACCGCCGAACACCACCGAATACAGGAACGGCTCCAGGCACAGGCCGCGGCCCAGCTCCTGGGCGACCAGCATCACGTCCACGCCGTTGCCGCCAAAGCCACCGTAGGCGGGATCAAAGGGCACGGAGGTCAGGCCCAGTTCACCCAATTGCTGCCAGAAGGCGTAGCTGAACCCCCGCGCGCTCTGGCGGTGTTCTTCGCGCTGCTCGAAGCCGTAGGTCTCGCGTACCAGGCGTGCAGCGGTGTCTTGCAGCATCTGCTGCTCTTCAGTCAATTTGAAGTCCATGGCCTGCCCCTTAGAGTTCGAGAATCATCTTGGCGATGATGTTCTTCTGGATTTCATTGGAACCGCCGTAGACCGAAGCCTTGCGCATTTCCAGGTACTGGCAGGTGGCGGTGGCGCTGTAGTCGTTGTGCAGTTGATCCCCGGCATGCCCATAACCGAGCTCGCTTTCAAGAAACGGCACCGCGTAGGCACCCACCACTTTCGACTGCAGGTAGGTAATGGCCTGGCGGATTTCGGTACCCTTGATCTTCAGGATCGAGCTTTCCGCCCCCGGCACACCGCCATCGCGGGCTGCTGCCAGAATGCGCAGGTTGCTCATGTCCACGGCCATCAACTGCATCTCGACTTCGGCGATCTGGGCGCGGAACGACGCGTCGTCGATCAAGGGCGCTCCGTTGCGCAGTTCGAGGCTCGCCGCCTGCTTGAGGCGCTGGAGCATGGCCTTGGCATTGCCGATCCCGGCGATGGTGGTGCGTTCATGGGTCAGCAGGTACTTGGCGCAGGTCCAGCCTTCGTGCTCGCGGCCCACCAGGTTGCCAACCGGCACCCGCACGTTATCCAGGAACACTTCGTTGACATGGTGACCACCATCGAGGGTGATGATCGGCCGCACGGTAATGCCCGGGGTTTTCATGTCGATCAACAGGAACGAAATACCGCGTTGGGCCTGGGCCTGGGCATCGGTGCGCACCAGACAGAACATCCAGTCGGCCTGGTGGGCGGTGGAGGTCCAGGTTTTCTGGCCGCTGACCACGTACTCGTCACCTTCGCGCACGGCACGGGTCTTCAGGCTGGCCAGGTCGGAGCCGGCACCGGGCTCGGAGTAGCCCTGGCACCACCAGTCTTCGCAGTTGAGGATGCGTGGCAGGTAATGGGCCTTTTGCTCGGGCGTACCGAACTTGATGATCACCGGGCCGACCATGTTGACGCCGAACGGAATAATTCGCGGCGCACCGGCACGTGCGTACTCTTCGTCGAAAATGTGCTTTTGCACGGTGCTCCAACCGGTGCCACCGTGCTCGACCGGCCAACTCGCTGCCAGCCAGCCCTGTTTGTTCAGGGTGCGCATCCAGGCGACGCTGTCGGCCTTGGACACGCTTTTGCCGTGGCGGACCCGCTCGGCGAGGTCTTTGGCCAGGTTACGCTCCAGAAACGCGCGCACCTCGTCGCGAAACGCGAGTTCGTCGCGAGTGAAATGGATATCCATTTGATACCTCGGTAAGGTTTTTCGCCCGGTACAGGCAAGGGGGGGCCGCCGCAGGCCGGGGCGCCGCGGCGGTTTCAGGCTGTTATTGATCGAAGACGATGACCGAGCGGGCCAGCTCGCCGCGACGCAGTTCGTCGAAGGCTTCGTTGATCTGCTCAAGTTTGATGCGCTGGGAGATCATCTCGTCGAGCTTCAGGCGGCCTTGCATGTAGAAGTCTGTCAGGCGCGGCAGGTCGACCGGGAAACGGTTCGAGCCCATGAACGAGCCCTGGATACGGCGCTCGTGCAGCAGCATCAGCGGGTCGATGTCCAGCTTCAGGCCCGGCTTGATCATGCCGATGATGGTCGCGCAGCCGCCTCGGGCGAGCATGGTGAAGGCCTGTTCTGCCGTCTGTTTGAGGCCGATGCACTCGAACGAGTGGTGTACACCGCCACGGGTCAGCTCTTGTACCTGCTGCACCGGGTCGCCGTTTTTCGGATTGATCACATCGGTGGCGCCAAACTGCTTGGCCAGTTCCAGCTTCGAGTCCTGCATGTCGATGGCAATGATGCGCCCCGCGCCTGCCAGTGCCGCACCATTGATGGTGGCAAGGCCGATACCGCCGCAGCCGATCACAGCCACCGTCTCGCCCGGGCGAACCTTGGCCGTGTTGAACACCGCACCGGTGCCGGTGGTGACCGCACAGCCCAGCAGCGCCGCACGGTCCAGCGGCATGTCGCGGCGGATGGCGACCAGCGCGTGCTCATGCACCAGCATCTGCTCGGCGTAGGCCGACAGGTTGATGAACTGGGTCATCGGCTTCTGTACGTAGGTCAGGCGGGGCTCTTCATCCTTGCCGCGCTTGGTGTCGGGCGACACGCACAACGACAAGTGGCCGGTGACGCAGTGTGCGCAATGGCCGCAATAGGCCGACAGGCAGGTGACGACGTGGTCGCCCGGCTTGACTGTGCGCACCAGCTCGCCCACCTGCTCGACAATGCCGGAGGCTTCGTGACCCAGCACCACGGGTGCCGGGTGCGGGTACAGGCCGTCGACAAAGTGCAGGTCCGAATGGCAGACCCCGACAGCGACGGTGCGCACCAGCACTTCGTGCGGGCCGGGCTTGCTGATGCCCACTTCCTCGATGGTCAACGGGGAACCTGGGGTATGGAATACGGCAGCTTTCATATTGTTGTTCTCTTTATTGAGTGAGCCGGACAGGTGTGGGGGCGGTTCAGCGCTTGATCAGCGAGCCCACCAGCTGGCGTACCTGGTCGCTGTAGGGCGGGCGCATCAGGTCGGGGCCATCGGCTGCGCGCAGCACCGCCCGGGCGTGGCTGAAGGTGCGGAAACCATCGAAGCCGTGATAGGCGCCCATGCCGCTGGCACCGACACCGCCGAACGGCAGGGTCTCGACGCCGGCGTGGCGCAGCACATCGTTCACGCACACGCCGCCGGAGGTGGTGCGGTTGAGCACGAAGGCTTCCTCTTCGGCATGGTTGCCGAAGTAGTACAGGCCCAGCGGGCGCGGATGGCTGTTGATGTAGGCAACCACGGCCTGGATGTCGCTGTAGGGCTTGACCGGCAGCAGCGGGCCGAAAATTTCGTCCTGCATGACCTTGAGGCTGTCATCGGGGTTGAGCAGCAAGGTCGGGGCCATCTTGTGGTGGGGCTGGCCGGTGAAGTCTTCATTGGCCGGGTTCAGCTCGACGGTGTGTACACCGGCGTCGCGCGCTTCAGTCAGGTAGCCTTGCAGGCGCTCGAAGTGACGGCTGTTGATCACCGAGGTGTAGTCGGGGTTGTCTTTGAGGGTCGGGTACAACTTGGCCACCGTCGCCTTGGCCAGGCTGACGAATTCGGCCATGTGCTCTTCGGGCACGAACACGTAGTCCGGGGCCAGGCAGATCTGACCGGCGTTGTGCAGCTTGCCGGTGATGATCTTGCTCACCGCCGCTGGCAGGTCGGCAGAGCGCGAAATGATGGTCGGCGACTTGCCACCCAGTTCCAGGGTCACTGGTACCAGGTTCTCGGCGGCGGCGCGCATGACGTGCTTGCCAATACTGGTGGCGCCGGTGAACAGCAGGTGGTCGAACGGCAGCGCACAGAAGGCCTGGCCAACCTCGGCCCCGCCGGTAACGATGGCGACTTCGTCTTCGGCAAACACCGTCGGGAAGATGCGGGCGATCAGCGCGCTGGTGCTCGGGTTGAACTCCGACAGTTTGATCATCACCCGGTTACCGGCCGCCAGGGCACCGGCCAGGCCGTTGAAAATCAGGTTGCCGGGAAAGTTCCAGGCAGTGAGGATGCCCACCACGCCCAGCGGCTGGTAGCGCACCCAGGCTTCGCCGCGGTCGGTATGGCGGGGTTCGTCGCGCATCCACGTGGCGACCTGGCTCTTGGTGTACTTCATCGACGCCAACGGACTGAGCACGTCGAACAGGCGCGAGAAGTCCGCACTGCGATGACCGAAGTCAGCGGCCAGGGCCGTGACGATATCGTCCTGATAATCCACCAGCAGGCCGATGGCACGATCGATCAGCTCGCAGCGCTGTTCGGCTGTCCAGGGCTCATTGGCCAGCCACGCGGCACGTTGCTTCTCCAGCACGACGTGAACATCGGCACCCCGCAGGTTTTCATTGGCACTCATGTGGTTGGGTCTTCCTTTCAAAGGGCTGTTCGGGAGCTGCCAATCCGCCAGCAGGCCGGTACACTCAGGGCGCGTGCCACGATTGGAGCGGTATTCCAGTGAGCCGATACTAAGAAGGACGGGACCACCCGACGACAACCAAAGGTAGGATGCATGGAAGGTTTCTTGCGTAGTTCCAACGGACCAGAGCAGGGAGTAGTCCCTCCTGTACGCCCAGGCAAATTCCTGGTGCCGGCTACCCTGCCCGGGTTGCTGGACCGTAGTGCCCTGCTACCCCTCGGCGAACAACACCCCGGGCTGCGTCTGCTGCTGATCAGCGCCTGTGCCGGTGCTGGCAAGACCACCCTGCTGGCGCACTACCAGGCGCACTGCCTGGAACAGGGCCGGCGGGTGCTGTGGTGCAACCTGGACCCCGCCGACAACGATCCCCGGCACCTGGCTGCCACATTGTTCAGCGGGCTCAGTGAGCGGGGCATCATCAGCGCCGACGTACCCGCCCTCGGGCAACTGCCGCAATGGCTGCTCGAACAACTTGCCGGTTGCCCCGAAGCCTTCGCCATTCTGTTCGACGAATTCGACGTCATCACCCACCCCGACGCGCTGGCGTTCATACAACAGCTGCTCAAGGTACTGCCCACCCACGCCACCCTCGGCCTGGCGAGCCGCACCCTGCCGGAGCTCAATCTCGGGCGCTTGCGCGCCCTGGGGCAACTGCATGAAGTGAGCAGCGAAGACCTGCGCCTGAGCCTCGAGGAAACCAGCCACTACCTGCGTCAGTGCCACCAGCTGGCGCTCGCCCAGGACGACATCGCCCGCCTCTACCAACGTACCGAAGGCTGGCTGACCGGGCTCTATCTGGCCACCTTGTCGCTCAAGCGCCATGAGGATCCGTCGGCGTTCATCAACGCCTTCAGCGGGGCCACGCCGGCGCTGAGCGAGTATCTGGGCGAAGATGTCCTGGCCAGGCTTGATGAGCCGAGCCAGCGGTTTGTGCTGCAGACCTGCGTGCTGGCGCAGTTCTGCCCTGCCCTGTGCGACGCGGTCACCGGGCGTACGGACAGCGCGGCCATGATCCAGGCCCTGGAACAGGACAATCTGTTCATCACCGCCACCGATGAACAACACCTGCAGTTCCGCTACCACGGCCTGTTTGCCGATTTCCTTCGCCACACCCTGGCGCGGCGCCACCCGGACTGGGTCGCGCAGCTGAACCGCGCAGCAGCCCAGTGGTACACCGCCGCAGACCATAGCGAAGAAGCGCTGGAGCATCTGTTTGCCGCCAATGCCATCGACGAAGCGGCCAGCCAGTTGGTATCCCAGGTCGATCACCTGGTCGAGAACGGTCATGCCAGCCTGATGATGCGCTGGCTGTCACGGATTCCCGAGTCAGTGCGGGAACAGCATCCAGGCCTGGGTGTGGCCTATGCCTGGGCGCTGATCCACGCCCGGCGCTACAAAGAAGCGTTGCAAGTAATGGAAAGCCCGACGCTGGTTGATCAACAGCACCACATCCGCTGCCTGCTGCTGGTGATCAACGACCGAGTGACAGAAGCCCGGCAAAGCGCCGAGCAATTGCTGCCGCGCCTGCCTTGCGACTCAAAATCGCCTTATCGGGTGACGGCCTATGTGCTGGCCAGCACCCTGTACTACAGCGGCCGCTACGACGAAGCCCGGCAACTGCTGGGCAGCGACCGCTTGCGCGAGGCGCAGAGCGAGTCCCCTTACCTGCGCGATGTGACCGACAGCCTGGAGGCCCTGCTCGATATCACCCAGGGCCAACTGGACAGCGGCATGAGTCGCTTGCTCGCCGCAAACCGGCGTAGCCGCGAAACCCTGGCCGGTACGCCGCCGGTGGGCTTCCCGGTGCTGCAGACCGCGCTGTGCCTGGTGATGTATGAAACCGATGCCCTGGAGCAAGCGCACCACCGCCTCAACGAGTTGCTGCCTTACGCCCGCGAGCACGCAGCCCCCGACTCGTTGATCACCACTCACGTGCTGCTGGCCCGCATCACCTACCTCAACGGCGACCGCCAGGGCTGGATGCGCTATCTGGCCGAGCTGGACCAGCTCGGCCGGGTTTCGGGGTCCTCTCGCATCCTGTGCTCCAGTTGGCTTGAGCGCGCACGGGTGGCCACCCTGGAAAACCGCCTGGACACCGCCGACCACGCCATGCGCTCGGCCGAGCAGCACAGTGACTGGGACCAACCCGGCATTCTGATCACTGCCAACGATGTCGACACCCCTTACATCGCCCGCCAGCGCTTGAATATCGCCCAGGGCACAGTCGACCCGGATGACCTGCTGCAGGCCATGAACCAGGCCCTGACACGTCATCAACACCGCCGTGCCTTGAAGCTGCGCTTGCTGCTGGCCATGGCCCTCGAGGCCTGCAAGCAGCCCAAGCAAGCGCTGGAACAACTGACCCAGGCCCTGGGCATCGCCAGCCCGGTAGGGTTCATTCGTACCTTCCTGGATGAAGGTGCGCCGCTTGCCGCGTTGCTGGAGCGTTGGTCGGTGACCTTTCACGGCCAGGAGAGCGCCCTGGGGATTGAACCGCGCTTCGTCGCCCATTTGCTGCAGCGCTGCCACACCGGCCCGGCGCAGGAGGCCAAGGCCCAGGAATCCTCACCCAACGCACTGTCCAACCGCGAACTGCAGGTGCTGCGGCTGCTGGCCCTGGGTTATCGCAATCGCGAAATTGCCGAGAAGATGTTTTTGTCCGAGCTGACGGTCAAATCGCATTTGCGCAAGATCAACACCAAGCTGGGCGCCGGTGGTCGCACCGAGGCGGTATCGATTGCCAGGATCCAGGGCTTGCTCGACTGACGCGCCGGCTCAGGCCGCCAGCGCTGCGTCGATCAAATCGAGCAACTGGCGGTGCAACGCCGCCATGTCGATGCCGCCGGGATCAAGCAGGTACTGCAGCATCGAACCGCGCAAGGTGCCCAGGATCAGCACGGCGCTGGCCAGTGGCTGTACATCGGCGCGGATCTCGCCATTGGCGATGCCCACGCCGATGCAATCGGCCAGGTGCTGCTGCACCGTGCGATTGTACTGCGCCAGGATCTGCGCGGTTTCCGAGTCCTGGGTGACCGCCTCGGCCATCAACGACAACAACGCGCGACTGTTGACCCAGTCGCTGTCGTTGCGTCCCAGGTAAACACTGATAAAGCCCTTGAGCGCATCCAGGCCAGGGCGCCATTTGGGCGCCTCGACCTGTACCAGGCGCATGAAGTTGCTGTTGACGTACGCCGCCAGGGCGCGAAGCAACCCGGCCTTGCTGCCAAAGTGGTGGGTGGCCAGGCCCCGGCTGTAGCCCGCTTCCTCGCCCACCTCGGACAAGGTCATGCCGACCCAGCCCTTGCGTGCAACGATCTGCCGCGCCGCCAGCAACAAGCGCTGTTCAGCCTCGCCTCGACGCTCGGCCTGGGTGCGGCGCGAACCGTTCTGGCCTGTTTTGTCTGCCGGTTCCATCGGGTTGTTCCTTACTCACCTGTAAAAACGGGTTGGCGCCGCTCGGCCATGGCACGGGTGCCCTCGGCAAAGTCGGCGCTGACGATCTGCCACTCCTGCTCGCTGGCTTCGCGGTCTATGATCGTGTCCACCGCATCGGCCAGGCCCATGCGCAGGGTCTCGCGGCTGGACATCACGGCGCGGGGTGCGCTGGCGGCAATTTCCTCGGCCAGTGTACGGGCAGCCTGGCGTTCCTGACCCGGTTCGGCCAGCACATCGGCAAGGCCGATACGTACGGCTTCGCGGCCGTCGATGCGCCGGCCGGTGGCAAGCAGCAAGGCAGCCATCTGCGGGCCGACCAGGCGCGGCATGGTAACCGAAATGCCGAAGCCTTGATGAATCCCCAAGCGGTTGAAGTTGGCCGAAAAGCGCGCTTTTTCGCTGGTGACACGAAAGTCGGCGACCAGCGCCAGGCCCAGGCCGCCGCCTATGGCAGCGCCCTCCACCACACAGATCAACGGCTTGCGGGTGCGGAACAGGCGCACCGCCGACTTGTAGACCCGCCGCGGGTACTGCGGGTCACGTTGGTCGGCCCCGGAAAAGTCGGCCCCGGCACAGAACACCTTGCCTTCGGCCACCAGCACTGTCACCCGGCAGGCGGGCAACTGATCGAGGTAGTCCAGGGTATCGGCCAGGTCCTTGATCAGCTCGGCATCGAAAAAATTCAGCGGCGGACGGCTGAAACTCAAGGTGGCGACATGCCCTTGAAGTTCCAGGGTCAGGCCGCGGCCTGGGGTAAACGTGCTGGGGATCGGCATACAAGCTCCAAAAGGTCACAGGTTGTGGGTGGGCGGCTATTGCTTCACGGGCCGGGTTGCTGATAGCGTATTTACTTGTTGGGCGTTCAGCAAGTTTAAAAACAAGAGCCCTGCCCCTTCAATCACATGAGCACATTGTTATGCAGGCACTCGATATTCGACCCTGTCACCTGGACGCCAAGGCCGAAGCCTTGCGCGTCGAGGTCCGCAGCTTTCTCGCCCAGGCCCTCAAAGACCTTCCCGCTGCCGAGCGAGCCAAGAACTGGAACGGTGCCGACAGCGCCTTCAGTCGCCAGCTTGGCGAACGCGGCTGGCTTGGCATGACCTGGCCCAAGCGCTACGGCGGCCATGAGCGCAGTGCGCTGGAACGCTACGTGGTGCTGGAAGAGCTGCTGGCCGCCGGCGCCCCGGTCAACGCGCACTGGATTGCCGAACGTCAGTCGGGCCCGCTGCTGATGAAGTTTTCCCCTGAAGTGCTTGCCCCGCGACTGCTGCCGGCCATCGCCCGTGGCGAGCTGCTGTTCTGCATCGGCATGAGCGAACCGGATGTCGGTTCCGACCTTGCCTCGGTGCGTACCCGTGCGGTGAAGACCGAGGGCGGATGGGTGGTCAACGGCAGCAAGGTCTGGACCACTGGCGCCCAGCGCTGCGACTACATGGTCACCCTGCTGCGCACCGGGCCCAAGGAGCCTGGCAATCGTCACGGCGGCCTGTCGCAGTTGCTGATCGACCTGAAAGCCCCCGGCGTCACCGTGCGACCGATCCACAACATGCTCGGCGAGCATGATTTCAACGAGGTGTTCCTGGAGGATGTGTTCGTTGCCGACGACTTTCTCATCGGCCAGCCCGGCGATGGCTGGAAGCAGGTCGGTGCCGAGCTTGCGCTGGAACGCAGCGGCCCGGAACGCTACCTGAGCTGCACCCAGCTGTACCTGGAAATGCTCGACGCCGCCGACGCCAGCAACCCGCATCACGCGGTGAGCCTGGGCCGCGTGGCGGCGCGCTATGCAGCCTTGCGGCAAATGTCGCTGGGGGTCGCCGGAATGCTTGCCCGAGGCGAGAACCCTGCCACCCCGGCGGCGCTGGTCAAGGACCAGGGCGCGCTGCTCGAACAGGCCATGCCCGACCTTGCCCACACGCTGTTCGGCGATACGCGCACGCCCGGCTCCCGACTCGACCAGGTAATGCGCTACCTGACCCAGACCGCCCCGTCGTTTTCCCTGCGAGGCGGCACCCGCGAAATTCTTCGTGGAATCATTGCCAGAGGATTAGGACTGCGATGAACCAGGCACTCCATCACAACGACGGGCACGACAGTGCGACTTCGTCACTGCAACGACTGATCGCCGACAGCGTCGAGCGCCTGTTCAACGATCAAGTGACACCCCAAGTCCTGACGCAATTCGATAGTGGTCTGCCGGCCGATGCGCTATGGCAGCAACTGGTCGAGCACGGCTTGCCCCAAGCCCTGGTGGCACCGGTATCCGACGACAACACCGCCAGCTGGCTTGATGTCAGCCCGGTGCTGCGTGGCGTGGGCTACTGGCAGGCGCCGGTACCGCTGAGCGAAACGCTGCTGGCCGGCATGCTGTTGTCCCGGGCAGGTATCGAGGTCCCCGAGGGTGCGCTGACGGTGCTGCAGGCTGGCGCTGCCACCGCACTTGAACTGACAGCATCCGGGGTACTCAATGGCCGCTGCGCCAACGTACCCTGGGCGCGCAGTTGCCGCTGGGCGGCGGTGGCCGACGACAACGGCCGTGTGGCCCTGGTCGATCTGCGCCAGGCCCAGGTCAGCGTCGAAGCAGGCACCAACTTCGCCGGCGAGGAGCGCGATGTACTGCAGTTCACGGCCGCTCCCGTGGACGCGCTGGGTACCTTGCAACTGGCCGATATCCGCGAGCCGGTGCGGGTATTCGGTGCCTTGGTGCGGGCGTGCATGCTGGTGGGTGCGCTGGAGTCGTGCCTCGACCAGGCGGTGGCGTATGCCAACGAGCGGGTCCAGTTCGGCAAGGCTATCGGCGCCTTCCAGGCCATCCAGCAGCAACTGGCGCATATGGCCGGCGCCATCAGCGCGGCCCGTACCGCCACCGAGGTGGCCCTGTACAGCGCGAACCAGGTGATGCAGGCCGCGCCTGGCAGCGCCAGCAGCCTGGCCTTCGATGTTGCCGTGGCCAAAGTCTGCGCTGGTGAAGCCGCCAGCCTAGCAACCTCGGTGGCGCACCAGGTCCACGGCGCCATCGGCTTTACCCAGGAGCACCGCCTGCACTTCGCCACCCGCCGCGTGTGGTCGTGGCGCGATGAGTTCGGCAGCGATGCGCACTGGGCCCAGGTGCTGGGCCAGGCAGCGATTGCAGCGGGCAGCGAAGGGTTCTGGGCCGGGCTGACGGCGCGCTCTCTGTAAACGTGGCCCCGGGAAGGAGCGGGCTTGCTCTGCGATAGCGATCCAACCGTCACATCGCATCGCGGGGCAAGTCGAGACGTCGCACCGCCGCGCCTACAGCCAGTACCGCGCCACCGACGATCAGGAGCGCCGCAACCAGGATCGACCATGTAAACGTACCCGGATCGAGCGCTACCAGGATCAGGGTGGACAGCAGCGGCGCCAGGTAGGACAACGCGCCGATGCGCTGGGATTCACCGGCCTTGGTGGCATAGTCCCAGGCAAAGAAGGCAATACCGACCGGGCCCAGCCCCAACAACAGCAAGGCGACGCCGTTACCGGCATCGGGGATGACCGTCTGCTCGAACAACAGGTGGCAGACCAACCCGGCCATCGCCACCCCTCCGCAAATCCCGCCCATCACATTGGGCGAGGCACCGTTGTAGCGTTTGTTCCACACCGAGTAGCTCGACCACACCAACGCGCCGGCAAAGGCCGACAGGTAGCCGGCGATCGCCGCGTCAGAGAAGCCGCCCCAACCGGGTAGCAACAACACGGCGGTGCCCAGCAGCCCCAGGCTTGCACCCAGCAGGCAAGCGGGCTTGAGCCTGCCGCCGTTGCACAGGCTGCCCAGCACCACGATCAACAGCGGCCAGAGATAGGCAATCAGGCTGGCCTGTGCCGCAGGCGCCTTCTTCAAGGCGAAAAAGTAGAAGGCATGGTAGAAAAAGATCCCGCAAAAACCCGAGACCCAGACGCCCCACGGCTGGCGCCACGCAGCAAACCCACCGGCCACACCAAGTGCTGAAGTGATGCAACTGAGCACAAAGGGCACGAGGAACGATAGAAACATCACCTCGAACGGCGGGATGGCGGCAGTGCGCGTGGTCAGCAAGGCCAACGAGGACCACATGACAATCGCCAGCAGCCCCGCGAGGTTGGCGAGTTGCAGAGATCGTTTGGGTGAAGTGTCCGGGGAAAACGAGGTACGGGTCATGGCAACCTGATCGCAGGGTTTGCCCGACTATAGGCTCGGGTACTGCAGGCAGGATTGTAGAAACCCGCATTTTTATTGTTCAAAACCGTGAGCGATAACGCAGGCGGCCCGGCGTCAGGCCGTATTTTTTCTTCATGGCATGGGTCAACGCACTCTGGTCGCAAAAGCCGCAGCGGCTGGCGATGTCGCTGATGGTCAAGGGGGTGCCGACCAGCAACTGATTGGCCTGGCGCAAACGCAGATCGAGCAGATAGGCATGAGGCGTGGTGCGGTACACCTGTTGAAAAAGATCGTTCATCTTGCGTTCGCTGACCCCCACCGCCTGGGCCATGTGCTTGCAACTGATGGGCTCGGCGATGTGACGCTGCATGAAATCGACGATTTTGCCGCACAGCACCTGATGGAGGCTCGGCTCGGGGGCCGGGTTGGCCAAGGTGCAGAACATGAGGTTCAACCAGGCCTGCGAGTCGGGAGCCGTCGCACTCTGGAAATAGCGCACCAGGTGCAAGCAAGGGTTCGACACCTGGAAGAACTGCGCATCGAGCAGCGGGTCGAGGGCGATGCGTTGCTGGGCGACATACGCCAGCGGCACATCGGCGACGATGAACTGCGCGCCGGGCCTGGCGTGGAAATCATGGCGACTGTTGGCAGGAATGAGCACACCCGTGCTGCAACTGAGGTAGCCACCACGGCCATCAACTTCGATCTCCATCACGCCAGTGGTGGGTACCACCAACTGATGAAAATCGTGGGTGTGGAGTTCGGCGCCGGCCTCGTAGGTTTTCAGGCTGACTTCGCTAATAGCGTCCATTGTGCCTCCTGCAGGAACGGGCTTGCCCCGCGATACGCTGTGACTGATGGTACGCCATCGCGCGGCAATCCTTACACCTCACTCAGAAGCACACAGCGGGGCGCTTGCAACGAACGAAAGGTTTGCTGTGGCCCGTCCCGACATCAGTGCCAGATACCGGCTCATTCAACACCCCCATTCTGCGCATAGGCCACAGCCTTGTCCGCCTGATTCGAAGCCGCGCAGCATCAGCAGCGGCCCGAAGGTGGCATCCAGCGGCCCCATCAGGCCTGCACCTGCTGGCCGTGGACTGGAATGAGGCGGCGGTACGACGTCTCGACTTGCCCCGCGATAGCGAACAGGCGTTACATCGCCATCACGAGGCAAGCCCCTACCCGGCGACTGCTGCGCAGCCGATCGCAGCCTCGTTCCTCGGCAGCGGCTACAGATTGCAAATCAGTCCGGTGTAGCCGCTGGCGACAGCCTGCGATCGACCGCACAGCGGTCGTGGTTCATGACAGTTGCTCCTACCCCAGATTACCGAGGCCCTCGCGAATCAGCTTCTTGTTGATCTTGCCAACGCTGGTCTTGGGTATCTCGCTGACAAAGCGTACCTGGCGCGGTATCGCCCATTTGTTCAGCCGGCCGCTGTCGACAAACTGCTGCAGGTGCCGCGCCAAACCGGGTTGGTCCAGCCGCGCGCCGGCGACACACACCACCAGCGCCAAGGGCTGTTCACCCCATTGCGTGTCGGCAATACCCACAACGGCCACGGCATCGACATCGCTGTGCTGGCTGATCAGGCTCTCGAGTTCCACCGAGCTGATCCACTCGCCGCCGGTCTTGATCACGTCCTTGATCCGGTCGCGGATCTGTACCACGCCGCGCTCATTGATGCAGGCCATGTCGCCAGTATGCATCCAGCCACCGGCCCACAGTTCGGCCCCCTGCTCCGGTGCGTTCAGGTAGCCCTGGGTGAGCCAGGGCGCACGTACCACGATCTCGCCCAGGCTTTCTCCGTCATGGGCGACGCTTTTGCCCTGGCCATCGACAATGCGCAGGTCGACCAGGGGCACAGGCACGCCGGCGTTGATGCGCAGTGGCAGTTGCTGGTCCATGGGCAGCGCAAGATCTTCCGCACTCAGGCAGGTGAGGCTCAGCAACGGGCAGCTCTCGGACATGCCATAGCCGCAGTACACCCGGATGCCCCGGGCGCTGGCGCGCGCAGCCAGGCCCTGGGTCAGGGCGCTGCCGCCAAGGAGCATTTTCCAGCCGACCAGGTCGGTGCGCCGACCCTCTTCGCAATCGAGCATCATCTGCAACAGGGTCGGTACGCAGTGGGAGAACGTCACCTGTTCCTCACGGAACAGGCGCACCAACTGGTTGGGCTCGTAGCGGCCGGGGTACACCTGCTTGATGCCCAATGCCGTGGCGACATAGGGCACGCCCCAGGCATGCACATGGAACATCGGGGTGATCGGCATGTACACATCGCCCGAGCGCAGCAAGGGCTCCGCCCCGCAGGCGGCGAAGGTACCCAGCTCGTTGAGGGTGTGCAACACCAGCTGCCGATGAGTGAAATACACCCCTTTGGGATTGCCCGTGGTGCCGGTGGTATAGAACAGGGTCGCCAGCGAGTTCTCGTCGAAGTCGGGGAACTCATACTCGTCACAAGCCCCGGCAAGCAACGCTTCGTACTCGCCTGCCACGGGCAGGTCGGTGATACAGGTACCCTGGTCACTCAAGCGGATATAACGCTCGACCGTGGTCAACTCGCCGCCGATCTGCTCCATCAGCGGCAGGAAATCGTCATGCACCAGCACCAGGCGATCTTCGGCGTGGTTCATGGTGTAGCGGACCTGTTCCGCCGACAGCCGCACATTGACGGTGTGCAGCACCGCGCCCAGCATCGGTACGGCAAAGAAACATTCCAGCGCACGATGGCTGTCCCAGTCGAGCAAGGCCACGGTATCGCCGGGCTTGACCCCGGCCTGGGTCAGTACATTGGCCAGGCGCTGGATGCGCTCATTCAGGGTGGTGTAGGTGTAGCGCAGCGTGTCGGCATAGACGATTTCCTGGCCGGGCTGGTAGCGCACGCCCGACAGCAGCAGGCGCTTGATCAGCAAGGGGTAGTTATAGGCCCCGGGGGCCGGCGGTATGACGCGGGTGTTGATCATGTGCGTGTCCTTCACAGTTGCTCGGCGTCGAGCAGGTACAGGCTGTGGCTGCCGGCCTTGACGCTGGCGCTCAGGGAGTGGATGCGCGGCAACAGGCGGGCAAAGTAGAAGCGCGCAGTGCCCAGCTTGCTCTGGTAGAACGCCCCCTGTTCCTGCCGGGCCAGGGCCACGTCGGCCATCTGCGCCCAGAACCAGGCGTACAGCGTGTAGCCCATCACATGCAGGTACTCCACCGCCGCCGCGCCGACTTCCCGCGGGTCGCCGTGGGCGCGGTCGAGCACCCAGGCCGTCAGTTCGTCCAGATTGGCCATGGCGGCCAGCAGCGGTGCGCCGAACTCTGCACGCGACGCTGGCAGGCCTTTTGCGTAGGCCTTGATCTGCTCGGACAACAGCCCGTAGGTGCGACCACCGTCGGCCACCAGCTTGCGCCCCATCAGGTCCAGGGCCTGGATACCATTGGTGCCTTCGTAGATCTGGGTGATACGACAGTCGCGGATCAACTGCTCCTGGCCCCATTCGCGTATGTAGCCGTGGCCTCCGAACACCTGCTGGCCATGCACCGTGGTTTCCAGGCCCAGGTCGGTGAGGAAGGCCTTGGCCACTGGCGTCAGCAACGCGACCTGGGCCTCGGCCTGGCTGCGCGCCGCGGCGTCTTCGCTGTACTTGGCCAGGTCCAGTTGTTGCGCCACGTAGGTGGAAAACGCCCGCCCGCCTTCGTTCAGCGCCTTCATGGTCAGCAGCATGCGGCGCACGTCCGGATGTACGACAATCGGGTCGGCCGCCTGCTCGGCGGCTTGCGGCCCGCTGGGCGCACGGCTTTGCAGGCGCTCGCGGGCATACTCGATGGCGTTCTGGTACGAGCGTTCGCCCAGGGCCAGGCCCTGGATACCCACGCCCAGGCGCTCGTAGTTCATCATGGTGAACATGGCAGCCAGGCCCTTGTTCGGCTCGCCCACCAGGTAGCCGGTGGCGCCGTCGAAGTTCATCACGCAGGTGGCCGAGGCCTTGATGCCCATCTTGTGCTCGATGGAGCCGCAGCTCACCGCGTTGGCCTGGTTCAGCGCCCCGTCGTCGCCAACCATCACCTTGGGTACCAGGAACAGCGAGATGCCCTTGGCTCCGGCGGGCGCATCGGGCAGCTTGGCCAGCACCAGGTGAATGATGTTCTCACTCAGGTCCTGTTCGCCGCCGGTGATGAAGATCTTCGTACCGCTGACCCGATAGCTGCCATCGGCCTGGGGCTCGGCGCGGGTACGGATGAGCCCCAGGTCGGTGCCGGCATGGGGCTCGGTCAGGCACATGGAGCCGCTCCAGCGCCCTTCGTACATGGGCGGCAGATAGCGGGCCTTGAGCGCTTCGCTGGCATGGTTGAGCAGCGACAGGCAGGCACCCGCCGTGAGCATCGGGTACAGGGCAAACGACAGGTTGGCGGCATTGAGCATCTCTTCGACCTGCGCGCCAATCACCTTGGGCATGCCCATGCCACCGAACTCCGGCGAGCCGGCCACACCCACCCAGCCATCGGCGGCGTAGATACGGTAGGCCTGGACAAAGCCGTCGGGGGTGACCACCCGCCCCGCGTCGAAGCGACAGCCCTGTTCATCACCACTGCGGTTGAGCGGCGCCACCACCTGGGCGATGACCTTGCCGGCCTGCTCCAGTACCGCCCGGGCGGTGTCGGCATCGATCTGCTCGGCCAGGGCCGGCATCCGTGCCCACTGAGACGGGATGTCGAAGACTTCGTTGAACAGAAATTCCATGTCGCGCAAAGGTGGGAGGTAATCAGACATGTTGCGAACACTCGACTGCTTGGGTGGTTAGGGGCTGCCCCTTGGCAGGTGCGGGGCTTGCGGTGGTCGCCCGGGCCTTGTTGTCGGGCAACAGGAAGTACGACAGCGCCGGGATCAGGATCAGCGCGCCAAGCATGTTCCACAGGAACATGAAGGTCAGCAGGATGCCCATGTCGGCCTGGAACTTGATCGGCGACCAGGCCCAGCCCACTACGCCGGCGGCCAGGGTGATGCCCACCAGGCCCACTACCCGGCCGGTGAAGGCCACAGCGTTCTCATAGGCCTGTGACAGCGACATGCCCTTGCGCTGGTAATGCAGCTGCACGCTGAGCAGGTACAGCGCGTAGTCGACGCCGATGCCCACGCCCAGGGCGATCACCGGCAAGGTAGCGACTTTCACCCCGATGCCCATCATCACCATCAGTGCTTCGCACAGTACCGAGGTGAGCATCAGTGGCAGTACCGCCACCAGGGTGGCGCGCCAGCTGCGGAAGGTGATCAGGCAGAACACCGTGACGGCCAGGTACACCAGCAACAACATAGTGCGGTTGGCGTCATGCACCACGATATTGGTGGCGGCCTCGATACCGGCGCTGCCGGCGGCCAGGAGGAACTGACGGTCGTCGCTGCTATTGGCCTGGGCGAAGCGTTCGGCAATCGCCACCACTTCATTGAGGGTGTCGGCCTTGTGATCCTTGAGGTAGGCGATCACCGGCATCAGCGAGCAATCGTTGTTGAACAGCTCCGGGGCATTGACCGAGGCCTGCTGCGCCGCGTAGTTGAGCACGTCCTGGTTGCGCTGGATGCTGTTGAGCTTGGGGTTGCCCTCGTAGGTGCCGGCGGTGATCTGGCGCACCGCGTTGGTCAGCGACAGGGTGGTCTGCACCCCCGGGTACTGTTGCAGCTCCCAGGCCAGGCGGTCGGCCAGTACCAGGGTCTGGTAGCGCAGGCAGCCTTCGGGGGCGGTCTTGATCATCACCGCGAAGGTGTCGCTGGACAGCGCGTAGTGCCCGGTGATGTAGGCGTTGTCGCGGTTGTAGCGCGAGTCGGCATGCAGCTCCGGGGCGCCACTGTCAAGGTCGCCGATCTTCAGTTGCAGGCTGACCCAGAAGCCCCCTGCCCCCATCAGCGCGGCAATGACCACGGCGGCGGTGGCCCACCTGCGTGTGGTAAAGCGGTCGAGCAGGTCCCAGAGCTTGCCGAAACCGCGGTGCTCGGCCGCCCGCGAGTCGATTCGCAGCGCCCGCTCGGCAGCCTTGCGGCCAACGCCAATGTACGAAAGCGCCACCGGCATCAGCAGCAGCGAGGTGAAGATCAGCACGGCTACGCCGATGCTGGCGGTGATGGCCAGGTCCTGGATCACCGGGATGTCGATCAGCATCAGCACGGCAAAGCCCACGGCGTCGGCCAGCAGCGCGGTGACACCGGCCACGAACAGGCGGCGGAAGGTGTAGCGCGCGGCAATCTGGCGGTGGGTGCCGCGGCCGATGTCCTGCATGATGCCGTTCATCTTCTGCGCGGCATGGGACACACCGATGGCGAAAATCAGGAACGGCACCAGGATCGAATACGGATCAATCGCGTAGCCCAGCCAGGCGACGATCCCCAGTTGCCACACCACCGCCGTCAGCGAGCACACCACCACCAGCAAGGTGCTACGCACGCAACGGGTATAGAGGAAGATGATCACCAGGGTGGTCACCACTGCCAGGGCGAAGAACAGCATGACCTGGATCAGCCCGTCGATCAGATCGCCCATCAGCTTGGCGAAGCCGATCACATGGATCTTGTAGTGGCCCTGGCCGCCGTTTTCAGTACCGATGGCTTCGTACTGGTTGCGCAGCTGTTCGAGCTTGAGGGAAAAGTCGTGGTAGTCGATGCCGCGGCCGGTGGCCGAGTCGCGGTCGAACAGCGGCACAATGAGCATGCTCGACTTGAAGTCACGGGCCACCAGGCTGCCGACAATATTGGCGCGCTCGATGTTCTGGCGCAGTTGCTGGATATCCTCGGCCGAGCCCTGGTAACTGTCGGGCATTACCGGCCCGCCCTGGAAGCCCTCTTCGGTGACTTCGGTCCAGCGCACCGCCGGGCTCCACAGTGACTTCATCCAGGCGCGGTCCACGCCCTGGGCAAGGAACAGCTCATCGTTGATCTGGCGCAGGGTCTGCAAGTAGGCCGGGTCGAAGATGTCGCCCTGGGTGTTCTCCACCACAATACGCAGCGAATTGCCCAGGCCGCGCAGCGACTCACGGTTGTTCAGGTAGTTTTGAATATAGGGATGACTCTGGGGAATCATTTTCTCGAAGCTTGGGCGCAACTCCAGGCGCGTCAGGGCCATGAAGCCCAGCACCAGGGTAACCAGCAGCATGCACACCACGAACGGCAGCCGGTGGTTGAACACCAGGCGTTCGAGCAGGTTGCCGGAGCGTGCATCGAAGTCGCCGAGGTTACGGATCACCGGCAGGGTGTCTTGTTGGATGTTGGCCATCAGGTTGTTCTCTTGTTATGGCTGCAGCGGTTGTTCGTGGGCCAGGGTGCGCACACCGCGGTCGCCTACCAGCACCAGGTCGGACGCGGCATCGAAGGTCGCCCCGCTGACCGGGGTGCGGGCCGTTTGCGTCACCGGTTGGAAACTTACGCCGCTATCACGGCTGACCAGCACGTCCCCGGCCTGGCTCGACAGCCAGAGTTGCCCGGCACGGTCCAGGCTGGCGGCGGTGATGCTGGTGGATAGCCCGGTGGGGACGGCTTGCCAGTGCTGGCCGCCATCGGTGCTGCGGTACACATGCCCGCGCAAGCCGTAGGCCAGCAGCACGCCCGGTTTGCCGAGCGCACCAAAGAAGGTGCCCGCGTATGGCGTGGTCAGTCGTTCAAAGTGCTGGCCATCCGCGGTGAGCTTGAGCAGCAGGCCCTGCTCGCCGGTGATGTACAGCGCGCTGTCGACCTCGGCCAGGCTGGTCAGGTGCAAGGCCTGCGGGTTGTCGGTGCGTTCAAGCCACGGTGTCCAGTGCCGGCCGCCATCGCTGGTGTGCAACAGCAGGTTGAACACCCCGACCGCAAAGCCGTTGTCGGCATCGCGGAACCACACATCCAGCAGCGGCTTGTCGGCACCTTCGGCCACCAGCCGCTCCCCCTCACCCACCCACGTTGCCCAGCGCTCATCCCCCGGCGCGGCGTGAGCCTGGGCCCGGTACCAGGCCACGACCTGCTCGCCCAGTACGCGTCCGTCCAGCTGCTTTTCCCAGCTCAGGCCACCGTCGCGGCTGTGCAGGATCACCCCGTCATTGCCCACTGCCCAGCCCAGCTCCGGGGTCGGGAACGTAACGGCGTTGAGGTCGGCGCTGACCGGCACTCGCGCTTGTTGCCAGCGGCTGCCCAAGTCATCGGAATACACAATGTGCCCGCGCGGCCCTACCGCCACCAGGCGTGGCCCCGCACGGGTCACATCGCGCAAGGCGCTGTTGCTGGCCAGGGCGCTGGGCATGGCCGGCAGGTCCAGCACGTCTACATAAGTGGCCGCCTGGGCCGTGCCGTGCAGGGCCAGCAACGCCACCATCAGCGTCGTCCATCGCTTCAAACAGTACATACCCGATCCTCCGGATCGCTCAACCAGGGGCCCGGCGCCAGGTATCGACGCCAGGCCGTTCGTGGACGCTTATCGGATACCGGCGCCGGCCAACGACTCGGGCGACCATTGGGTACGCGACAGCGGCTCGATGTAGCGGATGCCGCCATAGGCACCGACCACGCCGTTGAGGTTGTAGGTGCCGCCGATCAGGTCGTAGATCATGAAGGGCGTGGCATCCGGGGTCTGCTTGTCGTAGCTCTGGCTGAGGAAGGCGAACGAGCCGCGGTACAGTTGGTCACGGGCGTCGTACTGGTCCGAGGCCAGAGCGATCCAGCTGTCTTCGTCGAGGTAGAAGCGGCGCTTGTGGTAGATGTGGCGGGCGCCGTCCTTGAGTTTGCCTTCCACCACCCACACCCGGTGTTTTTCCCAGCGCACAAATTGCGGCGCCAGGTGGTTGGGGGTGGTCAGCTGCTTGACGTCGGTGTGGTAGGTGAGCTGGTAGGTGTTGTACGGCACGTACATTTCCTGCTTGCCCACCAGGGTCCAGTCGTAGCGGTCCAGGGCGCCGTTGAAGACGAACACGTCATCGTAGGTGCCAGAGCCCGAAGTACCGGGGTTGGGCGTGTCGTAGGCGAGGTTCGGTGCCAGCTTGACCCGGCGCTGCCCCGGCAGGTACTGCCAGGCGCTGCGTGGTTGTACCAGCGGGTTGGCGGCATCGCGCAGCATCATCGCTTCGCCGGCGCGACGAGCGGGCCCGGTGTAGCTCAGCTTCATCTGGTAGTAGGTGTCCTTGGCGCCGATCAGCTTGTTCATGTCCTCGTAGATCGGATAGCTGATGTTGGCCTGGCCGGTGGTGGACAGGGTTGGCCGGCCACTGGCGTCTACGTTCCATGAGTCGTACTTGGCGGTCATGCTCACGCCCTGGTAGCGCAACAGGAAGTTCCACATGGCTTCGGCGCCGGTCTGCGGAATCGGGAACGGAATACCCGGCAGCACGTTGTCGACGGCCGTACCGCCCTCCTGGCTGCGCGCACCCACGGCGTTCTTGCGGGTGTTGTCCAGTACCGCTTGCGGCAAGGCGACGGTGCGATGGGTCGGGTAGACGTCTACGCGAAAACTGGGGTAGCGCTTGAGCAGTTCCAGGGTGGTGGCGGTCAGCTGGCCCTTGTACTGCTCGGCATTCTTGCCGTCGATGACCAGCAGCGGTTTTTCACCGGCAAACGGGTCGGGGCGCATGCTTTCGCCGCTCTTGTAGCTGGCCGGCGGGGTCACCAGGCCGCCCTGGTAGGCGGGAATCGAGCCGTCGGCATTGGCGGCCTTTTCGGCGCCGATCGCGGTCAGGCTGGTGCCCAGGCGCGCGGCCTGTTCGGTGGAAACGGCCGCCTGGGCGGTATTGAGGGCAGCCAGCGACAGGCACGTGGCCAACAGTGTGTGCACGTAGTTCATGATTGTTGTTTTCCTGTTTGGTCTGTGGGAGACGGACTCAGAAGGTGGTCTTGAGGGTCAGGTAGAGCGCGCCACGGTCCTCGGTGGTGGCTGCGCCGCCAGAGAAAGACGCGTACCCGCCGCCGTAGCAGGTGTAATCCTGCTCGCCGTCCAGGGCATTGGGGGTCGTGCCATCGGTCTGGCCGTTGTTGCACGACTGGGACTTGCCAAAGCCGTCGACGTACTTGAGGTCGACAAAATACTGGTTGTACACCGCAGCACTGACGCCCACGGCGTAGTTGCCGGTGTCCTCGGCGCCGCCGCCCTGCACGGGAGACACCCCGTCCAGGCCCATGTTGATCGACAGCGGCATGCTCAGGTCGACGCCGGGCACCACCTGGTACCAGGTCGGGGTGAAGTTGACGGCGATGCCCCAGTTGTCACGGGTGGGTTTGTCGATGCCGCGGTAGCTGCTCTTGCCCTTGTACAAGGCCTCGTTGTGGCCATCGAGCTTGAGCAGGTTGCTGTAGAACAGTTCGCCCAGCAGGGTGGCGCTGTCGAACAGTGGTGTATCGCCAATGGTCATCAGGCCATTGAGGGTCCAGTGCAGGGTCTGGCCGGTGGCGCTCATGCCATCGCCATCCTCGGGCACGTCGTAGACCACGCCACTGCTCGGCAGGCGTGGTGGCAACAGACCGAAACCGCCGCCCAGGCCGCCGGTTCCCGGTGCACTGACAATCGCCGGAATGCTCGCCAGCGGCATGTTGTGACGGATGTTCAGGTCGCTGCCGACGCTGATGCCGGCCACGTCCTTGGACAGGCTCAGGCCATACACGTCGATGTTGTCGGCGTAGGCAAACTGATAGGTAGGGGTTTGCAGCGAGTTGTAGAGGTTGCCGACCGCGCCCTGGAAACCTGCCGGCGGGTTGCCGAACGGGCCACGGGAAACCGTCATGCCACGTGCATCGAGCCAGGCCTGGGGCAGGATCTCGGAGGTCTTGCGGTAGTAGAAGCCCAGGGTGCCGCCCAGCCACTCGGGCGACCACTTGGCCATCACCCCCCAGTCACCGCGCTTGTCCGGGGTCAGGTCATGGCCGCGGCGGATGCTGGTCAATGCCCCTTGTACCGGGATCAGCCCAGGGGTACCGGTATGACCGAGCAGGAAGCTCTGGGCGCCCTCGCCCACCAGGTCTGAACCGCCATAGAAGGTGCCGGCTTCGGGCAGGCGAGCGGCATCCCAGTCGAGGAAGTACTGGGCACCAATGGTCAGTTCCGGGTTGACCAGGAACGAGGTCGACAGCTGGTTGCGGGGTACGAACAACTCTTTGGCTTCGGTACCGGGCGATGCCGCCAGCTTGGCGAGGTCAAGACCCGACTGTCCGTAGCTGAGCGAATGCACCGGGTTGAGCAGCGTCTCGCCCCAGAACAGGTTGTGCTGGCCCAGCTTGCCGCTGAGCTGCGAGTTATCACCGATGTCGGTGCGCATGAACACGAAGGCATCGAGCACTTCGCCCGACGGGCCGCTGTAGTAGCGCTGGGCGTAGTTGCTCAGGTGCGGGCTGCCCAGTGGCGTACCCGTGCCTGGCAGGCCATTGAGGCTCGGGTTGATGCCGGAGGTGTCACCGTTGCCATTGACGAACGGATTGGAGTTGGAGCCGGTGTTGTCATAGGCCTTGTCGTACCAACTGGCGGCACTGACGCGAAAGCCCATGTTGCCCTGGTAGATCACATCCAGTTCGGTGAGCAGGTCGACCCGATTGGTCACGGTGGTGCCGGCCTTGCGAAAGTTGTAGTCGCCATCGTTGTTGTTCGGGGTGGCGAGCATGCGTTTGTCGGCGCTTTCGGTGCGTACGCCGTAGTTGTACTTGACGGTGTTGTCCAGACGCACGGCCCAGTCTTCACTGCCGGTATCGACTTCGAACGCCTGGGCACCGGGCAGTGTGAGCAGGCTGATGGCGCAGGCCAGCAGGCAGCGCTGTGGGTTCACAGCACGGTGAGTGCGATGTTTTGGCATTGCGATGACTCCACTTATTGTTATTGTTTTTAACTCCACCCGTCGTGTGCGGGTGTTGGTCGAGCATCCGTGCGGTGAGGCAGGCGTTAGCGGTCGAGCATGTGAATCAGGGCCTCGGCCTTGGGCCAGGGGCCAAATCCGGCGGCGGGATTGAGGTGGCCGACCGCACCCAGCTCCAGCAGTTGGCTGCCCCAGCCACGGGCCATGGCACTGGCGGCTTCGAGGCTGGCCAGGTGGTCATTACTGCTGGCAGCGACGATGCTCGGGAACGGCAGTGGCGTGATCGGCAGCGGGCTCCAGCCATTGGCGCGCAGGCTATCGGGGCTTGGGTAGTTGTCCGGCCATGCCGCTTCAAGGTCAGGAGGTGCGGCCAGCAACGCCCCTTTGATCGGGCGCTGATAACGCGCGGCCCAATGGGCAACCATCAGCACCCCGGCGCTGTGCGCCACCAGCAGCACATCGCCGTCGATCTGCTCGATCTCGCGCTGGATCGCCTCGACCCGTGCCGTGCAGTCGAGCCCGTTGACCTGTAGCGGTGGCACCGAGCGGACCTTGGCCAGGCGCGCCTGGAGCAAGGTCTGCCAATGCTCGGCCACATGATCACGCAGGCCGGGAACGATCAGAACAGTAGCGGCGGTATGCAGTTTTTCCACGTCGGTACCTTTGCTCGGAACAGTCCGCTCGCGAGTGTTGTCGAGCGCTTGTGGCGTCACAGTAATCACCCCACCTGCAAGGCGCTTTACATTGAGCGTCAGTGACTTTTCATTTGATGACAAAGGCAAAGGCAGGCGACCGAAGCGCCAGTACACAAGGCATTTGCGTCGCACCAACGGGCATAAAACGGCTTCTCATTTGACGACACACAGGCTATAAGAAGCGACCCGCCGCAGAAGCGGGTCGCCTGATGAGAATGCGTGGAAAACAATAAAATGACCGCCCTCGTACGTGCTGCAAGCTTGACCAATTACCTCGAAGTGTCCCGTCACCTGGGGCTCAACCCCCATGCTTTGCTGGCCCAGGTGGGCCTGAGCGCTGCCCTGCTCGACGACCCCAACCAACGCCTGCCGGTGGCCAGCGTGATCACCCTGCTGGAAGAGTCTGCCCAGGTCAGTGGCTGTGAAACCTTCGGCCTGCGCATGGCCGAGCTGCGCCAGTTGTCGGATTTCGGTGAAATCAGCTTGCTGCTCAGCCACCAGCGCACCCTGCGCGATGCGCTTCAAGTCATCGTGCAATACCGCCATTTACTCAACGACGCCCTGGCCATTCATATAGAAGAAGCCGGCAAGACCGTGATCATTCGTGAAGAAGTGGTGAGCGACCTGCCTCACCGGGGGCGCCAGTCCATCGAGCTGGCCATTGGTGTGATGCTGCGCCTCTGTGCTGCCCTGCTCGGGGCCCACTGGCATCCGATCAGCGCAAACTTCACCCATGCCGCCCCCGCCGACCTGTCGATTCACCGGCGTATCTTTGGCTGCAAGCTGGTGTTTGGCAGTGAGTTCAACGGCATCGTCTGCCCGGCGGCCGACCTCGACACCGCCAACCCGCTGGCCAATGAGGCCATGGCCCGGCTGGCGCAGCGCTACCTGGATACCCTGCAGGCAGGCGGCAAGCTGTCGCTGGAACTGGAGATGCGCAAGACCATCTATCTGTTGCTGCCGATGGGTCGCGCCACCATTGAACAGGTGGCGCAGACCCAGGGCATGAACGTGCGCACCCTGCAACGGCGCCTGGAGGAAAGTGGCGTGACTTTCAGCGATCTGGTCAACGGCGTGCGTCGCGACCTGGTAATCCGTTACCTGGAAAACCCCAACTATTCGCTGGGGCGCATCGCCGACATGCTCGGCTACTCGATGCCCAGCTCGTTCACTCGCTGGTTCATCGCCCAGTTCGGTATGCCGCCAGCCAGCTGGCGGGCCCAGCACGGCGTGCAGATGCGCTGAACCCGCAGGCCGCTAGTAGTCGTAGCGGTCCACGGCGCGACGCCGTTCGTTGTCATCACGCATGTCATAGTTGGCGGTGGTCTGGATGTTGGTGTGGTGTGCCAGCTTCTGGGCAATCGACAGGTCGTGCTCCTCGATCACCCGAGTGATGAACGAACGGCGAAAATCATGGGGCATGATCTTGACCCCCACCTGGGTGCCGCGCTGGCGGGCAATGTAGTAGATCGCATGCTTGGTAATGCGCTCGCGGGTAATGTGGCTGCCGCGACGAATTCGATTGAACAGGAAGTCGTCGTCTGCCTGGCCCTCTGGCAGGTGTTCGCGACGAAAAGCCAACCAGGCATTCAGCTTGTCGAAGGCCCAGGTGGGCGCGTACTTGATCAGTTGCTTGTTGCCCTTGCCCAGCACCTGCAGGCTGCGCTCGTTGAAATCGACCTGGGCCAGGCTCAGGTTGACCGACTCGGATTTGCGCATGCCGGTGCCATAGAGCAAGGCGATCACTGCGGCATCACGCAATCCCTGCGGCCGGGGGTCGGCGGCGCATGCATCCATCAGCTCGCGGATCAGGCTGCGCTTGAGGTTGCGCCCGGTTGGCAGTCGTGTGCCCTGGGTCGGCTTGACCGTGCGAATTCGCAACAGCTGTTCCTGGTCGATCAGGCCCAGGCGCCAGGCTTCGTTCATCACGCCGCGCACGGCGTTGACGTACAGCGACGAGGTGTTGGGTGCATAGCCGTCGGCCCGCAAGGCAGCGACCAGGGCCGTGACATGACCCGGTTCGAGCTGGTGCCAGGGCACCTCGGCGATGTCGCAATCCTCGAAGCCCAGCCGGTCGGCGGCATCCTGGAGGATGTACTTCATGGTCAGCTGGCTGGAAGGCGCCAAACGCGCGAGGTATTGCAGCAAGGGATTGTGCAGTGAATCGGACAAACCGGAAATCCTGTAGAGCTGAGTCAGAATGACTGCATCAGGTCATTCTGACTCGAATCAACCAGGGTCAATATGACCCACATCATGAGCAGGCCCTTGATAGACAAGAGGTTTATACCTGGCACGTTTCGTGATAGTACCTCATCAGTCCTACCAGAATCGATTGAGGGCAAAATCATGGCCACCCTGTTCAGTCATTCCCGTCACCTGTTGCTGGTATCTAGCTACCTGCTATCGGGCGGGCTTGCCCTGTTGACCGTTGGTCTGTTGCTTGCCTACGGCTGGCAGGCACACCTGACCATCGCCACCCAGGTACTGGGCCATAGCCTGGTGATCCTCGGGCCGACCCTGCTCAAGGTGGGTTACATATTACGCCTGGTCGCGCACCATCAACTGCACAAGGAGTGCCCTCATGCGTTGGCTTGAACAACTGCCACTCTGGCGACTGGGCTTTCGCCCGTTCTTTCTGGCGGGCAGCGCTTTCGCCTTGCTGGCGATCTTGCTCTGGGCGCTGTGGCTGGCGGGGGCGATCAACCCTGAACCCACCGGCGGCATGCTGGCCTGGCATCGGCACGAGATGCTGTTCGGCTTTGGCGCGGCGATCATTGCCGGCTTCCTGCTGACGGCGGTGCAGAACTGGAGCGGCCTGCCGGGGCTCAAGGGCCGCCCGCTGCTGGCCCTGGTGCTGCTTTGGCTGCTGGGTCGCCTGGCCTGGTTCAGCCCCCTGCCCCTGCCCGCCCTGGTGCTGTTGCAAGCAGTGTTTCTACCACTGGTTGCGCTTGCACTCGCCAGGCCGATAATCCGCCGCAAGCTGCGCAACAACTACCCGATTGTCGTCATGGTGTTACTGATTGCCGGCTGCCAGTGGATGGCCCTGGGCGGGCTGCTGCAGGCTGATGAGGCACTGCAACGGCGCGGCGCGCTGGCCGGGCTGTGGTTGATCGGGGCGTTGATGACCGTGCTTGGCGGGCGGGTCATTCCGTTTTTCACCCAGCGCGGGCTTGGTCTTGCTGCACAGCCGGCGGGGAAAGCCTGGCTTGAGCGCCTGACACTGGCCAGCAGCCTTGGCGTGGCGGTACTGACGGCAGCAGGCCTGAGTGATGCGCCGTCGCTGCCGATGGCTGGTGCATTCCTGTTGCTGTGTGTCTTGCATGGGCTGCGGCTGTGGCGCTGGTACACACCGGGGGTGCGCAAGGTGCCCTTGCTGTGGTCACTGCACCTGGCCTACCTGTGGTTACTGTTGGCAAGCCTGGGGATGGCGGCATGGCACCTGGAGCTGGGCCTGAACCAGAGCCTGGCCAGCCATGCCCTGAGTGTCGGCGCCATGAGCGCGATGATCGTGGCGATGATGGCACGGGTGAGCCTGGGCCATACCGGCAGGCCGCTGCAGGTGCCCGCGGCGATTGTTGGCGCTTTTGTCCTGGTGCAACTGGCGGCAGTACTGCGGATCGGCGTGGTGCCCTTCAGCCATTGGGGGCTGGGCCTGTCGGCACTGTGCTGGGTGCTGGCATTTGCACTGTTCGTGCGCCATTACGCGCCGATCCTCTGGGCGGCTCGGGTCGATGGCCAACCGGGTTGAGCCCGGGCGCAGTCAGATGGGCTACAGTTGCCAGAGTCCCTTCGCGCAGAGGCCCCATGGCATTTCACCGCCTGTCCCGCAGCCACCCACGCCTGACGCTCGCTGCCCTCGCCGGTGTACTGGGCGGCTGGCTGATTCCGGCAAACGACTGGATCGAACATGTACTGGTTGGCTGGAACCTCGGCGTCTGGCTCTACGTGCTGCTGATCCTGTGGCTGAGCCTGACTGCCAATCCCGACAAGGTACGCGAAGTTGCCAGCATCGAGGACGAGAACGCCGGCCTGGTTCTGTTTACTGTCAGCATTGCCGCGATAGCAAGCCTGGCGGCGGTAACCTTGCAACTGGTGGCCGGCGCCAAACTGAACGACGGCCCCACCCTGGCGCACTACGCCTTCACCGGCCTCACCGTGGCCGGTTCCTGGTTGTTGATCGGCACCATCTTCAGCCTGCACTACGCCCATCTGTTCTACACCGCCACCGCGCACGCGCCGTTACTGCGCTTCAGCGACGGTGAACGCCACCCCGACTACTGGGATTTCCACTATTTTTCATTCACCTTGAGCGTGGCGGTGCAAACCTCGGATGTGGGGGTTGCCGGGCGCGAGATGCGTCGGGTGGTGCTGGCCCACTCACTGGTAGGCTTTGTGTTCAACACTGCGATACTGGGCTTTACCATCAACATGGCAGCTGCCTTGCTCAACTGAAGCCCGACCTTCCAGTGCTTGCATGGCGCACTGGGCGATGCGACGGCAGGCTTGCTCCAGGCGCTCGCTGTCGAGCACCAGGCCAAGGCGCAGGTGCCCGGCAGCACTGGGCCCAAAGGCATCGCCGGCCAGCACTGATACCCCATGGTCCTCCAGCAGGCGCTCGGCGAACGCCTGGGCGCCCAGGCCCGTTTCACGGATATCGATCATCACGAACATGCCACCGTCAGGCGTGTGTACCCCCACGCCAGGGCAATCGGCCAAGCTTGCACAGACCCGGTCGCGGCGCTCGCGGTAGATGTCGCGCATCTGCCGCACCTCGGGCAGGTCCTGCTCCAGCGCCAACTGGGCCGCATTCTGGATAAAGTCCGGCAGCCCATACAGCATGCACAGCGCCAGGTTGCTCAAGTGTTCGCCCAGCACCTGGGGCCCGATCACCCAACCGACCCGCCAGCCCGACATGGCGTGGGACTTGGAAAGGCTATTGATGGTCGCCGTGCGTTCGGCCATGCCCGGCAGGCTGGCGGGGCTGAAGTGCTGCCCCTCGTAGAGCAGTTCGCTGTAGACCTCATCGCTGATCAACCACAGGTCGTGGTCGATACAGATCTGTGCCAAGTGCTCCCAGGTGGACCGAGGCAGGCTGGCGCCCGTTGGGTTATGCGGGCTGTTGAACAACAGCGCGCGGGTGCGCGGCGTGACCCGTGCGGCGACATCGGCAGGGTCTACCCGAAAGCCCTGCTCGGGCTTGACCGCCACCGGTACCACCCGAGCACCACAGGCGCCGAACACCGCCTCGTAGGTGACGTACATCGGTTCGGCCACAATCACTTCGTCGCCCGGATCGAACAGGCACTGCGCCACGCCGTACAGCGCACATTGGGCCCCCGCCAGTACCACCACGTTCTGCGGTTCGACCGGCTGCCCGCTATGGCGGGCCTGGTGGCTGGCGATGGCCTGGCGCAGCCCCAGGCTGCCGCGCACATCGGCGTAATGGGTATGGCCGGCACGCAGGCTGTCGATGGCGGCTTGGACAATCGGCTGCGGAGTATCGAAATCCGGGTCGCCAATCGACAACAGAAAAATCTCCCGCCCCTGGCTTTGCAACTCGACCGCGCGGTAGTGGATGTTCCAGGCAGCAGCGCCGTCACCGGCGATACGATGGGTGAGCGCGGAATAACGCATGGCGGGTCTCCTTGACTGAACCTGGCGCGCCGTTGTTCTGGCCGTTTGTCTGAAAGTCTCCCAGGCAAGCATCCCAGCCGACTGCCGGTAAAAATAGCAGAACAGCCAGCGCCTACGGGGGGAAACTTTGCCGGCAAACGTTTGCCGTTGCGGACGGTTGATCCAGGCCGGCAGCACCCTGACCGAGACCTGGTTCAAAGAATCGCAAAACCGTCACTTGCGCGGGCAGACACTGACCTCAGCAGTGCTATGTTTAGGATTCTCGCAAGGTCCCATGGCCTGCAGCCACCTCGACCCGATCACCCTGTTGTTCACCCTACAAGGAGGCCGGCATGAACAAGCTTACCTTTCCCAACGCTTGCCAGGTAATGCGCTGGCATTTTCACCCGCTGGGTTTCGAGGCCAGCATGGACGCCCCGCGCAGCATGGTCGCCCGCCTGTTCGACCGCGCCACCGGCGAAACGCTGCTAGCCATTGCCGGCATCCCGTGTGCCACCGTCATGCCGGCCGCCGATGTCGAACGCATCATCGAGGCGGTCGAAGCCGAACTCGATGCCTTCGAGCCTTCCTGCAACCTGCGTGCGGTCGGCTGAGCGATCAGCTCACCGCCATCGCTTTGCGCGTACGCTCGATATCGACGATGAAGCGCTCGGCCGGCATGGGCTGGCCGAGCAGATAGCCCTGCAATGAGTCGCAACCAAGGCGGGTCAGGAAGTTCTGCTGACGGTCGGTTTCCACGCCCTCGGCGACAATCCGCAGGCCCAGCGCCTGCCCCAGGGCGACAATCGCCGAAACAATGGCGGCATCGTCGCTGTCCTGCTCGAGATCGCGCACAAAGCCGCGGTCGATCTTCAATTCGTTGGCCGGCAAGCGCTTGAGGTACATCAGGCTCGAGTAGCCGGTGCCGAAGTCGTCGATCGACAGGTCCACCCCCATGTCCGACAGCTGCTGCAACACCGCCATACTGGCATCGGCATCGCGCATGGCTGTGGTTTCTGTGATTTCCAGAGTCAGGCTGTTGGCCGGCAACTGATGCCGCGCCAAGACCCGCGCCACGCTTTCCACCAATCCGGCATGACAGAACTGGATGGCCGACAGGTTGACCGCGATACGCCAGTCGGCATGCCCCTGGTCGATCCAGGCGCGCATCTGCCGGCAGGCTTCGTCGAGCACCCATTCACCGATGGGGATGATCAAGCCGGTCTTTTCTGCCAGGACGATGAAGCGATCCGGCAACAGCAAACCATGCTGGGGATGCTCCCAGCGCAACAATGCCTCGGCACCAATCGGCAGACAGTTCTGGGCATCGAACTTGGGTTGGTAATAGAGGCGGAACTGGCCCTGCTCCAACGCCATGCGCAAGTCCTGGAGCAATTGCAGTTGCAGGCGCGCGTTGCTGTTCATCGACACATCAAAGAAGCTGTAGCCATTCTTGCCCGCGCTTTTGGCGTGGTACATCGCCGCATCGGCATTGCGCAACAGCTCATGCTGGTCGGTGCCGTTGCCCGGGTACAGGACAATGCCGATACTCGCCGAAATCTGCAGGTTCTGCTCGGCCACGCGAAACGCACGGGAAATCAGGTTGACCTGTTTGGCCGCGACCCCTACGGCGTCGTCCGGCTCCTGCAACTCCACCAGCAGCACGAACTCATCGCCACCGATGCGGGCCAGGGTGTCCTGGCTGTGCAGGTGACCGCGCAAGCGCATCGCTACTTCCTTGAGCAACAGGTCGCCCATGTGGTGACCGAAGGCATCGTTGACCGGCTTGAAGCCATCCAGGTCGATGAACATCATTGCAAAGTAACCGCCCTGCTCTGTCACCTTGCTGATGGCCTGCTCGATGCGATCGGCCAGCAACGTGCGGTTGGGCAAGCCGGTCAGGGTGTCATGCAGGGCCAGTTGGGTCAGCTCCTGGTTGGCCAGGGTCAACGATTGCGCCAACGCTGCCGTACGTGCTTCCAGGCGTGCATCGAGCACCGATGTCAGCAGCGCCACCGCCAGCACCGACAGGGTGGTAATCAGCACCAGGTAATCCAGGCCATCACCACTCAGGCCGCTGCCCACCGCACCACAGAAACTGCCTTCGGGGAAATTCGCCGCCGCCATGCCGGTATAGTGCATCCCGACAATCGCCACCCCCATCACCACCGCAGCAGCACCACGGATCTGCCGCACATAGAGGGTTTGCTGGCGCAGCCGGAAGGCTATCCACAACGCCGCTGCCGACGCCCCCACCGCAATCACCAGCGACAGCGCAAACAGTTGCGGGTCGTAGTCGATACCGGGTTGCATCAGCAGCGCCGCCATCCCGGTGTAATGCATGCTGCTGATGCCGGCCCCCATCACCAGCGAGCCGAGCGCCAGTTGCAGCCAGGGCAGGCTTGGCTGGCTGACCAGCCACAAGGCAAAGCCAGAAGAAAGGCCGGCGATGAGCAACGACAACAAGGTCAGTGCCAGGTCATAACCCAGCTGGATCGGCAGGTTGAATGCGAGCATGCCGATAAAGTGCATCGACCAGATCCCCACGCCCATCGCCAGCGCCCCGCCGGTCATCCACAGGTACACCGCACGGCCCTTGGCGGTGGCAATCCGACCCGCCAGGTCGAGTGCGGTATAAGAGGCAAGAATGGCCACGCAAAGGGAAATCAACACCAGCGAAGAAGAGTAACTACCGATCAGCATGAGGCCTTCCACAACCCTTGAAACCAGGCACTGAGCAGGCCCGGGGGAAAACCGATGATTGTACTCAAGCTTTGGCGAAACGCACGGGGTTTTCGGTGGTGGGAAGGGAAAGGTCAGCGGTGCCAAACGTAGTGGAGCCCTCTGCTCACGAGGGCGTTTACCAATACTGGGAATGGACGCTAACCAAAGGTACTAAGCAGATTCCCCACCCCCAAAAATGACCTTCACCGCCGGGCTCAGAAAATCGATGTGAAAGCCCGTGGAGCCGTCGCCAATTGCCACATGAATACCTTCAACACCTTCATTCATCTGGGAATTGACGCCGTAGTCGATCACATCGCAAATTTCTTTATTCACACCAACCGCAAACTCTGTAAGCGCCAACCCTCGATCGCCCGCAGCAAGTGCCAGCAAAGGAGAGTATTCCTTTCCACCCACAGAGAAAGATTCAACTACATTATTGATCACTACTAAAACCGCCTCATACTCAACAACTTCTTGCGCAAGGTGCGTAAGACTTTCCTTCAGCTCCGCTGCCCTCTCCCAGTGTTCGTTCCTAATGACTGTCAGTACTCCTGATACAGCCACCATCCCCGTAAAACTAAACGGACACTGCTCTCGAGGGCTCATGTGCGCATAATGCACCTCGAAGAACTCAGCAACTGAATGAATATAATTTTTTTGACGTCATCCAAGATCATTGCATAAGGAGTAGCGCCAGGCCTAAGAATTATTTCCCCCTTCGCTCCCCGTCCTAAAATTTGAAATCTGTCCACCACATCAAGCTTAGCCAGTATTTTTTTCTGGCTTTCAAGTGAAGAATAAAAATCACTACCAGCCAATAGACTTAATGCATAATCCGCATGACTTAGAGAGCTTTCAAATACGTGCAAAGCACAAAAAATACATTCCTTTTCGATAGAGATTTTTGCAATCTCAAACGCACGCTTTGACGCTCCCTTGGAGAACGACAGCACTATACTTTTTGCCGGCAGAATTTCCATATCGTGAATATTCTCGGCATGCACACCTCTCCCCAACAAATGGGAAACATACTCAGCAGAGTCAGTAACAATCACTGCCTCCTCCTTCACAACCCAATCAAATATACCTTTGACGGAAGACATTCGACCTCCTTGCATTGATGATAAAGAGGTCGCCCTCTTTATCATCACTCGCTTTTAGTCTTCAGCATGAGCCCAAACAAGAGGAGCCCAGCCAAAATTATCTGGCCCTGAAGCCAGCCGGTTCAATTTACCACCTACATTGAGCATAACTACGATCTCCCTTTGAAAGCCCCTCACAGCGAGAGGTGGTACTAGATTTAGTACGACCCCGACGGGCAAGCAAGCACTTCCCAGGCAATATGTATTTCATTTTGTTATTTACAAAATCGAATCAGCCAGCTGACTAAGCGCACCCACGAAAAACATGTAGTACCTTTCTGAACGAAACTTCCTTTTTTACGCCCCTCCGTTGCCATTCAGTATCCGGAGACCTAGATTGTTCAACCGAAACAACCAAACAACTCACCATTCAAATAAAGTTCGCACAGGTTCTACATGCCTATAAAAAACTTCATTCCCAACGAAAAACTCAATCAAGCGCTCGGACTAAGCGACCTGACAGAAGCCACTCCTACCCCTCACGCCATTTACCTCTTGATGAGCGAGATCGTCAGCGGCTTGAAGTTGTTGGGTTGGCCAGCAGCACAGCAGGTCACCGGCCCGCGCATCGTGTCCGCGCAAGACAACTACGGCTTGCTGGGGTACAGCCCGGACGAAACAACCTTGGGCAGCGCCCATACGCGCTGGGTCGACGACCGCTCGTTGCTGCGCACCCAGACCACCAGCCAGATCCCACCGGCACTGCAGGCCGCGGCACAGGCCAGGAAGCCGGGTGAAACCCTGATGATCGCCGCCCCGGGCATCACCTTCAGGCGTGATACCCGCGATCGCTGGCACTGTGCCGAACCTCATCAAATGGACATCTGGGTCTTGGGTGATCCTTGCCTGTCATCTCGCTCTGAGCTGCTGCGAATGGTCGGGGATATCGTGAAGATCGCTGTGCCTGATGCGGCCTGGACCCATAGCGATAGCCCGCATCACTACACCGACGGAGGGATCGAGGTGAACCTGCTGACGCAAGGGCAGCCTGTCGAAGTCCTTGAGTGTGGCTGCATTGCCACCTCACTCCTCAATCGGCTGAACATCGACTCAAGCACACATGGCGGGCTGGCCCTGGGGATGGGCCTGGACCGACTGACCATGCTTCGCAAGGGCATTCCCGATATTCGCCTGCTGCGTGATGAGCATCCAAGGGTCCGCGCGCAGATGCATGACTTGCTGCCGTGGAAACCGGTTTCACGCTTGCCGTCGATCACACGGGATATTTCGCTTGCCGTCACACCCGGCCAGACAGAAGAAGCGCTGACAGAGAAGATGCTGCACGCAGCCGCGGACAAGGCCGGCTGGATCGAAGAAATGCAGGTCAAGGGACGCTGGTCGGTGGATGAGCTTCCCAGCCAGGCCATCGAACGCCTGGGGCTGCTGCCGGGCCAGGAGAATGTGCTGCTTCGGGTAGTGTTGCGCGATAGCTCCAGGTCCATTGCAACGGAGGAAGCCAATGCACTGTATGCGCATCTGCAGGCTGCGTTGCACGAAGGGGCTGCCGGGGGTGGCTATCGACTGTGAATGTTCGCCAACAGATGCTGTGCAAGGTCGTGGTGTCCTCTGGAACCGTTCATCAGTCCCCGATCCCGCGATGTCGATTCATCCTTCCCGCAAACGACCATCAGTACATTCCCCCACCGGAGCGTACCCATGGACAACTACCACAACCCCCAGGTGGTCTCGCGTAGCGAGTGGCTCGCCGCCCGCCGCCAGCTGCTACTGCACGAAAAAGCCCTGACCCACCAGCGCGACGAGTTGAGCAAGGCCCGCCGCGCCCTGCCCTGGGTCCGGGTCGATCAGGACTTCAGTTTTGAAGGCCCGCAAGGCCGAATGAGCCTGGCTGACCTGTTCGCCGGTCGCAGCCAATTGCTGGTGTACCACTTCATGTTCGCCGACGGCTGGGACGAAGGCTGCGGCGGCTGCTCGTTCCTGGCCGATCATTTCGACGGCGCCAACCTGCACCTCGCTCATCACGATGTGTCACTGGTAGCCGTATCCCGCGCGCCCTTTGCCGAGTTCCAGGGCTTCAAGCAACGCATGGGCTGGAAGTTTCCCTGGGTCTCGTCCCATGGCAGCCACTTCAACCAGGCCTTCGGTGTCAGCGTCAGCGACGACGGCAACAGTCAGTACAACTACGAACCCTACTCGGGCGAGGAAACCGAACTGCCGGGCCTGAGCGTGTTCTATCGCGATGCCGACGGCACGATTTTCCATACCTATTCCAGCTACGCGCGTGGCCTGGATATCCTGGTGGGCGCCTACAACTTCCTCGACCTGATGCCCAAGGGCCGCAACGAGGAAGGCACCATGGACTGGGTCCGCCATCACGACCGCTATGAAGGGGCAAGCGACACCTCCCATTGCTGCCATGATTGACGGTGACTCAGAAGTACTTGAGCCAGACAATGTCACGACGCCGCTGCTTCACCGCTGCGAACCAGCGCGTCGGGGCATACAGCAGCAACGCCAGCACCAGGCTGCAGAGCCATACGCCACTGACCTGATCAAAACCAAAGTACTGCCCTTGATTCAGGCCCCACCCGGCCACTGCCAACAGATACAGGGCCTTGAGTACATACAGATGCAGCAGGTAGAAAAACATCGGCGCGGCGCCGAACAGCGCCAGCACCGGCACCCAGCGCCGGGCTTGATAGCGCTCCAATAGCGCCAGCAGTACCAGGCACATCCCCAGGGTGGGCAGCAGGAACATCAACGAAGGTGGGTATTTGCGCGCACTGAGGAAACTCATGGTGGTACGCACGGCATCACCCGTGGCCACCCAGGGCTGGTCGCCGTAGCCATTGAGCAGGCGCAATGCGACAAACGCCGCCAGCAAACCAAGCCCCCACCCTGTCAGCAGCGCAAGGCGGCGCCTCGCCCCTCTGGTTTGCGCAAACCAGGGGCCGATCCCCCAACCCAGCAGAATCACGCCAATCCAGGGCAATACCGGGTAGGTGGTGCGCGCGCGGGTAATGCCCAGGTCGATGAAGTCTCGCTGGTGCAGGATCGCCCACGGCGCGAACCAGGGTGAATCGGGGGGCAGCACCAGCGCATCGAGCACGTTGTGTCCTCCCACAATTACGGTGCCGATTACCAGTACCGCCGCGCGCGGAAGATGCAAGGCCGCCGCCAGCACGATCATGCAGACGCCAATGCACCAGATCACTTGCAGCCACAAGGTCTGCGGCAGCAAGGTGCCATTCCAGGCCAGGTTGACCAGGGTCAGCTCCAGCATCACCAGAAACACCCCGCGCTTGAGCAAGAACAGCGAGGTGTCGGCACGGCTGTGCTTCTGGCTGTAGAGCCAGGCCGACAGGCCGGTCAGGAAGATGAACACCGGGGCGCACAGGGCGCTGAGCAAACGGGTGAAGAACAGTTCGGGGGCGATAGTCAGCGCGTCCATCGGGTCGCTGACTTGGCGATGCAGGAAGAACGTCTCGCGCACATGGTCGAGCAACATGAACAACATCACCAGGCCACGCAAGGCGTCGATCGATTGCAGACGGGATTGGCTGGGGGGCATACGAAGGCTCACGGCAAAGGGTAACGGCACAATGTAACACTATATCGTTACCACCTTGCCTGTCCGCACTACGTTGCTCTACAGCAAGGGTTGATTCGCCTGCGCGGCTGACGGCTCGTCCGTGCGGGCGGCGTAGCGCTGGGCCAGGACTGCGCACACCATCAGTTGAATCTGGTGGAAGATCATCAAGGGCAGGATCATCGCGCCGATACCACCGCCGACGAACAGCACCTGGGCCATCGGCACGCCAGTGGCCATGCTCTTTTTCGAGCCGGCAAACAGAATGGTAATGCGATCTTCGACACTGAAGCCCAACCACCGCCCCAGCGCAGCCGTACACCACAACACCACCGCCAGCAGCAGGCAGCAGACCAGCACCAGGCCAGCCAGGCGCAGCGGCGCCACCGAATGCCACAGGCCGCTGACCACCGCATCGCTGAAAGCGGTGTAGACCACCAGCAGGATCGACCCCTGATCGACGACCTTGAGCCAGCGTGCATTGCGCGCCACCCAGTGGCCGATCCAGCGCCGCGCCAGTTGCCCGGCAACAAAGGGCACCAGCAACTGCAGGACAATCTTGAACACCGCATCCAGGCTAGAGCCGGTATCACCCTCCACGCCCATCAACAGCACCACCAGCAAGGGCGTCAGTGCAATACCGAGCAAGCTGGAGGCCGCCGCACTGCAGATGGCTGCCGGTACGTTGCCACGGGCCAGCGAAGTGAAGGCAATGGCCGATTGCACCGTCGCCGGCAACGCACAGAGGTAGAGCACGCCCAGGTACAGTTCATCACCCACCAGCGGCAAGAACAGCGGCTTGAGTGCCAAGCCCAGCAGCGGAAACATCACGAACGTGCAGGCAAATACCAACAAATGCAGGCGCCAGTGCCCAGCGCCGGCAGCCACGGCCTCGCGTGACAGTTTGGCGCCGTGGAGGAAGAACAGCAGGCCGATAGCCAGGTTGGTCAGCCCGCCGAACAGCACGGCACCGGTGCCTTCGCAGGGCAACAAGGTGGCAATGAGGATCACCCCGAGCAGGGCCAGGGTGAAATTGTCGAACAGCATCCGCAGGTACTTCATGGTCGATCCCGACTTGTTATTGTGGCGCGGCAGACGATAAGGTCTACGCACATTCTTCACTAACGCCAGAACCCCCGCAGTGTCGCCAAACGGACAACCCAACCTCCCCGAGCCCCAGGCGCTCGAACACCTGACCCAGCTGCCGCGCCCGGTCTATGGCCACCGCCAGACGTTACCGAACATCGTCCTGGGGTACCGCCACGCGCACCCCTGGGGGCAGTTGTCCCATGCCATTGGCGGCGTGCTCGAAGTGCACACGGACGACAGCTTCTACCTCGTCCCGCCACAGCGGGCGGTATGGGTGCCGGCACAAGTCCAGCACCGCGTCAGCTGCGCCGACGACACCCACCTGCGCAGCCTCTATCTGGAACACGCGCCCAGCGACTGGTCGACCACGCAATGCCGGGTGCTCGCGATCAACCCGCTGTTGCGCGAGTTGATCCGCACCTTCAGCGAACTGCCCGTGCATTACGACCTGCAGGGTGCCGATGGCCGCCTGGTGCAGGTATTGGTCGATCAACTGCAAGCAGCGGCAGAGCAGCACCTGATGCTGCCCCTGCCCCACGACAGCCGACTGCGCGCCTTGTGTGCCCACCTTCAGGCACAACCTGATGCGTCGACCGGACTCAACGACTGGGCATTGCGTGAAGGGGTGTCGGAAAAGACACTGAGCCGCCTGTTCCAGCGCGAGACAGGCCTGAGTTTTCGCCTCTGGCGCCAACGCATGCGCCTGTTGAGCGCGCTACCGGCGCTGGAGCGCGGCGAGCGGGTAACCGATGTCGCCCTCGCGTGCGGCTACGATTCGCTGTCGGCCTTCATTGCTGCCTTCGGCAAACAGTTCGGTTTGCCACCGGGAGCGTTCTTTCGCACTCAATCCACCGAAATCGCTACACATGAGGCCTTGCCAGATGGAACACGATAGAACCCGGGCCATGCCGGCGATCCTGGCCGCTGCCACCCTGATGATCGTTGCAGCCCCCGCGCTGGCTGCACCGCTGGCCGATGCCCAACTCGAATCGACCGTCAGTGCTGCTATCCGCCCGCTGATGCAGCAACAGGCAATTGCAGGCATGGCAGTGGCAATCTCGGTAGAGGGCAAACAGCACTACTTCAACTTTGGCGTTGCATCCAAGCAAACCGAGCAGCCAGTAACCGCCGACACCCTGTTCGAAATCGGCTCGGTGAGCAAGACCTTCACCGCCACCCTGGCAGGTTTCGCCCAGGCCAGCGGTGCGCTGTCGCTCAGCGACACGGCCAGCAAGCACTGGCCGGCACTCAAGGGCACCGCGTTCGATGGCATCACCTTGCTCAACTTGGGCACCTACAGTGCCGGCGGCTTGCCGTTGCAATTTCCCGACGAAGTCAAGGCCCCGTCCGACCTACTCGGCTATTACACCCATTGGAAAGCCGACTATGCACCCGGCACCCATCGGTTGTACTCCAACCCCAGCCTGGGTTTGTTCGGCTACCTCGCCGCCCGGAGCCTGAATGCCCCGTTCGCAGACCTCATGCAAAAACAGCTGCTGCCGCAAATGGGCTTGCAGCACACCTTCATCCAGGTACCCACAGAGCAACTGAGCCACTATGCCCAGGGCTACAACAAGGACGATCAGCCGGTGCGCGTCGGCCCGGGGCCGCTGGACGCCGAAGCCTATGGTTTGAAAACCACATCGGCCGATCTGCTGCACTATCTGGAACTGAACATGCGGCCGAAGGCCCAGAGCCCGGTGTTGGAGCGTACCCTGGCGATTACCCAGACCGGCTACTACCGGGTCGGTGAAATGATTCAAGGTCTGGGCTGGGAAATGTATCGCTATCCCGTTTCCCTTGATCAACTGCTCAAGGGCAACACAAACGAAATGGCGCTGCAGCCGCAGCCGGTAACCTGGCTCAAGCCCATCCGCGTCCCGCAGCCCGACACCTGGCTGAACAAGACAGGCTCGACCAATGGATTCGGCGCCTATGTCGCGTTTGTTCCGTCGAAGAACATCGCCATTGTGCTGCTGGCGAACAAGAACTACCCCAACGCCG